>Ga0209558_1001978_pt1 | contig 14018 bp, 15 predicted proteins | sample SaaInlV_150m_DNA_3_FD_184674 | JGI IMG/M metagenome (GOLD analysis project Ga0209558, IMG submission 184674) | Marine microbial communities from expanding oxygen minimum zones in the Saanich Inlet - Saanich Inlet SI074_LV_120m_DNA (SPAdes) (version 2) | ecosystem: Environmental > Aquatic >...
TAATAGCAATTGGTTTTGCACCTACAGAGATTAAATTTCTAAAACTTTCGCAAACAACTTGTTTTCCACCAGTTAAGGGATGCGCCCAACAATAAACAGCAGATGAATCGACTGATGCAGCAACAGCTTTATCAGTTCCATGAACTCTAACAACACCCGAGTCGCCACCTGGTTTTTGTATAGTATCACCCATAACTGTATGATCGTACTGTTGCCAAATCCATTCTTTACTACACACATTTGGATGAGATAATACTTTTTTTAAGACATCAATTATTTTTAAATTTTTAAGATCTTCTTTTTTAATTTTATTTTTTTTAGGTAGTTTTGCTTTTTTCCATTTACGGTCATACATTGGTGAATTTTCAACTAAAGTATTAACTGGAATATTTGCAACTTGTTCATTATCAAAGATCAGTTCAATCTTTTTAGATTTAGTTGTTTTACCAATTACTGCAAAATCTAAATTCCATTTATCGAATATTTTTTTAGCTTGATCTTCTTTACCATTTTCTAAAACGATTAACATTCTCTCTTGGCTTTCAGAGAGCATAATTTCATAAGGTGTCATCTTAGTTTCTCGGCATGGAACTTTATTTAAATTAATTTCAATACCAAGATTTCCTTTTGAAGCCATTTCAATACTTGATGATGTAAGTCCTGCTGCTCCCATGTCTTGAATAGCTATAATTGAGTCTCCAGCCATTAACTCTAAGCAAGCTTCAAGTAATAGTTTCTCTGTAAACGGATCACCAACTTGAACAGTAGGTTTTTTTTCTTCTATTTTTTCATCAAAACTAGCTGATGCCATACTAGCACCATGAATTCCATCTCGTCCTGTTTTAGAGCCCACATAAATTACAGGTTTACCGAGACCTGCTGCTTTAGAGTAAAAAATCTTATCTTTTTTAACCAACCCTAACGTCATCGCATTAACCAGGATGTTACCATTGTACGAGCTATCAAAGTTAGTTTGACCGGCTATAGTTGGAACACCCATACAGTTCCCATAACCACCAATACCGTGAACCACACCTCTAAGTAAATTTTTAGTTTTTTTGTGTTGAGGAGATCCAAAATGAATAGAATTTAAATTAGCAATAGGACGTGCTCCCATTGTAAATACATCTCTCATAATACCACCAACTCCAGTTGCTGCTCCTTGATAGGGCTCTATAAAAGAGGGGTGATTGTGGCTTTCAATTTTAAAAACAATTGCATCATTGTCACCAATATCTACAACTCCTGCATTTTCTCCTGGCCCTTGAATAACTTGCTTTCCTTTAGTTGGTAGTGTTTTTAAATGAAGTCTTGACGATTTATAAGAACAATGCTCATTCCACATTGCTGAAAAGATACCAAGTTCAGTAATATTTGGAGTTCGTTTAAGTAGTTCACAAATTTTTGCATACTCATCTTTTTTAAGACCGTGATCTATAGAAACTTGTTCGTTTACAATCATTTTAGATTATTAATTAAATTATTAAAAAAAAGAGATCCATCTTCACCTGATAGAGAAGGGTCAATCATTCTTTCAGGATGAGGCATCATACCTAAAACATTTTTTTCTTTATTAAATATACCTGCAATATTTTTAATGGATCCATTAGGATTAAACTGCTCTTCTGTTTTGCCATCTTTATCACAGTAATTGATCGCTACTTGTTCATTATCTTCAATTTCTTTTAATTGATCTTTTGTACAAAAATAGTTTCCCTCATTATGAGCTATATGAAACTCTAAAACTTCATTATCAATGTTTTTAAAGTAAATGTTTTTTTTATCATTAATTTTAACAAACACATTTTTACAAATAAATTCTAAGTATTTATTTCTTAGCAAAACACCAGGAACCAAACCTGTTTCAACTAAAATTTGAAAACCATTACAAACACCCATAACCATCCCACCTGAATTTGCAAAGTTAATAACAGATTTCATTATTTTTGATTTTGACGCCATACTTCCACATCTCAAATAATCTCCATAAGAAAACCCACCTGGCAAAACTACTAAATCACTTTTAGGTAATTCAATATCATCATGCCAAACCATCTTGTTTTTAAAACCAAATTTTTTAAGAGCAACATCCATATCTCTGTCACAATTAGAACCAGGAAATGTAATGACGGATGATTTCATTAATTATTGTGCATCAATAATTTTATAATTTTCAATAACGAGATTGGCTAAAAGTTTGTTACACATTTCTTCAACTTTATCTTTAGCTTTTTTGGGATCACTTTCTTTAGTGTCAATTTCAAAGTATTTACCTTGCCTTACTTCGTTGATGTCATTAAATCCCATTCCATCTAATGTTTGGTGAATAACTTTACCTTGAGGATCCAGAACATCTTTTTTAAGAGTAATAATTACAGAAATCTTCATTTATGCTTTCTTTTTACAGATGATAATTTTGTAACATTTACTGCAGATACATTTGATTGCTCATGAAGTATCCCAAGTCTTTTAGCAACTTCTGTATATGCGGGAATTAAATCTCCTAAATTTTTTCTAAACCTGTCTTTATCTAATTTTTTATCAGTAATGCTGTCCCAAAGTCTGCAAGTATCAGGACTAATTTCATCAGCAAGAATAACTTCATCTTTACCATTAATTTTTAGTCTTCCAAATTCCAACTTGAAATCTATCAGCTTAATTCCAACACCTCTAAACATGCCGATCATAAAGTCATTAATTCTTAAAATCATTTTCTTAACTTTATCGATTTCTTTTTTTGTAGCCCAATCAAAAGCCAAGATATGTTCTTCTGCTATTAATGGATCACCTAACTTGTCATCTTTTAAGCAATATTCAATAAGAGGCTCTTTTAAAATTGTTCCATCTTCAATCCCCAACCTTTTAGTAATAGATCCAGTTGCAATATTTCTAACTATGAATTCAATTGGAATAATTTCAACCAATTTAATAATTTGTTCTCTCATATTAAGTCTTTTGACCAAGTGATTTTTAATACCTATCTGAGATAAGTTTGAAAGAATATGTTCTGAAATTCTATTATTTAAAACACCCTTTCCTTCAATGGTAGATTTTTTTTGATTATTAAATGCAGTTGCATCGTCTTTAAAATATTGAATAACTAAGTTCTTATCATTTGTTGAATAAATGATTTTAGCTTTGCCTTCGTAAAGTTTTTTTCCTTTTTTCATTATTTAAAAACTCTTCTAAAGATGAAATTCACATTTTTAAAGTGTTTTGCGTAACTAAATATAGATTTGAGTTTTTTAGGAGTGATTTTACTCATAATTAACTTATCAGAACTAATAACATCAAATAGGTCTAAATCTTCAGAAAAACATTTTTTAGCATAATTTTGAACCATTCGGTAAGATTGCTCTCTACTTAAACCAGACCTTGTTAATTCCAGCATTACTTCTTGTGAAAAAATCAATCCTTTAGTGATATTTAAATTTTCTAACATTTTTTTAGGATAAACAATCATGTTATCTAAAATGTTAGTTAATCTTACTAATGCAAAATCAGTTGTAATATTTGCATCAGGTCCAATATTCCTTTCAACACTTGAATGAGAAATATCTCTTTCGTGCCAAAGAGCAATATTTTCTAAAGCAGGAATTACTGCACTTCTAATCATTCTTGCAAGCCCTGTTAAGTTTTCACTTAATATTGGATTTTTTTTATGTGGCATTGCAGAGGAACCTTTTTGATTTTTTGAAAAGAATTCTTGCATTTCATAAACTTCTGTTCTTTGTAAATGTCTAATCTCAACTGCAACTCTTTCGATTGATCCAGCGATAATACCTAACACTGAAAAATAAAAAGCATGACGATCCCTTGGTATTACTTGAGTTGAAATCGGCTCAACTTTTAAACCTAATTTTTTTGCAACATGTTTTTCAACATTAGGATTAATGTTAGCAAAAGTTCCAACAGCACCAGATATTGCACAAGTTGACACCTCATCTATTGCATCGACTAATCTTTTTCTATTTCTTTTAAATTCTTCGTAAAACGAAGCCAATTTTAGACCAAATGTAACTGGTTCAGCATGAATACCGTGACTTCGACCCATACATGGTGTGAATTTGTATTTCTTAGCTTGTTTTTTAAGAACTTTTAAAATTTGATCTAAGTCTTTTAGGATTATTTTACCAGATTGAACCATTTGGATGTTAAAACTTGTATCCAATACATCTGACGAGGTCATGCCCTGATGTAAATATCTAGCTTTAATTCCAGCTCTTTCAGTAACAGAGGTTAGAAATGCAATGACATCATGTTTAACTTCAGACTCTATTTTATGAATTCTGCTTACATTTATTTTAGCTTTTTTTCTAACAACTGAAGCAACACCTTTTGGAATTTGACCAAGTTTTTCCATAGCTTCTGCAGCTGCAACTTCGACATCTAGCCAAATTTTATATTTATTTTCTTCTGACCAAATATCAGTTAATTCTTTTCGAGAGTATCTTTTAATCATTAATTATAAGTATGGAGGCTTTGAATAACCTTTAGCAGATTCTGTAAAGATTTCATAACCATTTTCAGTAATTCCCAGTGTATGCTCAAATTGTGCTGATAAAGATTTATCTTTTGTAACAGCAGTCCAACCATCATTTAACATTTTCACATCATATTTGCCGGCATTAATCATAGGCTCAATTGTAAAAGTCATTCCAGGTCTTAAATCCATGCCTGAATTTTTACTCCCGTAATGCAAGATGTTAGGTGGTTCATGAAACGTAGTGCTTATGCCATGACCACAAAAATCTCTCACAACAGAAAAACCTTTATCTTCAACGAATGATTGAATTTCATATCCTATATCTCCCAATCTAATTCCAGGTTTTAATATTTTAATTGCTCTCATCATAGATTCATGCGTTGTGTCTATAAGATTGTTTAATTTGACAGAGGTATTACCGATTGAGAACATTCTACTAGTATCTCCATAATGTTCATCAACAATAGCTGTAACATCCACATTGATTGCATCACCATCTCTTAAAATTCTATCTGATGGAATGCCGTGACAGACAACATGATTTAGAGATGTACACAAAGATTTTGTAAAACCCCTATAATAAAGTGGGGCAGAGTATCCACCGTTATCTCTAATAAATTCGTAACCTAATTTATCAATATGATCTGTTGATACACCTTCCTTAATATTGTCAGTTAGCATATCTAAAGTTTGAGCAGCTAACTTTCCTGCTACCCTCATTTTTTCAAATTTTTCTATATAATCACTCATTAATAATCTTTAGTTTTTTTTCTATAAAAATTTTTTTAGAACTTATATCACATCTATAGGCTAAAAAGTTAACTCCTGCTTTTTTAGCAATTAGGTAATTGTTATAATATTCAGCATCAATATCCCTAGCTATTTTAAACTTTTCCATGTTTTGGATTTGAACTAAAAATAATAAGTAGCTTTTATAACCTTTTTTTATGGCATCAATAAGAGTGAGCAAGTGTTTAGTACCACGTGCTGTCACAGCATCTGGAAACTCAGCCGTATCTTTATTTCTAAAAAGAGTAACATTCTTAACTTCAACAAAGCTCTTTTGTTTGTTTTTCTCAATTAAAAAATCAAATCTAGTCTCTTTGTTAAAAAAAACCTCTGGTTTAATTAAATCACTATCTTTTAGTTCTTTAATAAGGTTATTTTTTAAAGCGTGTTGAACTATTCTATTAGCCATGTGAGTGTTAACACCAACTAGATTTTTTCTTGTTTTAATAATTTCAAGTCCGTATTTAAGTTTTCTCTTGGGGTCGTTATTAGGAAGCAAATAAACATCGTTGCCCTCATCTAACAAACCTTTCATTGACCCAGTATTAGGACAATGTGCAGTAACTACTTCGTTTGTTAATTGAACATCAGTAAAGAATCGCTTGTAACGTTTGATTAATTTGCCTTTTATTAAAGACTTGGTAAATTCCATTTCTAAATTATACATTTAAAATGACCAAAAACACAAAAGTTAATGCCGCAATATTAATTATAGGTAATGAAATTTTATCTGGCAGAACTCAAGATACGAACACTTCAACTTTAGCAACTTGGTTAAATTCAATTGGAGTTAAAGTGGAAGAGGTTAGGGTTATTCCAGATATTGAAAAAACAATAATCGACACACTTAATTTATTAAAGGCAACTTATGATTATGTTTTTACAACAGGAGGAATTGGTCCAACGCACGATGATATTACTGCTGAATCTGTTTCAAAAGCATTTGGATTAAAATATGAGATACATAAAGAGGCATATAAAATTTTAGAAGCATACTATAAACCAGGTGAATTTAACGAAGGTAGACAAAAGATGGTTTGGATGCCAAAAAATGCAAATTTAATTTTAAATCCCACAAGTGGTGCCCCAGGTTTTAGTATTGAAAATGTTTTTTGTTTGCCAGGTGTTCCATCAATATTGAAATCTATGTTAGGAGGCCTAACCAATAGTATTGTAGGAGGAAAACCTATTTTAAGTTTAACTATAAGCTTAAGAACAGTTGAAAGTGAAATTGCTAGCTCTTTAACAAAAGTTCAAAATGATAACAAAGATGTTGAGATTGGAAGCTATCCTTTTTTTCAAGCAGGAAAGTTAGGTGTTTCAATTGTAATTAGATCAGAAGATCAATCTAAAATTGATAATTGTAATTCTCAAATTTTAAAATTTGTTAATCAAAAAAAAATTGAAGTAGTAGATCGTTAAATGCTTTATTTTGCTTACGGTAGTAATCTTCATCATTTTCAAATGAAAAGAAGATGTAAGGACAGCATTTATTTAAAAAAAATAAATCTTAAAAATTTTAGATTAACTTTTAGAAGCAAATATAGAGCAGCAGACATTGAACCTAAAAAAAATTCAATTGTACCAGGTGGATTATTTGACATTTCAAAAAGTGACGAAAAAAAGCTAGATGTTTATGAAGATTATCCAATTTTATATAAGAAACATTACTTTTATTATTATGGAAAAAAAATAATGACTTATACTATGGTTAAAAAATCACCTTTCAAATTTCCAACAGAGCGATATCTTAATATAGTCAAAAGGGGATATAAAGATTGTGGTCTTGATAAAAAGTTTCTAAAAAAAGGTTTAAAATAATAAGATGAAAATAGTAGTTATTCAACAATCCCTAGTTAATAAAGTTGAGTTATAAAATATTTTATGAAAACTTATAATATTGCATCAATAGAAGGTGATGGAATAGGAAAAGAAGTAGTTCCAGAGGCACATAAAGTTTTAAAAAAAATTGCAGAACAGCATCAATTTAAATTAGTAATCGATGAATTTGATTTTGCATCATGTGATTATTATGAAAAACATGGAAAAATGCTTCCAGATAATTGGAAAGACAAAATTGAAAAACATGACGCAATTTTCTTTGGCGCTGTTGGAATGCCAGACAGATACCCTGATCATATAACTTTATGGGGATCATTATTAAAATTTAGAAGAGAGTTTGATCAATATATTAATTTAAGACCGGTAAAATTATTTCCCGGAATAAACCCTCCATTAGCTAACAAAAAACCTGGTGATATTGATATGATAATTGTTAGAGAAAATACTGAAGGTGAATATTCATCTGTTGGTGGCAAGATGTATGAAGGAACTGAAAGAGAAATAGTAATGCAAGAAACAATTATGTCTAAACATGGTATTGATAGAGTACAAAAATTTGCTTTCGAACTTGCAAAATCACGTAAAAGAAAAAAACTAACTAGCGCAACAAAATCAAATGGTATCTCAATTACAATGCCATATTGGGATGAAAGATTTAATGAAAATAAGAAAAATTATACTGATATTGAAACTGATCAATTTCATATTGATATTCTTGTTGCAAGATTTGTTTTAAATCCAGAATGGTTTGATGTTGTTGTAGCTTCAAATTTATTTGGGGATATTTTATCAGATCTAGGGCCAGCTTGTACTGGCACTATTGGTATCGCACCATCAGGGAATATAAATCCTGAAAAAAAATTTCCTTCTTTATTTGAACCAGTTCACGGTTCAGCCCCTGATATAGCAGGAAAAGGTATAGCTAATCCTATAGGCCAAATTTGGTCTGGAGCTTTAATGCTCGATTATCTTGGTGAAAAAGAAGCTGCTAATTCAATTTTAAAATCAATTGAAAAAACATTACTTGATAAAAAAAATAGAACCAAAGATTTAGATGGACAGAGCAACACCCTTCAGTGTGCTCAAGCAGTATTAGATAATTTGTAATTAAATTAAATGATTAAAGTAATTCCAAATAAAAAAAATATTGGTGCTGAGATTGTTTGTGATTTAAGAAAATTTTCAAAGGAAGATTTAAAAAGATTAAAATCAGCACTTTATAAATATGGTGTTATTTTTTTTAAAAAACAAAATTTATCATCTGCCATGTATCTAAAATTTGCAAAAAATTTTGGAAAATTAGCAAATTATCCGAGACTTAAGGGGTTAAGTAAAAAATTTCCTCAAATTATAGTCGTACAACGAAAGAGAACTGACAAAGGACCAAGTTTTGGTGAACAATTTCATACAGACTCAATTTACACAAAAAAACCACCTAGATTTACTATGCTATTATCTAAAATTGTTCCAAAAAAAGGTACTGCAAATACTGAGTTTTGTTCTCAATATTTAGCTTATAAACATTTACCCACTAATATTAAAGATAAACTAAAAACAATAAAAGGTATTTATTCATCAGAAGGCCCAATTTCAGTTACAACAAAAGAAAGAGTTAGAGAAAAAGGAAAAAAAATTAAAGAATTAAAATCAACTCATAAAATTTTAAAAAAAATAAATACAAATTATACAATTTATTGTAGTCCAGGTCATTTTGTTGATTTTAAACCAAAAAGTAAAGAAAGATCAAAAATAAAGAAATTCTTATTTAACCATCAAATTAAAAAAAAATTCCAATATTCTTTAGAATGGGAAAAAAACCAATTAGCAATTTGGGATAATAGATCTATGCTTCATCAGGCAACACCATTCAGAGGAAATAGGATAATGCATAGAATAACAATTCATTAGAAATGAAAAAACTTTTAGGGATCTTGGTTCTGGGTTTTTTTTAGTTACCCTCTTGAATAAGGGTAACTAAATTTCTTTGATTAACCTTTTTGATTAGCAATCATAGCCTTAATAGCTTTTCTTGCATTAGCATCATCCAATACAGGTTTAACAATAGGGAAAGTACATGCACCAGACCAACCCATGATCCATCCTGTTAGCGATTCTTGATTGTCTGTCTCAACTATTATTAAACCACTTCCATTAGCTGCATCGTGCCAACGACCAATTTGTTTTACATCAGCAGGGTATTCTCCAGCAATTTGTTCATCAGTCATATTTGCAAAAAAAGCTTGCGTCTCTGCTTGCTTGTCTCGATCTAATTGATATGTACACATGAAAATCATTTTATTATCCTTGGTTAAGTTATTATTTTAGTTATCTACTTTTAACTTAACAGCAATTATAGGAGATAGCCACGCCCCAGTCTTATTGAATATTGTTATAGGATAACTAGTAGCAGACTAAAAACCAGGTAGATAAAATAAAAAAATTTTACTTATTACCCTTGTTCAATTATAAATATTAGCATAAATACTCATGAAATTCATTAATGCCCTCGTGGTGAAATTGGTAGACACAAAGGACTTAAAATCCTTGCCGCTTGCGGAGTGCCAGTTCGAGTCTGGCCGAGGGCACCACTAAATGAATAAGCTTCAGATAATTTCTGATAAAAACATAAAATCCATAAATATAAAAAAGTTATTAATTAAAAAGATAGATAGTCATCAATTTAAACAAAATAATCTTGTAATTGTTATTGGTGGTGATGGTTTTATGCTTGAGACTTTAAAGAAGAATAAAAATTCAAATAAACAATTTTATGGAATTAATTCAGGAAATTATGGATTCTTGATGAATAAATTTTCATCTAAAAATATTATCAAAAATTTATCAAAAGCTAATATGATTTCTATTTCCCCTTTAGAAATGATTGTTAGAAACAAAAATAATCAAACAAAAAAATCTTTAGCTATTAATGAGGTATCTGTTTTAAGGCAGAGTAGACAAGCTGCATCATTATCTATTATGCATGGCTCAAAACAAATTATAAAAAAGTTAGTATCTGATGGTGTTTTAGTTTCAACACCAGCAGGAAGTACTGCTTACAATCTTTCAGTTCACGGTCCTATATTAAGTTTAAATTCAAAGAAATTATCAATTGCTCCAATTAGCCCATTTAGACCCAGAAGATGGAAGGGAAAAATAGTTAATGATAGATTAAAAATTTTTATCACCAACTTAAATCCATCAAAAAGACCTATTAGTGCTGTAGCAGATAACCTTGAAGTCAGAAATGCTAAATCAATCATAATTAAGACTAACAACAAGATTAAATTCAATCTTCTGTATGATAAAAATAGAAGTTTACAAAAAAAAATTAAAATTGAACAATTAAGAAAAGAAACTAGTTAGATTAAATGAATACAGATTTAAATTTGTATAAAAAAAATGGCTTCTTAATTAAAAAAAATTTAATCTCCAAAAAAACATTAGATCAAGTAAATAAAATTGTAAAAGATGTAGTTTATAAGGAAAAAGGAAAAAAAAAGAGTAAAGTAGGTACTCAAACTTATGATAATTATCACTTTGTATATAAATCTAACTCATCAAAAAATAAAGAAATCTTAAGATTAAACAATCCTCAAAATAGACATAAAATTTTTTACGCTCTATCAAGAAATAGCAAAATAATTTCAATAGTTAAAAAATTATTAGGCGGTACAGTTAGATTTCATTTAGGTAAATTAAACTTTAAACTTCCAAATAAAGAAAAAGGAAGTGAAATTGCCTGGCATCAAGATTGGGCTTTTTATCCACATACTAATGATGATTTAATTACAGTTGGTATTTATTTAGAAGATTGTTTTGAAAAAAATGGGCCTCTTAAGATTATAAAAAATTCACATAAAGATAAGCTTTATAATCACCATAATAAAGACAACTTTTTTGTAGGAAAAATTAATACTAAGAAAAATAAAATTGGAATTAACAAAAGTGTTTCAATCACTGGTACAGCTGGAACTGTGGTTTTTTTTCATTGTCGATCAATACATGGTTCAGGTCACAATAAAATGAACACCTCAAGACCTCTAATTTTATTTGGTTATAGAGCTTGTGATGCTTGGCCATTAATTAATGATGGTAATTCTCACCCAGAGATAAATTTAGATAATTACAATAAAAATATTATAGTTGGAAAGAATTCTATAAAACCAAGATTAACAAAAGTGCCAACAATAATTCCTTTGCCGAAGAAGAAGCATTACATTTCAATTTATGAACTTCAAAAAGATAAATACTATCAACGTTAATTGAAAAATATTTCAAATCTGTACACAACACAAACACAGTGATAAAGTTTTTTAATAGAAAAAGATTATGACTAAATTAGAAAGCTTTTTAAAACTAAATGAAAATAGACAAATTTGGACTATCTCAAAAGATCAAAATGTAATGCAAGCACTTATTTTAATGTCAGAAAAGAATATAGGTGCAATCATTATCGTTGATAATAATGATTTTCCTATAGGTATATTTTCAGAAAGAGATTATGCAAGAAAGGTTATTTTAAAAGGCAAGAATAGTAAAGATACATTATTAGATGAAGTTATGACCAAAGAATTAATTACTGTTACTAGAGATTTTAAAATTGATCAGTGTATGGAATTAATGATTGAAAATAGAATAAGACATCTCCCAGTATTAGAAAATAAAAAAGTTATTGGAATTATTTCAATCGGTGATGTTTTAAAAATTATGATTAAAGAACAAAAAGAACTTATAGATCACTTACAAAAATTTATAACTAGTTAAAATGAAAAAGCTTTTAGGGATCGTGGTTCTGAGTTTGTTGTGGGCTAATACTTCTTTTGCTAACGACCATAAGCCAAATAATTTTGATGCTTTTGTTTGGTCAGATGGAAAAAAATTAAAAATTCAGAAAGGTAGAGATATTGAAAACCCAGAAGACAAAATCATAATCATCTTCAATCATGGTGGATGGGGATGGGAAAAAAGCTGGGGACCAGGCTGGGGCTCTCACTTAGCAAAATTAATGGCACCTAATCTTTCTGGAAAAAATATTAAAGGAAAAGAAACTGTTTTATGGATGAATGGAAGTTTAATTGACAAAAAGAATGATCCTTTTAAAGGGAAAGAAATTGGATATGCTTGTGGATGGAAACTTAGAGGAGGTTATCATCCTCCATGGTATGACTGTGTTATAAATAATTTTCCTACTTATTTAAGAGAAAAAAGAACAAAAGAAGCTATAGATTATTTTGCAAGTAAAGGCACACCTAGAAACCAAATATTTTTATCAGGACATTCTTGTGGTGCATGGAACGCACTGAGACTTAAAGGAAAATACCCTGATGCCTTTAACAGTGCTATCGCCTATATGCCTAATTGTTGGGACAGAAAACCAAATGGACCTATAAGAAAAATGTTAGTTGATGAAATGAAAACTTTTAAAGAGCTTTCTTCAATTAGTTTTTCAAGTCCCGTTGACGGTCATGCAGACTGGCATAGTGATTATAAATATTTAAAATGGATAGGAGATATACCGGGTGCCACTATGATTGAATTACCTGGCCACAATGCAAAAAATGATAGAGAAATTTCTGTAAATGGAAAACTGTGTAAAGATTTGCCAAGAATGCAAGCGGGATGGGAAGAGACCCATGATGTTAAAAAAAAACATAAAGGATTTAAGCCAGTTGATAAAAAAGAAAAGAAAGAAATGAAGAAAAAAGCTAGAGGGCATGTAATGCTTTATTATTCTTGTTTTCAAGATTACTATCCTCAAATTTTAGATTTTATTGTTTCAAAAGTTAAATGAAAAAACTTTTAGGGATCATAGTTCTAGGTTTGTTGTTAAGTGGGAACGCTTATGCAGGTGTTAATGAGCCTGGAGTAACGTCTATTGCAGGGTGTGATAGAGGGCTTAAATTTCAACACAAAAAACTTATAAAAAAACATTTAAAAGAATTGATAAAAAAAAAACAAACTGGTGTTCTCTATGCTAGTTGTAATTATGACCTATATTCCTGGGCAGCCAATAAAGGTAAGGATTTAGAAAAACTTCATAAGAAAACATATAAACAATGTATGAAATCTGCCAAGAAACATACGGGCAAAGAATGTTATTTGTATGCAGTTAATGATGAAATTGTTTGGAAATACGACAAGGCTAAAGCATCAACCATAGCAAAAACTAAAATAGCAGAAGCAAAAACGCTAGAAGAAAAGAATGTAAAAATGGATACAAAACTAGGAAGATTTTTTGAGGACCAACCTGATGTAAGTGACGATTATCAAATTCATTTTATCTATTTATTAACATTAGATGGTAAAGATACAGAATTAGATATAAGTGGCTGGATTGAAAAAAGGATAAAAACTGTAAATAAAAAATTTTTAAAAATGTCTGCAAAAAATAAAAAATCAAATGGTATAGGGCAGCAGTTTAAATTAGATATGACTAAAGAAGGAAAACTGGATGTAACCTTTGTGAGAATGAATGTTTTAAAAAAACAATTAAATGTGCCTGATTACCCGAGCAAAATGATTTATCACTATCTTAGAAAAAAAGGGTTTGATAATCCTAAAAAAGTTTATGCAACATTTACAGGCTTTAAAAGTAAACATGGAAATAGTGATGGTGGCGAAGGTTTTGTACCCTTGATGGTAATTTATACACCTGCAGTTAAAACTTATGGACAACCAGATATGGATTTAGTTATTCTTCATGAACTGTTTCACACACAGGCTGCTGCTTATGGGTGTGGTAAAAGAACCTATAAAGGTGCACACGTAAAAGGTTCTGACATTCTTGCAGTAGATACTGTTAAATCATCACTCGATAGTCGTAATGATACTTATTATAGACATGATATTGAAGGATGTCCTGATTTAGCTAAGAGCGTTTTTGTTACACCCACAGCAAAAG
>Ga0209558_1001998_pt1 | contig 13915 bp, 15 predicted proteins | sample SaaInlV_150m_DNA_3_FD_184674 | JGI IMG/M metagenome (GOLD analysis project Ga0209558, IMG submission 184674) | Marine microbial communities from expanding oxygen minimum zones in the Saanich Inlet - Saanich Inlet SI074_LV_120m_DNA (SPAdes) (version 2) | ecosystem: Environmental > Aquatic >...
GCAAGCAATACCGCCAGTCAGTGCAATTTTAAGGGTTTTCATACTTATTGATTTTAGCAATATTATGCTTCTGGCTATTGACATTATTACCAAATATCTCGATAATACGCGTTCTTACGAAACCACTACATTGTTGAGTTTCTTTTGGTTATGTAGCTCAGCTGGTTAGAGCACGGCATTCATAATGCCGGGGTCGGTGGTTCAAGTCCACCTATAACCACCACCTATTCTAATGCCCCTTTTCAGGGGTATTTTTTTGTCCAGCTTATTCCTCCATTTTTTTAAAAAAATACTATAAAAGTATAGATATGGTATATTATCGGTATGGAATTTGAATATAATCATGATAAAAGCCAATCAAATAAAGACAAGCATGGGATTGATTTTATTGAAGCGCAAGCTTTGTGGGACGACCCTGATTTGTTAGAGATTCCAGCAAAAGTGGTTGGTGAGCCTAGATTCTTAGTGATAGGCAAGATACTAAACAAGCATTGGTCAGGCGTTATCACCTATAGAGGTGATAACATAAGAATAATATCAGTTAGAAGATCTAGAATAGAAGAGGTGGAATATTATGAAAGTTAAAGAATTTGATGAGAAATTTGACAACGGCGAAGACATAACAAAATATTTAGATGTGTCTAAAGCTAGACGCCCTAAGCAAGACCAAAAACGAGTTAATATTGATTTTCCATTATGGGTAGTGCAATCACTTGATAAAGAAGCCAAGAGATTGGGTGTTCCTCGTCAGTCTGTTGTTAAAGTTTGGATTGCTGAGCGCTTAGAAGAATTGCGTCACTAATACCGTTTTTAATTTCACCTTAAGATCCTAGCATTATGAATGCTGGGGTCGGTGGTTCAAGTCCACCTATAACCACCATCTTTCAAATACCCCTTTTAGGGGTATTTTTTTGTCCGTCTTAATTTTTTTTGAAGTCAAACCTTATTTGTAATATAATGTAATACAAATAACTACAAAAGGTTTTATCATGAGTGTTACTAGTATTCGTTTAAATTCAGAGATTGAAAAACCGCTTGCAGACTTAACTAAAAAATTAGACAGGAGTAAGAATTATATTATTAATCAAGCGGTTAAAGAGTTTGTTGCCCGTCAAGCAATGGAACAGGATCGATGGAACGATACGCTTGAAGCATTGGAAGATGTAAAAAACGGCAGACTTATTGATGGAAAAATTGTTGATAAATGGCTAGACAGCTGGGGGAGTGATAATGAATTGCCACCACCTACTGCATAATGATTCATTACACTGATAGGGCAATATCAGACCTAACCCGTTTACGAGAATTTATTGCTAAGAAAAATCCAACTGCTGCAAATAGAGTGGCGAGTGGGTTAAAGCATGAAATAAATAAATTAGATGTATTTTCAAAAATTGGGGTTAAGGTTGCTTATGTGGTAAATCCAGAAAAGATAAGAGACCTATTTATTGGCAATTACACCGTTCGATATCTTATAGTCAATGACGATGTTGTTATTTTACGAATGTGGCATGACAGAGAAAGCGAGAGAAGTAACTAACCACCACTTATTATGATATGATTTGACCCATGAATAAACAAGAAAACTTAAAAAAAGGGTACCGTCCCCTTTTTACTTACTTGATAAAGGAGTTATCGACAAAGATGAATTTAAATCTATGAAACAGAAAATTATTAATAAATTATAAGTAGTGAAATAAAAATGAAAAACGTAATTAAATCTTTTATATTGATAAGTATTTTAACTCTACTTTCAGGTTGTGTAAGTGCACCACCTATAAAAACACCACCTATCCAAAATGTTAATTCTGATAGAGCAAGAATTATTTTAACCAGAAGTACTGATTTTTTATACCTTGCATTAGATGCAAGAATTTCTATTAATGGCAAAGTTGTAGCATCTTTGCCAAGAGGAGAAAGTACATATTATGATGTAGCACCTGGTACTGCCACTATCAGTGTAGACCATCCAACTTCGCCAGGCACCTTTGCCATGTCTTTCATAACTAAAGCTGGCAATACTTATAAAACACGTGTAGCACCTAGAGAGTCAGGTTTTGGAGCTGGAGCTCTATTTGGAGTTGTTGGAGTAGCTGTTGAGGCATCACCTGGGAATGGAGGTTTATTTAGCGTTCATTTAATATCGATAACTGAAAATAAAAACAAACAATCTACAGGAAAAAAAGATAACAATAATGGTTCTCATCATAAATCAGATAATGACTATATAAAAGAGTTGGAACAAATAAAAAAGTTGTTTGATTCTGGAATTATTAATAAAAAAGAATTTAAAATTTTGAAACAAAAGATTATTGACAGGTTGAAATAAAAGGGGACGGTATGAACCTCCCCCAATAAACTAGACACCTTATTGGGTATTATAAATAAAAGGGGACGGTACCCTTTTATAGAAAATAAGCTATAATACGTGTATGCCTAGACAAGCCAGAAACGTATTTTCCAATATTCCTCATCATGTTACTCAGCGCGGTAATCGTCAAGACGATGTCTTCTTTACGGATGCAGACAAAGATTATTATCTAAAACTCTTAAAACAATACTCTCAAGATCATGAAGTTGAGGTGTTGGCCTATTGTTTAATGACAAATCATGTTCATCTTATCTTGAGGCCTTCGACAGAAGACGGTTTGCAAAAGGCGTTGAAGCCTTTGCATATGCGGTATACGCAGTATATTAATAAGAAGAAAAACTGGTCTGGGCATTTGTGGCAAGGGCGGTTTTTTTCTTCCGCATTGGACGAGCAATATACGTATCACGCTTTTCGTTATGTTGAAAATAATCCCGTTAGAGCCAGAATGGTTAAAAGAGCGACAGATTATAAATATTCAAGTGCAATGCATCATTGCGGAATGGCGACTGATCTTTTGATCTCAGAATATGATATTGGAGTGGATCAAGTGCAATATGTTGATTATTTGAATCAGGGAAATAATCAAGAAAATATTGATATTTTGCGTCGTAATATCAACAAGGGTCTGCCTTGTGGGAGCGATAATTTTATTATAAATCTAAGTAAGATGCTAGGTAGAGATTTGTCTTTTAAGCATATCGGCAGACCAAAAAAAAGGTAACGTCCCCTTTTAAGGGGTGGTGCCTTAAACGAACACTAATATGCGCCTTGATTGAGCGTGAGTTTTTGCGTATAATTATTCAGTTTTTGTTCGAGGAAATTATATGCCATCACGCAGAGATCTAGCAAACGCCATTCGTGCTTTAAGCATGGACGCCGTTCAAAAAGCAAATTCAGGCCACCCGGGTGCACCAATGGGTATGGCAGATATTGCTGAAGTACTTTGGAACGATCACATGAAATATAACCCAACTAGCTCTAAGTGGGCTGACCGTGATCGTTTTGTTTTATCAAACGGCCATGGTTCAATGCTTATGTACTCGTTACTACATTTAACGGGTTTCGAGCTAAGCATGGATGACATTAAGGATTTCCGTCAACTACACGCTAAAACCGCAGGTCACCCTGAGTATGGTTACGCGGAAGGCATCGAAACTACAACTGGTCCATTAGGGCAAGGTATTACAAATGCTGTTGGTATGGCGATTGCTGAGCGTACATTAGGCGCACAATTTAACAAGCCGGGCCATACGATTGTTGATCACAACACTTACGTATTTATGGGTGATGGTTGTTTAATGGAAGGCTTGTCACATGAATCATGTGCAATGGCTGGTACATTGGGCTTGGGTAAATTAATCGCATTTTGGGATGACAACGATATTTCAATTGACGGCCACATTGGCGATTGGATGGAAAAAGGCGTTCCAGGACGTTTTAACTCATACGATTGGCATGTTGTTGCGGTTGATGGTCATGATGCAGATGCAATCAGCAAAGCGATCACTGAATCTAAAGCAGTTACAGATAAGCCATCATTAATCTGTTGTAAAACAGTTATTGGTTTTGGTTCGCCAAATTTATCTGGCACACACGATTGTCACGGCGCACCATTAGGCGACGAAGAAATTGCAGCAACTCGTAAAGAATTAGGTTGGACTTCAGATCCGTTTGAAATTCCTGCAGACATTTACGAAGGTTGGGATCATAAAGCACAAGGTGCTACAGACGAAGCAGCTTGGAATGATGCATTTGCAGCATACAAGGCTGAATTCCCTGAAGACGCATCAGAATTTGAGCGTCGTATGGCGGGTACATTGCCTGCTAATTTCGAGACGGAAATGGATAAGTTTATTGCCAACACTCAAGACGAAATGCCAAACATTGCATCACGTCAAGCGTCACAAAAAGCGATTGAAGCGATGGGTCCATTACTACCAGAGATGTTTGGTGGTTCTGCCGACTTAACAGGTTCAAACTTAACTAACTGGTCAGGCACTGTTAAAGTTAATGCTGACAATGCAAACGGTAATTACATCTCTTGGGGTGTTCGTGAATTTGGTATGGCGCATATGATGAACGGCATGGTTCTTCATGGCGGTTTTAAAGTTTATGGTGCAACGTTCTTCATGTTTATGGAGTTTATGCGTAATGCGTTACGTATGTCTGCACTAATGAAGATTGGCACGATTTATGTTTACACACATGACTCTATCGGTTTGGGTGAAGATGGCCCAACACACCAACCAGTTGAGCAACTATCAACCATGCGACTAATTCCTGGTTTCCATTCTTGGAGAGGTTGTGATGCAATCGAATCAGCAGTATCTTGGAAAATGGCAATGTTACGTGGCAACGCACCAACAGGTTTGGTGTTCTCGCGTCAAGCTTTAACACCTCAACCACGTACGGCTGAGCAAGTAGCTAACATTGAAAAAGGCGGTTATGTACTTAAAGATTGTGACGGCGACGCTGACATTATCTTTATCGCAACGGGTTCTGAAGTTGGTTTAGCGGTAGAAGCTGCTGAGGCGATGGATGCAAATGTACGTGTGGTTTCAATGCCTTGTACGAATGCGTATGACGAGCAAGATCAAGCGTATAAAGATTCTGTATTAACACCAGGTACTAAGCGTATTGCAATTGAAGCAGGTGTTGGTGATGGTTGGTACAAGTATGTTGGTATCGACGGCGGTTTGGTTTGTATGACAACCTTCGGTGAATCTGCACCAGCAGGCGATCTATTCAAAGAATTTGGCTTTACGGTAGACAACGTGGTTGCGACTGCTAAAAACGTATTAGGCTAAATAAAGAATTGAACAACGTTGTTGCGTGCAACCACGTTGTTTTAATAAAAATTACATCCTTTTGGTGTAATCGTAATAAAAGTAAATAAAAAGTAAATAGGAGTAAGTAAAAATGGCAATAAAAGTAGGTATTAACGGTTTTGGTCGTATTGGTCGCATGGTATTTCGTGCAATTGCAAAAGATTTTCCAGAGCTAGAAGTGGTCGGTATTAACGACTTATTAGACAACGATTACTTAGCATATATGCTTAAGTATGACACAGCACATGGTCGTTTCGACGGTGAAGTAGCGGTAGAAGGTAACAACTTTGTTATCAATGGCAAGAAGATTCGTCTTTCAGCTGAGCGCAACCCTGCAGATTTAGCATGGGGTGACATCGACGTAGACGTGGCAATTGACTGTACTGGTTTTTTCTTAACTGAAGAGTCTTGTCAAGCACATATTGATGCTGGCGCGAAGAAGGTAGTTCAATCAGCACCTTCTAAAGACGGCACACCAATGTTTGTATACGGTGTAAACCATACTGAATACGCGGGTCAAGTAATCGTTTCAGCAGCTTCATGTACAACTAACTGTTTAGCACCAATTGCTAAAGTGATCAATGATAATTGGGGTCTTAAGCGTGGCTTGATGACAACGGTTCATGCATCAACAGCAACACAAAAAACAGTGGATGGTCCTTCTATGAAAGACTGGAGAGGTGGACGTGCGGTATTTGAGAACATTATTCCTTCATCAACAGGTGCTGCTAAGGCAGTAGGTGTGGTTTTACCTGAGCTTAACGGCAAATTAACAGGCATGGCTTTCCGTATTCCTTCAGTTGACGTTTCAGTAGTTGACCTAACTTGTGAGTTAGACAAGCCTGCAACTTATGAAGAAATTTGTGCAGCAATTAAAGAAGCTTCAGAAGGTTCTATGAAAGGCACATTAGCATACACAGAAGACATGGTGGTTTCATCAGACTTCCGTGGTGTAAGTGCTTCTTCAATCTTTGACGCTAATGCCGGTATTGCATTAGACGATACGTTTGTTAAAGTTGTTTCTTGGTACGATAACGAGTATGGTTACACGTGTAATATGCTTCGTTTAGTTGAGCATATTGCTTAATTAATAAAAAATTACGGCTCGCTAATGCGGGCCGTGTTTTTATGTCAGATTTATATATTCAAAATTCACAACTAAGTGTTGATGAAGTGATTGAAAAATTAAAAGAAGCCGTTCCCAATAATAAATTTGGAATTTTGCATTCTTATGATATTAAAAAAACACTGGCTGGTAAAGGTCATGAGTTGACAGAAGAATGTCACGTGTTTGAAGTTTGTAACCCAAAGGTTGCAAAAGATATCCTTGAAAAGGATATGAATTTGGCAACAGTGTTGCCGTGCCGAATTTCGGTATTTACGCAGGATGGCGCTACCAAAGTTGGATTGGCACTGCCATCTAAACATATTACTCAGCTGTCAGATGCTGATGACTTGTCATCACTGATCGACCCAGTTGAACAAAGCCTGATTAAAATTATTGATCAGTCTATTGTGTAGTAAGCATAAAGAAGTAGGAGAATTATTATGTCAGTTATCAATTTATCAGATTTAGATTTAAGCTCAAAAAAAGTGCTCATCCGTCAAGACCTTAACGTGCCTATCAAAGATGGTGTTGTTACTAGTGACAAGCGAATTAAAGCTTCATTACCGACGATCGAGGCGGCAATGAAACAAGGTGCTAAAGTAATGCTAATGTCACATCGTGGTCGCCCAACAGAAGGTGAAGCAAGTGATGAATTTACTTTACAACCTGTTGCTGATCGTTTAACAGAGTTACTAGGCGTTAATGTTCGTTTAGAAACTAATTGGTTAGACGGTGTTGAAATTAATGATGGCGAAGTAGTGCTTTGTGAGAACGTTCGTTTTAACGTAGGTGAGATGTCAAATGACGACGACCTTTCTAAGCGTATGGCAGCGATGTGTGATATTTTTGCCATGGATGCTTTTGGTACGGCGCACCGTGCACAAGCCTCCACTCATGGTGTGGCTAAATATGCACCGATTGCCTGTTCAGGCCCATTATTATCAGGTGAATTAGAAGCACTAGGCAAGGCATTGGACAACCCTAAACGCCCGATGGTGGCGATTGTAGGTGGATCAAAAGTATCAACTAAGCTAACCGTTTTAGAGTCTTTATCTAAGATTGTTGACCAGCTAGTTGTAGGCGGAGGTATTGCTAATACGTTTATTGCTGCGCAAGGGCACAACGTGGGAAAATCTTTATGTGAACATGATTTGATTCCAACGGCTAAAAAATTAATGGAAGATTGCGAAATCCCGGTACCAACTGATGTTGTTTGTGGAAAAGAATTCTCAGAGACAACGCCAGCAGAAACCAAAGCATCTGATACGGTAGTAGACGATGACATGATTTTTGATATTGGTCCAGATTCAGCTCAAGAATTAGCTGAGATTATGAAAAACGCTGGCACGATTGTTTGGAACGGCCCAGTCGGTGTGTTTGAGTTTGATCAATTTGCAGGCGGCACTAAAACTTTAGGCATGGCCATTGCAGAATCCGATGCGTTTTCAATTGCTGGTGGTGGTGACACTTTAGCAGCGGTTGACAAGTACGACATTGAAGATAAAATTAGTTACATTTCAACCGGTGGCGGCGCTTTCTTGGAGTTTTTAGAAGGTAAAAAATTGCCAGCCGTAGAAATTTTAGAACAAAGAGCTGCGGAGTAAAATTTTGCCAAGAAGAACCAAAATATTAGCAACCCTAGGTCCGGCAACGGATAAAGAAGGCGTACTAGAAAGTATTTTAGTCGCAGGTGTTAATGTTGTACGTATTAACTTTTCTCACGGTTCAGAAGAAGAGCACCTGGGTCGAGTTAAGGCGGTACGTGAATGGGCTCATGCCAATCATACCTACATTGGTATTTTAATGGACCTGCAAGGCCCAAAAATTCGCATCGCTTCATTTAAAGATGGCATGAAAATTCAGCTGAACAATGGCGATGTTTTTACATTGGATGCAGATCTGGATGAAAACTCTGGCGGCCAAGATTCAGTAGGTATTGCTTATAAAACCCTGCCTCAAGAAGTTAAGCCGGGCAATGTATTGTTGTTAGATGATGGCAAAGTTGTTATGGAAGTCACCAGCGTTGAAGGCAATAAGATCAATACCGTGGTAACACAAGGCGGTGCATTATCAGATAAAAAAGGCATCAATCTTCGTGGCGGTGGCTTGTCGGCAAATGCATTGACTGAGAAGGATAAAAAAGACATTCTCATTGCGGCAAAAGCCAAGGCTGATTACGTAGCATTATCTTTTCCTGTTAGTGGCGATGATGTGCGAGAAACCAAGAAACTATTAAAGGCGGCAGGATGTGCTGCCGGCGTTATTTCAAAGATTGAGCGTGCTGAATCATTAGTAGAAGAGACTATATTAGATATTATTGAGGAATCTGCCGGCATTATGGTGGCGCGAGGTGATTTAGGTGTTGAGATTGGTGACCCGCAATTGCCAGCGCAACAAAAGCGTTTAATTAAACTCGCAAGATCAAATGATCGCATTGTGATTACAGCCACGCAAATGTTAGAATCAATGATTACCAATCCGATTCCAACGCGTGCAGAGGTATTTGACGTGGCAAACGCTGTATTGGATGGTACTGACGCAGTCATGCTTTCAGCAGAAACAGCAGCGGGTGATTACCCTGAAAACGCAGTTAAGACCATGCATGATGTTTGCTTGGAGACTGAGAAAAATCCAATTGCAAAAGTTTCCCATCATCGTTTGCATGAACACTTTAAAGGCATTGATGAAACCGTTGCTATGAGTACTATGTACGCGGCTAATCATTTAGGCGTTAGAGTAATTGCAGCATTGACAGAAACAGGCAAGACTGCCATGTGGATGTCTAGAATGAGTTCTAATATTTCAATTTATGCAATGAGTGATAGTATCCAAACCTTGCGTAAAGTAACGCTTTATCGTGGTGTTTATCCTTGTGGTATTGAGAAAAAGAGTGCCAGTGGCTGGTCTCAGGTGAATGAAACCGTTATAGAAACACTGATAAAAAACGAGGTTGTAGAAGATGGAGATTTGGTAGTATTAACCAAAGGTATGTATAAAGACGAATCAGGCGGAACCAACATGATGAAAATTCTTCGTGTCGGTGATAATAATTATTAAATAGTAAAAATAAGAAAGGAGAAAGATATGTTAATTTCATTAAGAGAATTACTAGATCACGCGGCAGAAAACAATTACGGTATGCCAGCATTTAACGTTAACAATATGGAGCAAGTCCATGCAATTATGCAGGCTGCTGACAAGACTAACAGTCCAGTGATTATGCAGGGTTCTGCAGGCGCTAGAGGTTATGCAGGTGAGCCGTTCTTACGTCACCTGATTATTGCAGCAACTGAAATGTACCCACATATTCCAGTGGTAATGCATCAGGACCATGGTTCTGAACCAGCAGTATGTTTGCGTTCAATCCAGTCAGGTTTTTCATCAGTAATGATGGATGGCTCTTTAGAAGCAGATTGTAAGACACCGTCAAGCTTTGAGTACAATGTTGATGTGACTAAAGAAGTGGTTAAAATGGCACATGCAGGCGGTGTATCAGTTGAAGGTGAGTTAGGTTGTTTAGGTTCACTTGAAACGGGCGAAATGGGCGAAGAAGATGGCCATGGTGCTGAAGGTAAATTAGACCTTGATCTATTGTTAACATCAGTTGAAGAAGCAGCTGATTTTGTTAGAGCAACCAATGTTGATGCTTTGGCAATCGCGATTGGTACTTCACACGGTGCTTATAAATTTACTCAAGAGCCTACAGGTGAGGTTTTGCGTATTGATCGTATTAAAGAAATCCATGAGCGCATTCCAGATACACACTTAGTAATGCACGGTTCGTCTTCAGTACCACAAGACTGGTTGAAGATTATTAATGACTTTGGTGGCGATATGGGCCAAACTTATGGTGTGCCAGTAGAAGAAATTCAAGAGGGTATTAAGAATGGTGTTCGTAAAGTAAATATTGATACTGATTTACGCATGGCATCAACGGGTGCGGTTCGTCGTCACTTGATTGAAAACACATCAAACTTTGATCCACGTAAATTTTTAAAAGAAGCTACTAGTGCAATGTCTGATATTTGTGCGGCGCGTTTTGAGGCGTTTGGTTCAGCGGGTAACGCTGATAAAATTAAGGTGTCTTCATTAGACACAATGAGCCAAAGATACGCTGCGGGTGAGTTAGACGCTAACATCAAGTAAAGCACTAAACACTAAGTTTTAAAGGCTCGTTTTATAACGAGCCTTTTTTCGTTTTCAAGTGATACAATAAATTATGCAAACATCTAAGCATTATTCAGTGATTGTGATTGGCGGTGGTCATGCCGGTACTGAGGCGGCATTGGCTTCGGCACGCATGGGCGTAAACACGCTACTGATTACGCATAATATTGAAACCTTGGGGCAAATGAGTTGCAACCCTGCGATTGGCGGCATTGGTAAGGGCCACTTGGTTAAAGAGATTGATGCCATGGGTGGCGCAATGGCAACAGCGATTGACAAAGCCGGCATTCAGTTTCGCACTTTAAATGCTTCAAAGGGCCCTGCTGTGCGTGCAACGCGAGCACAGGCAGATCGTGTTTTGTATAAAGCGGCTATTCGTTATATTTTAGAGAATCAAGAAAATCTGTCTTTATTCCAACAAGCAGTTGATGATCTTATTATTGAGAATGATGTAATCAAGGGTATTAAAACTCAAATGGGTTTAAATTTCTTGGCTGATAAGGTTATTCTCACTTCAGGTACTTTTTTGGGTGGCATGATTCATATTGGCCAGTCTAATTTTGAAGGTGGTCGAGCCGGTGATGCGCCATCCAATGCTTTATCCAGAACACTCAGGGCTTATGATTTGGGCGTGGGTCGTTTAAAAACTGGTACACCGCCACGACTCGACGGCCGTACGATTGACTTTAGCGTATTGCAAGCACAACCAGGTGATACCCCATTACCAACTTTTTCTTTTATGGGGAAATTGTCAGACCATCCTGATCAAATTCCTTGTTACATTACTCATACTAATGAAAAAACTCACGACTTTATTCGTGATGGCTTAAAAGATTCACCAATGTACACGGGCAACATCGAAGGCATTGGTCCACGATATTGTCCATCAATTGAAGACAAGGTAGTACGCTTTGCTGAGCGTGATTCTCATCAAATCTTTGTTGAACCTGAAGGTTTAACCACAAACGAGGTGTATCCAAATGGCGTGTCCACTTCACTGCCGTATGAAGTGCAAGTGGATTTTATCCATTCAATTAAAGGCTTTGAGAATGCGAAAATTGTACGACCTGGGTATGCCATTGAATATGATTTTTTTGATCCACGAGGGCTTAAACAAACCTTGGAAGTTAAAAAAATATCAGGCCTGTATTTTGCCGGGCAAATTAACGGCACCACCGGTTATGAAGAAGCAGCTGCTCAAGGTTTATTGGCAGGTGTGAATGCAGCGTGTAGCGTTCAAGAGAAAAATCCTTGGCATCCAAAACGTGATGAAAGTTATATTGGGGTAATGGTAGATGACTTAATCACTAAAGGCACCAATGAGCCATACCGTATGTTTACCTCGCGTGCTGAGTATCGGTTACTGTTACGTGAAGACAATGCCGATGAACGTCTTACTCCTAAAGCCAGAGAATTAGGTTTAATTGATGATGCACGTTGGCAAGCATTTGAGAAAAAATACAAGACAGTCGCACAAGAAAAGCAACGATTAAAAAGTACTTGGATACAAGCCAATGATACTCAGGCCGGTGAAACACTGGGCCTGAGTCTGAGTCATGAATACTCTTTGTTGGAGTTGCTTAAAAGGCCTAAGGTTAGTTATGATACATTGAGTAAAATTGAATCTGGAAAACCGTTTCTAACCGATAGAACACTGATTGCCTTGGTTGAGAATCAAATCAAATACGAAGGTTATATCAAGCGTCAACTGGAAGAGATTGAAAAATATAGAAAAAATGAAGATACTAAATTATCCGGCCACATGGATTATGATTCGATTAAAGCGCTCTCTGCTGAAGTAAGGCAGAAGTTAAGTCAGTACAAGCCAGAAACCATTGGTCAAGCAAGCCGTATTCAAGGGGTAACACCCGCTTCTATTTCTATTTTATTGGTGTACCTTAAGACCTATAAAGTTGTTTCATGAATGAACTCAAGCAACTATTACAAGATGGCGCTGATCAAATGGGTTTGTTGTTGAGCGATCAACAATCTGACCAGTTACTGGACTACCTTATGTTGATTTTCAAGTGGAACAAGACTTACAATCTGAGTGCTATTCGTGATTTAGAGTCAGGCGTTAAAAAACACTTGCTTGATAGTTTGTCGATTTTGCCTTATATTGGTAACGAGCCATTATTGGATGTAGGTGCGGGAGCTGGTTTACCAGGTATTGTCCTGGCGATTATGAGGCCTGAATTATCGGTAAGCGTGCTGGACAGTGTAGGCAAGAAGTGTCGATTTATGCAGTTTGCTAAAACTCAATTAAAGCTTGATAATTTAACCGTGGTGAATCAGCGAGTTGAAGATTTTCAGGCAATGAAGTGTTTTACTCAAATTACGTCACGCGCCTTTGCCGAGGTTGACAAAACATTGAAACTCACTCAACATTTATTGTGTGATAATGGTCGTTACTTATTGATGAAAGGCGATCATTTTTCACAAGAGGCGATTAAAGGTGTGCGTATGATTTCACACCAAATTAATGTACCGTACGTGTCTGAGGATCGATTTTTATTAGAAATACAAATGGGATAATTATGAAAAAAATACTGATTTATTTATTAGCTGTCGTTATTGTTGTTGTATTGGCAGTTGTCTTTTTCTTCGATGGGCTGACTAAAAGTGCGCTTGAATCTTACGCTCAAAAGGTATTAAAAACACCCGTAAGCATTGCTGAATTTAGGAGTGATTTATCCGATAGAAAAATCAATTTAGATTTTATCGAGGTGAAAAATCCAGAAACTTTTAAAAATGAAAATGCCTTTGTGCTTAATCATTTAAGTGCGACTATTGATACTGAAAGTAAAGAAGACTTAATTATTTTAGAGCAATTAGAGTTTGACGGCTTGTTGTTCACTTTAGAACAAAACAATAAACAAGTTAACTTGGTTGTCTTATTGAAAAATTTGGAGCAAACTTCAATGGGTTCGAGTAATTCCATTATTAAAGATAAAAGCTCTCAGACAAATCAGAAAACAGAGGCGGGTTCAGAAGCTCGAGTCATTATTAAAGACTTAAAGTTTATTAACACCCAGCTTAATATTGACACTCAATGGTTTAAGGATACGGTTGAGGTTCCTGATGTGGTGATTCGTAATTTTGGTGCGCCTAATGGTATTCCTATTAATCATGTAGGGCCAGAGTTGATGAAAATAGCACTACGTAGAATTCAAGAAGAAGTCGAAAATAAAGGCTTGAGATTGAATGAGAAAGAAATTAAAGAAGGTGTTCGTAGAAAGCTTGAAGGTGAATTAGAAGAACTGAAAGGTAAGCTCAACAATAAAGCTAAAGGGTTTTTTAAGAAATTAGGTTTGTGAGAGACCTTTGCATAAATATGAATAATAATCAAAATACCATCTTTCATCAACTTGGAAACTTTTTAAAAACACCCTTAGCCCTGCTAGGAGTGGCTTTAAAAAATTACCAATTTAATAAAATCTG
>Ga0209558_1002025_pt1 | contig 13764 bp, 10 predicted proteins | sample SaaInlV_150m_DNA_3_FD_184674 | JGI IMG/M metagenome (GOLD analysis project Ga0209558, IMG submission 184674) | Marine microbial communities from expanding oxygen minimum zones in the Saanich Inlet - Saanich Inlet SI074_LV_120m_DNA (SPAdes) (version 2) | ecosystem: Environmental > Aquatic >...
AAAAATATTATTCATAATTTTGTTTGTGTCTGTTGCAAATTCTTCACTTTTAATAATCAATATTTGATCTTTAGAAAATGACTTGTACCAATTTTCTAATTGTTCAGCATAAAAACCTCTAGCTAACATGCTAGTATGAACAAAATTATAATATTCATCTACATTATTTTTATTAATTTTATTAAGAATTTTTTTTTCATCTGCAATAATTGCTTCAAATGTTTTCTTTTGGTTACCAAGAAAATAATTAGAATAACTCCTATCTACGGGATTTCGTAAAACAAGTATTAATTTTGAATTTGGAAGAATTTGATGAATTCTTTCAGGAGCTTTTTCATGGTATATGTAAAAAGGTGTTACATCATATGTCATAAATTTTTTATTTTTTTGCATAACTTTCTTTTTTTCAAAAATGGATGGAAAAAATGACTTGTACCAATTTAACCCTAATTTGTAATTGGAATCAAAATATCCCAATTCGTCATATGCAGATTTCACTACTGATGGATGTTGTGAAAGATAATGGTATAACGAAGTAGTTCCACTTCTAACTACTCCAATTACTATTAAATCAGGAAGTACTCTTAATGGTGAAGACCACCCATAAACGTGCCTTTTGAGAATAACATGTTTGAATTTACTTAGAAAATTACTCATAAAATTTCTTTATTCCTCATCTTAAATCATTTTCTCATATTTCATAAATTTTTTATAATTTTGTATTTGGAGATAATTCTTCAGTAATAAATAATCTATACCATATTTCAAATGCAAGTAATCCAAGAAATTTATTGATATATTTTATATCTAAATTTTCCTTATCAATGTATTTTTCAATCCATTCATTATTTATCCAACCATCTTTAACAGTTCTAGCGTTATCAAGAAATTCCTTACATTTTGAATGAGCAGTAGATTTCCATAAATTAGTTGTATTAACATTAAAACCAAGTTTCTCTTTTGAAATTAATGAATCAGCTTGATTTTTTACAAGTAAATCTCTTAATGGGAGTTTACCAATATTCTGAGTTGGATCATACTTGAGTTTATTTGGAATAGTTAGTCCATATGAAATTAAATTATCATTCAATAAAGGAGTAAGTAATTCAATATCAAAACTTTTAGCTATTCTAGTATTTACAGGATTAAAATTATACAAGAGTTTTCCGTTGTAATCAGCAAGAAATACTTGATCCAATCCAGATAATGAATTATCAAAATAAGGTAAAAGTGAATTATAAATTGCATTCCAAGAAAAATTAGATTTATGTCCAAATAGTAATTCTTGATCAGGTACACGATCCCTCTCATGACAAGAAAGATATGCCTTTACTTTCTCTAATGGGGTGGAATTTGAATTAGTTAACGACAGAAATTTTTCATATCTAAATGTATATCCACCAAAGATTTCATCACCACCATCGCCAGATGCAAGAATATTTGAAAGGGATTTAGATTCTTTAGATACATAATACCAATGCAAGTCCCAAAAAGGTCTTTTAATTTCATAAATTGCCTTAGGCATTTCAGACAAATAATTTTCCAAATAGACGATATTATGATTAGCCTCAAATTTTTCAGCTATTTTTGATGCATTTGATGTTTCATCAACACTATTTGCAAATTTTATTGAAATTGCTTCAATTTCAATATCAGGGTTTGATTTTCTAATTAATGATAGAATTAGTGTAGAATCAACACCTCCGCTAAGGGCAATACATAATTTTTTTGGGTTTAATAATTCAAGATTTTTAGAAATATCTTTTAAAATTAAATTTTCAATTAATTCTATATTTGGAGGCACATTATTAGATTTAAAATCAGTCCATTCTTTTTTAGGTAAATTTGGGATTATAGATGGATCATATCGAAGGGTTAGAATATCTACTATAGATAAAGGATTAATTTTTGGATTAAAAGTCTCCACGTCCCAATCCTCTAAAAATTAAGTTCTTATTTTTTATAGAAATAGGATCAATTATTCCTCTAGTATCAATTAAAATTTTTGATTTCATTTTTAAAAAGGAATCAATTTCTATGCGTTTAAATTCATCATGACCAGTTACAATAACCACCGCATCCATTTCAGGCAAAATATCTTCAAAATTATCTTCTACTTTTAGTCCAAAAATTTCAGTTGAACTAAAAAATGGATCATAGATATGTACAAGACTACCAAGATTCTGAAATTTTTCAATTATTTCCTTAGCTGGAGTGAGTTGAATATCTTTTACATTTGGTTTATACGAAATTCCCATAACTAGAATTTTACTATTTTTTACAAGTTTTTTGCATTCATTAAATGCATCACAAGTAAGTTTGATTACATGATCTGGCATTGATTCATTAATCATTCTACCAGATTCAATAATACTTAATTTTGTACCTGTACGTCTTGCAGTATTAAGAAGTTGATATGAATTAATTGGCAAACATGGACCGCCTACTCCAGCTCCAGGATAATGTACTTGAAAATTATATTTTGCTTTAGCAGCTTCTAAAACTTTCATTGTGTCAATTCCTAATTTTTCAAACATTAGTGCTAATTCACTTACAAATGCAATATTGATATCTCTAAATACATTGGTAGTTAATTTCACTGCATTTGCAGTTTTACAATTTTCCATTTCAATTAACTCAACTGAAAAAACATATTTGTAAATCATAGTAATTATTTTTGTAATATTTTGATTGATTCCTCCTACTAATCTTGGGAGATTTGTAAAGTCATGTAATATTTCACCAGGATTTGCATTTTCAGGACAAACACCAATAGAGAAATTATCTTCAATTTTTAATCTACCAGATTTTGATATTAGTGAAATCATTTCATCTTCAATAAAACCAGGTTCAATAGTACTTTCAACTATTACTAACGAATTTGGATTTAGAATTTCTGAAAGCTGCGAACCAACAATAATTAATGCAGAATAATCAGGAATATTATTTTCATCCATAGGTGTTGGCAATGACAATAATATTAAATCAGAATTATTAACAGCATCTGCAATTTTTGTAGTAGCTGAAAAAAGTTTTTTTTCCAAAACATCATGAAAAATATTTTCATATCCAGGTTCATCTTTTAAAGGGAATTTTTTTGAATTAATATCTTGAACCAAGTTTTCGTTAATATCAACACCTATTGTTTGTAATCCAGATTTTGCAAAAGATAATGCAGTAGGCAAACCAATTCTACCTATTCCAATTACACATACTCGTAAAGATTTTGAATTTAATGATTTTTTGACTTCCTCAAAATTATTCATGTTTATTTTTAAATCAGACATTATATCACGGATAATATTTTGAACCTATTATGACCTTATTTTAATTTGTTATAGTGTATTGAATACAAAATTTTAAAAGCACAATTTCTAAAATAAAGATGAGCTTTTGTGACTAAAATTGTAATTACAGCAGCAGGTAAGGGTACAAGGTTATTGCCATTTACAAAGGAAATACCTAAAGAAATGATGCCAATATTTTCAAATATTTTTACAAATAAAAAAGTAGTTTCACCTTTATTGCAATACGTCTATGAACAGCTTTACTCAATGAGTTTTAAGGATTATTGTTTTATTGTGGGTAGAGAGAAAAGATCAATTGAAGATCATTTTACACCAGATGAAATGTATTTGAGAGATTTATCAGGAGATAACAAAAAAATTATAACAAAATTTTATGAAAAATTAGAAAAATCACATTTAGTTTGGATAAATCAAAATAGACCATTAGGTTTTGGTGATGCAGTTAAACGAGCTGAAAAATATGTAGGGAATAATGATTTTATTTTACATGCAGGGGATGTAACAATTTTGAGTAAATCTAATCATCCTGTTTTACGTTTAATTGAAACAGCTAAAAAAAATCCAGATGTAAAAGCAATATTACTTTGTAAAAAAGTTACAGATTCTAAAAGATATGGAGTTCCAACTATTGAAAAGATTTCAAATAAATTATTTAATGTAGTTGGAGTTGAAGAAAAACCAAATAAACCAAAATCAGAATATGGAATATTACCAATATATTATTTTAAATCAGATATTTTTTCAAGTTTAAAAAAAATTAAACCAGGAAAAAATAAAGAATATCAATTGACTGATGCCATACAAAAATTAATCCAAGAAAAACAAAAAGTACTTGCAATAACATTAGAAAAAAATGAGGAAGAGGTAGATGTTGGAACAGTTTCATCTTATAGAGAAGCACAGGATATTACATTTAGAAAAGCATGATTTTTAAGATAACGGTAAGAAGATTGTACATATGAAAATAGGAGTTATTGGTTTAGGATTTGTAGGATTATCACTAACTAGTGTATTAGCCTCTAAAGGATATGACATTGTTGGAATAGATATAGATAATGAAAAATGCAATAAAATTAATAATGGAATTTCACCATTCTTTGAACCAGAATTAGAAGATATTTTACAAAATGGACTAAAAAAGAAATTAAAAATTAAAAATGATTTTTCAATGATTAATGACTGTGATTTTATTTTTGTAACAGTTGGAACACCACAGAATAAAAATGGTTCAATTGATCTATCTATAATTAAAAAAGCTGTTTCCACTATTGGTGAAAATATTCTAAAAAATAAGAAAAAACCAATAATTCTTATCAAAAGTACGGTAATTCCGGGAACAATGAAGAAAGTTATTTTACCAATTTTGGAAAAAAAATCAAATAAAAAAAATGGAAAAGATTTTGAATTAATATCAAATCCAGAATTTCTACAAGAAAGTAGTGCAATAAGAGATACAAAATTTCCTCATGCAGTAGTTCTTGGCGGTAATCAAACAGAATTTATGAAAAAAGCTAAAAAATTATTCATGAAATTACATCCTAATGTACCAATAATTATCACTAATCATCAAACAGCTGAGATTATAAAATATGCAAATAATTCATTTCTTGCAACTAAAATTAGTTTTATTAATCAATTATCAAATATTTGTCAAAATATTCCTGGAGCAAATATTGATGACATAGGAAAAACAATTGGATTAGATCCTAGAATTGGGAAATTATTTCTTAATGCAGGTCCAGGTTATGGTGGTTCATGTCTACCAAAAGATATGAAGGCTTTGATTAATTTTGCAAAGGCATCAGGAATTAATCCAACACTTCTAAATGCAGTAGAGGAAGTTAACACTAAACAATTAGAGCAAATAATTTTAATGATTAAACAAAAATTGGGAAATTTAGCCTCAAAGAAAATTACAATCTTAGGAACAGCATTTAAGCCAAATACCGATGATATCAGAGATTCGATAGCAATTGAATTAATCAAGAAATTACTAAATAAAAAAGCCAAAATTATAATTCATGATCCAAAAGCAATGAAAAATACACAAAGAATTTTTAAAGAAAAAATTAATTATGCAAAAACAATTGAAGATGCATTAGCAAAAAGTCAATGTGTAATTATCATGACACAGTGGAAACAATATGAGAAATTAAATAATAATCAATTTAAATATATGACAAGAAAATTTGTGATTGATTGTAGAAGGATGTTAGCAAAAAAACAATTAGATGTAGATTACTATGCAATTGGATTAGGTAAACAAAATTGAAATATATTGTAACTGGAGGGGCAGGATTCATTGGAAGCAATATAGTAAAAAAATTAGTTTCTAGAGGAGACAATGTAACAGTAATTGATAATCTAAACACGGGTAAAGAGGAAAATTTAACAGCAGTTAAAGATAAAATAGTTTTTCTTAATGATAGTATTTTAAATTTAGATTTACTTGAAAAAGAAACAAAAAATATTGATGGTATATTTCACCAAGCTGCATTAGCATCGGTTCAAGATTCATTCAATAAACCTGAAGAATATCAAAATGTTAATGTTAATGGAACAGAAAATATTCTAAAACTAGCAAAACAAAATAATTTCAAAGTTGTTTATGCAAGTTCTTCAAGTGTTTATGGAAATCCAGAAAAAATTCCAATTGAAGAATCAGATAGTAAAAATCCAATTAATCCATATGCTGAAACAAAATTAAAAAAAGAGAAATTAGCAAAAAAATACTCAGAAATGGGAGTTAAAGTAATTGGATTGAGATATTTCAACGTATTTGGAAAGGGTCAATCAAAAGAATATGCAGGAGTTTTAAAATTATTTTTAGAAAGAATCAGAGATAAATTACCGCCAAAAATTAATGGCGATGGTTCACAATTCAGAGATTTTGTATATGTAGAAGATGTTGCTGATGCAAATATTATGTCAATGGATAGTAATATTGATCATGAATTTTTCAATGTAGGAACAAATACATCAATCACAATATTAGATTTAGCAAAGACAATCATAAAATTTTCAAATTTAAATATTAATCCTATTTTTGGTCCATCTCTACAAGGAGATGTACAAAAAACAGTTGCCAATATTGACCTAATTAAAGAAAAAATAGGATGGAAACCAACAGTATTTCTTGAAAAATGGATTAGTGAAATTATTTCTATGAAAAAATTTGATGAAATTTAGTTATAATTTATACGAGCAAATATTATACTTGAATAATTATTAGAAATTAACTTGAAAATATTAATTGGTGCATCTAGTTCTAAAATATTCCATCTAAATGAATTTGCTAAAGAATTAATCAATCATGGAATTGAAACAAAAGTAGTTCTCGATGTAGATTTTTCTGATGGATTTCCTAGTCGAAAAATAAAACATTGGTTAAAACCAAAAAACACATTTAAAAAATTGATAGAAGAATTTAAACCGGATATTATTTTAGTAGATAGGCAAAGACATTTTGGATTAGATGCAATTAAAGAGAAAATTCCATTAGTAGTTCATGTTAGAGGGAATTATTGGAAAGAAATGAAAACAGCTCGGGAAACAATTTACAATTCATTTCCAAAAAAAATAGCACTAAATGCATGGGAAAAAATAGGTGAGCAATGTTTTAAGAATGCAGAAATAATTATTCCAATTTGTAATTATTTAGATGAAATAACAAAAGAAAAGATTCCAAATAAAAAAACATTTGTTATGCATCAAGGAATAGATCCGTCTAATTGGTATGATGTCGAAGGTATGAAATTAGAACATCCATGTGTAGGATTACTTCAAGGTGCAGTTATTTGGGATAAAGCAAAAGAAATGTTAATTTTAGAAAAGGTACTTGAAAAATTTCCAAATGTTAAATTTTATTGGGTGGGAGATGGACCATTTAGAAAAGAAATTATGGTAAAATTAAAAAAATATAAAAATTTCAAATGGTTAGGGCCATTACAATATCCAAATAAAGTTAGAGAATATTTATCAGAAATTGATATTTATGCTTTAATTTCAGGATTAGACATGTCACCACTAACTTTACTTGAAGCACAATTAATGAAAAAACCCGTTATTGCTACAAATGTTGGGGGAATTCCAGAGTTAATAATAGATGGAAAAACAGGATTTTTGGTAGAAAAAGGAAATTCTGAAGAATTAATTGAAAAAATTGAAAAAATTTTGAATGATCCAAAAAAAATTGAAGAGATGGGGGTTGAGGGAAGAAAATTTGTTGAAGAAAATTTTAGTTGGAAAATAATTACTCAAAAATTTATTGATAATTTAAAAAAAACATTAGATGAATGAAATAATTATTTTTTACCAGTTACACTAATTCCACTTTCAATTTCTTTGAAATTTGTAATTTTTAAATTGGATTCTTTAAACCAAGTTTTAACTTCTTTTGGAGTGTGTCTAAATGCAAACTTAGGGGAATACCAATCAAAATTGACACCAACACTTCTTTCAAAATTATCAGATTCATCCCAAAAACATTTTAAAAAATGCCAATAAATGAATCGCTGTACATCATATTCCCCTGCCTTTACACCTAAAAGTGGAATGTCACGAGGAATTTTAATTTTCTTTTTTAATTGTGAAAGACTCTTTCCCAGATAAGCCATATCTTTAGAAAACTCAGTACATTCTTCAACAGACATTTTTACAGTTTTGTTACGAATATAATCATCTACATATTCCCTAACAGGTGCTTTTTTGTTGTAAACGTAAATAGAAATGTGACCCAGTTTAGTCAAAAAATTTGTTAAATATTTGAAAGATGTTCCAGTATTTTTTGTGTGATGAAGAACTTGATCTGAATAAATATAATCAAAAAAACTTTTTTTAAATGGTAGTTGACGAAGATCAGCTTGTAAAAAATGAACATTAGATAATTTTCCATATTTTTTATACGCAAAATCTACACTATCACTTGCGTCTAAAGCAAATACTTGTGCATTTTTATTGGCAGAAAGGAATTTTGCACTGTTTCCAATTCCTGTTCCTGCATCAAGGATAGTATTTTTTGAATTTAAAAATTTATTAAAATTTTCTACAGTTTTCCAACCATATCTATCTAAAAACCATTTTCTTTGAAAATCAACCCAATCTTTTGCCTGGTGGTTTTTGTGATGTTTTTGCCATTTAGAACTAAACGCAGCTTCTGTTTTAACAAAATCTTTTGTCTCATCCACCACAAATCGTGGAATTCCATTAGTAATTTTGAAATTATCTTTACAATGATCACAAATTATTTTCCCTTCAATAATTTCTTCACGAATTTTTTTCTTGACTTTTACATTAATTGAATGTCTACATGTTGGACAAACTAAAAAATCAATTAATTTTTGCTTCATTAAAATAAACTTTAGATCGGGGAATAAAAACTATCAATTTTCTAATTCAATTATTTTTCATATAATTCAATATATTTAGGAAGTAATTTATCCCATGAATAAAATTTGTTTATAAAATCAAATGCATTACTAGTGATTTTTTCAATAAGATTGTCATTTTGAATTAAATTATTTATTGCATTAATCATTTCCTGCTCATTTTCAGATGGAATCAAAATTCCTGTTTCCTCATTCTGAATTATTTCTGGAATTCCACCTACATTTGTTGCAATAACAGGTATTTTTAGATAAAATGCCTCTTTTATTACCTGTGGAAGACTCTCCATTCGAGATGGAACAATAAGTAATCTAGATGATTTGAGAATTTTCATTGTTTTTGACCATGGGTAATTTGTACAATATACTACTGTCCCATTAAGTTTTGATTCAATATTTTGTAAAATATCAATACCTTTTTCAAAACTATCTCTTCCAACATATACAATTTGATTAGGATTTTTTTTAACCTCCCCCACATCTTTAAACTTTTTTGTATCTAGAGGTGCAGGTAAATGAATAAAATCAACCTGATGTTTTTCTTTATAATATTGTTGAACAGTTTGTGAATCAGTAGTTAATTTTGTAGAATAAGAAAATGCTTTACCCTCACCAACTTTTGCCAATTTTCCTGTAGTTTGTGAATGTAATAATTCAACTTGTTCCGAATAAATTCCATGAACAGAAAGAATTTTTTTACTTGATTTTATATTTTTCATGACAAATGCAGATGGAATATTCCATGCATGTACAGCATCGTATGTTTCATTGTCAATTAGTGCCTTTAGCTTTCCAAAAATTACAAATGATGGATTTTTTAATTTTTTAATAGGTATGTGAGGTATTTTCATTAACGTTACATCATGACCTTGTTCAGATAATTTTTCTGCAACTCTTTTTGCATGGCCACCAATTCCACCATCATATCTTGGTGAAATATATAGAATTTTCACAACATAAAATTAAACTAATTCCTTTTAAGCTCTTGGATTAAATAATTCTATTTTATTATTTATTGAAAAAGAATCATTCAAGGAATAAAACTAGGGACATAATTTTTATTAATTTGATAAACTAATACAATGTTCATAGGTCCTGTATTTTCATTCATGAAACTAGGTGATGCATAAACTAACTTTAATGGATCATTATCAGAATCATATTCAACATTTTTATTTGAAATTTCAAAAAACCCAGGTTTGTAGATTTTTGAATATTCTTGAGTGTCAGGATTATAATACACTACAGGGGCAAATGGAATCATTTTGCCTAACATTGTTTGTTCATTAAGATGATTTGTGCCTATTGCACCAAATTCTATATATTTTTCAACTGGAAGTTCGGCAATTTTAGCAAACCACATAACTTTAGATTCATCACCACCCCCACCCAAAACATAAAGTTCATCCTCATCATTTATTTTTTGAGCACTCAAAAATATAAGGACATAATCAGCGTCCATTTCTTTAAGCATATTCCAACTATCAACAGGTGTACTCAAGAACATTTTTGCCATGTTTTCAATTTGCCATGTACTAAGTGTAGCATTATCAATCAAGGTAGTTCGCTCACCCAGGGTTTGGATCCAATATCCATAGTCCCACCATGATGCAATTACTGCATTTTCAGGGATGTTGAGTTTAATCCATTCCAAAGTTTCTAACCAATCAGTAGTAGGAGGATTGGATGTTGCTCCTGTAAAGATTATTGGAGGGGAAGATCCATTACTAATCCAATTATTATTTTCTGGAAAAACAAGTGGAAGAGTAAATAAAAATGCTATAATTATAACATATGAAATTTTAAATAAATTATTTCTTTTCCCAAAGAATTTAATTTTAAAAATATTTTTAGATAAAATGGATAATGCGATAGAAGAAAGAATTATCAATGATATAGATGCAAAGACTTCAAGTCGAATAAATGATGAACTGACATACACCCCACTTATTCCAATAATAAGTACAAACACCTTCATATCATTCTTAATAAAACTTTGAGATATTTTTTTAGATAAGATAAACCAAACACCAATTCCAGCAAAAATCATCCAAACAGAATGAAGTAAAAAGGAAATGGTGATGGATGTACTTTGATGTTCTGCAACTGAATCAACAAGAGGATCAACAGTTGTCAAAAACGGATTCATTGCATTCAGATATCTAAAACTAGGCATAAGTTGAAGATCTAATTCATCATTTAGAACCATTAAAAATGATCCAACTACGATTATAGAAATTAACAAAAATAAACTATTTCTTATTTTATTTTTATCCTTACTTATTTTTTGAACAAGTATACTAGTCACTAAAAATACAGTTGGAAAAAGTAATGAAAGTCCCCCCAGACCAAGTACAAAAGATAGTCCAGGTCTTTCAAATGAACCTGAAATTAAAAGAAATATTCCTACAAATAGAGGGACACTCCATAATAGAAATTTATGATCTTTTTTAAGAAAGGGCAATGCTAAAATAAATAATCCAATAGGAATTACAAAAAATTGATTTCCTCCCCACGAAGCCATTCCAAAAGTCATTATCACTCCACCAAAAATAATTTTTGAAGCTGCAACTTTTTTATTTTCAGATCTAATTGCACTTAAAAATAAATACAACCCCAGTAAACCATAAAAAATTCCCAGTGGTTCTGACTTGAACCAACCAATAGAGCCTCGAAGAATAATTGGAAGAGATATTGCAAATAATAAAGAAGCAAAAAGACCAGCAGTAGTTCCTGCAAATAATCTTACTAGTGCAAAAATAACAACTACAGTTAATGAACCAATTATTGCTGGAAATAATATAGTGAAATCATATAGTGATGAATTTCCACCAAATATTTGATAAGTTATAGCTGCCGTACTATGAAGCATGATTTGAGAAGTTGCAGAAACATCTCTTCCAGAGATTCCGGAAAAATCTTCTGGTAAATACCAACTTTTAGTATCATGCCATTGAAAATATTCAAAAAATCCATTTTCCACAATATATTCAGTAGCACGAAAATTAAAAAATGGATCAAACTCATTTAATTCAAATCCATATTCAGCAGGTTGAGATCTTATCAACATAGATACCGAAAATGATAATACAAGTATTCCAATTACTAAAAGATATTTTAATTTAAAATTAAAACTATTAACTTGAAACAAACTAGTCTGAGAATTCAATAATCAAATAATTGTTTAAAGCATTATTACTCTTTTGAATATAATATTTGAGACTAATTCTATTACATTGTTGCTTGAGAAGCATCATGGAACATCTGACTCTTTGCACAACCAGCAGCAAGTTCATCACCTGCACCACGTCTCATAAGACCTCTGTATAGACCATCTTCAAGTTTTACACCTTCACGTTCTTCCCATTCCTCTACAGTGATAGAATATTTCTTTTGGATTCTGTCTCTGTACCATTCTGGAATTACATTAAATGCACAAAATGGAACTATTCTAAGGTCGGGAGTAACATAGTGAATATCACATCTTTGTAATCTTTCTAAATCTTCATTGTATTTGTCTTGAAAGTGCATCATACCAAGGAATAATCCTTTGACGTGCCATGAACCAACTGAATCAAATGATCTCTTCATGAGAATATTACCAAACATTTTAGCTAAATCTAATCCTGCTGGTTGTTTTTTAGAATCAACAAAGCCTTTTAATTTTCTTACAACTTCAAGCATCGTAAAGTATTTGTTTTTACCAGAACGAATCTCTTCTGCTTTATCTTCAAAGAGTTCTAACATTCCTTGAATATCACAAAATTTTGTTAATGGAACAAATTTCTTTGTATCTGCATCCTCAAAGATGTATGTTCCTGCACCACAAGCAAAGTGAATAGATAATTCATATTTTGGTTTACTTGAGAATGCTTCAATTACATTAGTTAACGGCATACAACTTGGAACTGGGAACCAATCATCAACAGTTACTTGACCATCGGTTTGTTCTTCAATTCTTTGAACACAATCAGGAACTGTGATTCTATATTTTTCACGTTCAGATTTACCCATTCTTCCAGTTAGTGATACTGGTTGGAAATTAACAGCGTGAACTACATCCATGTTCTTTTGTGCATATCTAATAATTCCGCCTAATTCATGATCATTAATTGATTTGATTACTGTTGGAACAAATACCACAGTAGTGCCTGTTTTTCTACAACTATCAAGAGCATATGGAATTTCCCAGTGATTTTTAGGATTTGTTCTTGCAGTTACACCATCAAAGGAAAGATACAAGTTGTTACATCCTGCAAGTCTTACTTCTCTTGCTGCTTCTGGATCCATTGCATGTCTAATACCATTTGTATTCATTTGAATATGGTCAACACCTTCTTCTTTCATTATTTTAATAACATCAGCAATATCATCTCTAAGCATTGGTTCACCACCAGTGATTTGCATAGAATTTCCTGGAATTGGTCTTTCTGCTCTTAGAGTTTTCATCATACCTCTAACTTGAGTATGATCTGGCTCATACATGTAAGCACCTTCAAGACCTTTCTTTACATAAAAGAAACAATACCAACATGTTAAATCACATCTATTAGTTACAATCATGTTTGCTAATCCACTGTGGGATAAGTGGTTTGAACATAAACCACAATTATTTGGACAAGAACATTTGTCCATCATTACATTTGGAGAATGTGCACCTTTACCATCCTGCCAATAAGTACTAAATTTCTTATACATTTCATAAGAACCAAAGTATAATTCCTCACATTCACCGTGAGTTGGACAAATTTTTGACATGAAAACTTGACTATCTCTCTCAAAGACTTCAGCATCTAAAATCATGTTACAATCAGGGCAGATACTTTGAGTAAATCGGATAGTAGATTTTTTACCTAAATTTTTACTGGATTGATTGGAAATCTGAATTAGTGCCATTGTATATCATAATTTTTCAAAAAGAGTATATAATTTGTTACACACTACCCCCCGTGGGTAATTTAGTAGATAGGCATATGGGATTTAAATAGTAAATTTATCTGATTAGATCGAATGACTATATCAGATAAAACAAAAAAATCCTTAGAAAAAATTGGACTTACAAGTTATGAGAT
>Ga0209558_1002040_pt1 | contig 13672 bp, 12 predicted proteins | sample SaaInlV_150m_DNA_3_FD_184674 | JGI IMG/M metagenome (GOLD analysis project Ga0209558, IMG submission 184674) | Marine microbial communities from expanding oxygen minimum zones in the Saanich Inlet - Saanich Inlet SI074_LV_120m_DNA (SPAdes) (version 2) | ecosystem: Environmental > Aquatic >...
TTAAATGCCGAGCTGTAATTAGTTCGTTTTTTACTCATATTTTTTACTCCGAATTGTTGGGTTAAGTTTAACTCGTTCGAAATAAGAAATCTTAAATTGTTGTCTTAATTTGTTGGGGCACTATAAAGAGACTTGTAGTGATCCGTTAAACCTGGACACATTTCAAGCCACTTTTCCAATTCAGCCATCTTCTGAGCGGGTGTCATATGCCCAATCGCTGAATGAATCCTTTTGTAGTTATAAAAGTAAATATAACTTTCTACATTTTGCACAACTTCATAGTGATTTTCAAAACTTTGATAGTTTAATCGTTCAGTCTTGGGATTTCTAAAGAAGCGCTCCATTGCTGCGTTGTCCCAGCAATTATCTTTGCAACTCATACTCTGGGTGATGTTATTATTACCACAATAATCAATAAAAGCTTTAGAAGAATATTGAGTCCCTTGATCTAAATGGAACATTAAATTATCAGCTCTTTTATGTAGTTTGCCAGACTTTGGAGTTTAGCCATTAATCTCTGCCGGGTATTACTTCTTCCACTGTGCAACAGCTGCTGGACCTGCACCAGATATCTCAATGATTTGTTTATTGGTACAACCTTCATTGACCATTAATTTAACGTAATCTAGTTTTTGTTCAACCGTGAACATTACACGCTTCTTCCTAGTTTTTACTTGTGTCATTTACTGACCTCCTTATAGTTTGCATTATAAGGCTATCTTTGTGTCCAAGTTTGTCAGACCACTACAGTGGGGTAGATTGAAGTAAAGATAACTGCAAGATTCTGAGCCTAATAGCAACTAAATACTTGTTTTTTACTTTTATCATAGTAATTTAACAGGTTTTCAAAGGTTAATTAATTAGTAATTGAACTCTGCATTTTCCAAGCTTTAGCGTACCAGCCTCCTTTCTTAAGAAGATCATTATGCTTACCAATATCTTCAACTGCACCTTGATTTAAAACTACAATTTGATCTGCATCAGCAATACTTGCTAGACGATGAGCTACAATGATAATTGTAATATTTACTTCCTTTCGAATGCGTTGCAACACTTGCCTAAATAAATCTTCTGATTCTGCATCTAAATTGCTAGTTGGCTCGTCTAGTATTAGTATTAATGCTTTTCTCACCAATGCTCTAGCCAAATCCAATCGCTGCCTTTGTCCTCCTGATAACCTAATTGCATCCTCGCCTATAACAGTTTCAATTCCTTGCGGTAATTTATTAATAAATTCTTCTGCGCCAGCTATACGCACTGCTTCTTGCACCTCTTCTAATGTATCATCTATTTGACTTGAAACTATCTTATTCCATTTTATACAGGTGGTAATCGCCCTTACTTGAAGAAGGTATGGTGTAAGATCTTCACCAAGAGCGAATTCAATATCAAGAAACTGACTTTCCATAACACACTCTAACTCCTGTACAGCTTGCAATAATATCTTAAAACGCTCTGAACGAAGTTTTTTGACTGAATTACGATGAATATAAATAGTTCTATTTGAATGTTCGCCATCTCCAGAAGTAACTGTATCAGTTAGACCTGATTTATCATCGTAGTTTACAACATAGTATGGCGCGCCAGTGTTAAAATCATGTGTAAAAATTACACCGCTCATAGAGATTTTTTGTAACATTTTTTGTACAATAATCTCGTCACCTGCTAAAAGAGGTCTTTTTCTTTCATAGCTTAAAATTACAGCATCAATAGCACTAATTACTTTTACCAGGTCATTTGATGAAACATTAAGTACTGACTCATATTCTCCAGCTAACGAATTACTTTCCCCATCCTCATCTGCAGCAGAAGATCGTATTGCAACACTTCTTTCTTTAAAAACACTTTGTATTTCCTCATAAGGAGTGATTTTATCTTTTTTAAATAATTCTGCATTTATAGAAATAATATCTGGAATATCAAAATAATACAAGATGGGTTTTAAATATCGTAATTGACTGAACTTTGTGTGCATTTTTTAAATTCTCTATTTTTTATTTCATAGTAAAAAATTAGTTTTTCTGTCTACTTTTTTCAGAATCATGTGTAACCCTCATTTGGGTTGATTTATGCAAAGATCTCTAGTTAGTACGCCATCAAAATCAAACAAAAAAACATCTATATTATCTATTGGTATGGACAAGGATTGCAAGATTTATCTCCTTAAATATAAGGGTGTTTAAATTTACTATGTTATTACAGCTTTGTAAAATTTATTCTACTATGATAGTTGCATTTTCCATACTTTAGCATACCATCCATTTTGACTTAGTAATTCTGAATGAGTCCCAGATGACTCAACTTTCCCTTGATTTAATACAATAATCTTATCGGCACCCGAAATACTTGACAATCTGTGTGTTACAATGATAATTGTAGTATCTGTATTACTACGAATCCTAGAAAGTGCTTTATTAAATTTCTCCTCTGATTCGGCATCTAAATTACTAGTTGGCTCATCTAATATAAGAATTGATGATTTACTAACTAACGCTCTAGCAAGATCTAGTCTTTGTCGCTGACCACCAGAAAGTCTGACTGCATCCTCACCTAAAACAGTGTCAAACCCTTGTGGTAGCTGATTAATGAAATCTTTTGCACCAGCTAATTGTGCCGCCTCCTTTACCTCTTCTTTGCTCGCATCCACCTTTCCATAAAGTATATGATCTTTGACTTTACCGTTAAAAATTTGTGGAGATTGAGGAACGTAAGCCATAGCATTTCTTAAGGTTTTTAATGTATAGCTTTGAACATCTATTCCATCAATTTTAATCACACCCTTTGATGGCTCTCTTAAACGTGGTAACAAATCAATTAGTGTTGATTTACCACTACCTGAAGGACCAACTAATGCTACCATCTCTCCTGCTTTAAATTTAATTTTGATATTTTTTAGTACGTCAGGCTCGTTAGCTTGATAGCGATAATACACATTACTTATATTTATAGATTTTTTCAATTGATACAATAGCACCTGTCCAGTATCAAGCTCAATAAAATCTTGCATAGTTTTTAATCTATCCTCTATGACTTCTATTGACCCTAAATTGGATTGAACTTTTTGCCACATAGATAAAACTCCTTTTACAGTTGGTAATAATCGCAATAGAATAACTAAATATATTCCAATAATTTCTATTTGTAAATTCAGTGCAGTATAAGAAATATAAAGAAGAATTAAACTCGATCCAATTACAATTGGCTCCATTACCACGTTAGTTTTTGCTAGCAATATAGCGCCAAATACAGAATATTTACGTTGTACACGTGTTAATTGATGAAACTCTTTTTTCTCTGCTGCTTCAGTGCCTGATAAACGAACTAAACGAGGAGATTGCAACCTGCCTACTAAAAATTCTGACATGGTTGTGTTTGCACCCACCAGCTTTCGACCTATATTTTTACTTACTTTGATCCATATATTAACAATCCCACTTGCAATTAACAAAACAACAACAGATAAAAGCGTCATTTCTAATGAAAGTAGTGCCAGTAAAACAATATACGTAAATAACGTGGTTAGATAAGCAATCAGACTCATTGGAACCATAATTCCTGATATGGCCTTATTAATTTCGATTGTCATCACATTCACTAAATCTCCAACAGGGGTGCTATCATGATAAGAAGTACTCACATTCATATATCTATCAAACGTAATATTTTTCATTGATTCGGCAATGCGATGTCTAACAGCCGCGGTATAAACTATCGTTAAATATGTAAATATTTGTCTACTTAGAAAAAAAATAAATGCTAGTACTAATAACACAACTAAGGATGGATCAATGCCGATATAAGAAAAACTATCAATAACATATTGCCATAAAGGAAAGCCTTCGACTAAGGCATCAGTATCCCCTTTAAAACTAATATATTGAAATATTGGTAAAAATATTCCTATGCCAAAAAGTTCAAATACTGTACCCGATAAAGACAGCAATATTAGTGCAACAACAACCTTGTATGAAAAGCCAAAAAATTTTACTCGATATATCCAGCTTAATTTTAAATTATTTTGGGTCATGACAACTTAAGCGACTCTTTTCTAAACATTCCAAGCAAAATTTTATAGATATTTTGCTTGTGATTATTAAATCTAAATTCGCATTCTTTTAAGTGTAAATTAAACATACTTTTATTCATTCTTTATCACCCCAAAACCTCTGACAACTTTTTAAAATTTCTTATATAGAACATCCTAAGAAGCCTTCTTCTTATTCTGGTTCAATTTTATACTTTCTTGATACACATCCATTGGTTTTTTATAATCTAGTGTTTGATGGAATCTCCGATGATTATAAAATTCAATGTAGTCATCTACATCAGTGGTTAGGTCGTTGATTGTTTGGTATTCGTTCAAATAGATTCTCTCAACTTTGGCGCTTCGCCAGAAGCGCTCAATGCAGATGTTATCTGTAGCCCTACCTTTGCCATCCATTGATATAGTAATGCCTAGGTTTTTAAGGCGTTGAGTATGCACTTCACTGGTGTACTGACTACCTTGATCGATGTTAAAGATCTCTGGATGTGGATATTTTGCTAGTGCATCATTCAGCACACTCATCACTAACTGAACATCCATGGTGTTAGATATTCTGTGTGATAGCACAGCTTTGCTGTGCCAATCAATGATGGCTGCCATATAAGCCATACCTCCTGCAATCTTGATGTAGGTGATGTCTGTACTCCAAACATGGTTGACTCCAGCCTCAGCAATCACAAAGGTAGGGGCTCCTTTAGATATTGATTTGCCATCAATATTGATATTTTTATTAAATTTCATATCTAATTTAGTTTGTATTTCTTGAATTCACACACTAAGTACAATTATTTCTAAGCCGTTAATAATGAGGGTTTCCTCTGGCAAACTAATCTTGCTATTTTATCTTTTTACTAAATTTCATTATTTTCTTGCACTTCTTATTGCCTTAATTAATGCCAAAATAATATAAAAATTAGAGCGTAAAGTTGAAGCAAACCTTGGACTATTTTGACGCTTTATGATGGGAATATCTACTTGCACATATGGAAACTTATTATGCAACGCAAAAAATGCTAGTTCTGTATTGATTGAGTTATATGAGTTAAAAAAACCTTGTTTTTTATATAGATTCATACTATAGCCTTTCATTCCGCACAATGGATCTTTCCAATTAAGGCATACACGTGTGTATAGCATAAACAGCCATTCTGACACCCTTGCCGGCCTTGGACGCACACCCAAAACCAAATCCTTTCCGTTTCTCAAATGTTTTATGTACTCTTTTAGCATTGATGCGCTATGCTGCCCATCAGCATCAAAAGTAACCACTATATCACAATCTAATTCTTCCGCCCTTTTAAAACCACTATTCAAAGCACCATCATAACCCTTATTGTCTTTATGGTTTATAACTATAGCGCCAGCGCCTTCTGCTATTTTTCTCGTTCTGTCGGTAGATGCATCATTAACAACAATAGCATAACCATACCCCTTTACTGAATTTACCACTTGAGCAATTGTTAATTCTTCATTAAATGCTGGGATTACAATTCCTACTCTATACTCTTCCACGTTATGTAGTCTCCAGCTTCAATATCTTCAATTAAAGTTTTATTTAACACTTTCCCAATATTGTAAGGCGCTAGTGCGTCTTTTGGACACGGTCTAAGAGCTTCTACAGCATCTTGAGTAATCACCTCTCCCTTTAACAAGTTACGCTTTGCACGAAGAGCACGCCTTTGCAAAATTACAGTTTCTTTTTCATTGTCTTCAACTCTTTTTACATTGGAGCCTAAAGCAAATTCTAGCTCTCTGGTTCTATCTACCATGTCTTTCCAAGAGTCAAAATCCATTGAAAACTTGTGGTCAGGCCCTTCTCTAGATACGTTGTCAGTAAAGTGTTTTTCTATAACTCTGGCTCCGAGTGTCACTGCACCCAATACTGTTGCATGACCCGGGGTATGATCTGACAGTCCTAAAATAATATTTGGATATTTTTTTTTATACTCTTGCAATACATTCAAATTAATATATTTAAAATTTTCTAATGATGCCGTATAGTTTGTGTTGCATTGCATCAAAACTACATCCTGGGTATGCTTTAATATTGTTTCCATTGCCAAATCCACTTCCATCATATTGGATGCACCCGTAGCCAACAATACTGGTTTTTTCTTTGAAGCAATATAGTCAACAATTTCAAGCCAAGTAATATCTCCTGAACCAATCTTATAAGCACTAAGAAAACTATCAACCTTATCTACTAGATCGAATGAATAGGGTGAGGTAAAAAAGGTAATGCCTGCTTTATCACATGTTTCTTTTAGTATTGGAGTCCAGTCTTGATTGAGTGATGCGTCTTGGTATACATCAAAGACGCTTTTTTTCCATTCTTCCTGGTGAGATTGCCGCCCCCCTAACGATTTAAAACCATAATCGCTCACAATAGTATTTGCAGTAAAATGTTGAAACTTAGCTGCATCTGCTCCAGCTTCAGCGCAAAGATAAATAAGATCTTTGGCACGTTCTAGATCTCCATCATGGTTTGCAGCAACATCTGCAACAAAATAAGTAGGCTGATTAACGCCAATAATTTTATTTTCTATTTGAATCTCTTTCATATACATCTCTGCAATTTATTATCACTTTTTCAACTATATACTTTTAATTCTAGAAACCCATCCATTATCATATTGGTCTTTCATTAATTTGATTGCATCAATAACAATAGGAAGATCTTGTACCAGGATTGAGCTAAGTTTATTACTATTTAGCGCCATATTTTTAGGTCTATTTGCTTTGAAATTCATATCTTCAACACTAATTTTCTTAATATTGCTAATAGATAGATTAAATACTTCAGCCATTTTTATTCCAAAATCATACTTAGATATATAATCTTTGCTTGCACAATGATACAGTCCTGATATTCCACTATCAATTGTTTGGGTGATTATTACAGACAAGTCACTAACATTTAACGGTGAGAATATAACATCATCAAACAAGGTTAGTGGTTTACTTTCAACCAATCCCTTAAGCATCCATTCAGCAAATGATATATTGCCCGATCTACCCCAACCAATTATGTTAGTTCGTAAAACCAGACCATCTTCCATCAGCAAAACGGGTTGTTCTCCTAAAAGTTTAGTTTTGGCATAAATGTTTAACGGATTAACTTTATCTAATTCAACATATGGTCTGTTTTTCTTACCATCAAATACTGAATCTGTAGAAATATAAATTAGCTTTTTATTATTACAATCTAAATAATTTGCCATAATCTTAGTTGTGCCAATATGAAGCTTTGTTGCAAAATCTACATCATCTTCACATCTATCAACATCTACCATTGCAGCACAATGCACAACCACATCAGGAGCTACATTAACCAGCCATTGATTTAAATGTTGGGAATTGGTTAAGTCAAAACACTCCCATTGAACTCCGTCTTTTTCAAGACCCTTTCTTCTAGAGGTTGCAAATACTTCATGCTTATTCGTAAGTTCATCAATTAATGCAGTGCCAAGCATCCCGCTAGCGCCAGTTACACCTATTCTCATTAGTTCAATCTTTGAAATCCACCATGACAGCTGGGCCCAGCTAATAAAGAATCAATTAAAACATCATCATTCTCACAAGCAGAAATAATTCTCATAATAGGATCAAGTATTTGAAAATAATTGTCAATATCCTGTTGGCTATGCTCAGTGCAAACATATATCACATTAGATGCCAAAACACCTTCTTTTAACATTTCTTGAGTTATATAAGTCTTGTATTTTAACCAGTCGCTAGATTGGATATTAAAACCAATCATTGATGGCAAACCACTTACATTAATAGATAATTGATGCTTTTTTCCCAAAGCCTCCCAACGCTTACCAATATCTCTACCTATATTGGTTATGACATCCCATGATTTAGTTGAACTCATTATCTCTAGGGTCTTTAACGCGGCCGAGGGGCCTATACGCTCAGTCCAAAAAGTGGAGCTAATAAAAGTACTTTGTGCAACATCCATCACTTCCTTTCTCCCTATTACAGCTGTAATAGCATAACCATTACCAAGAGCTTTACCAAAAACAGCCATATCTGGCTCAACTTCATATAATTTATGTAATCCGCCATCAGTCTGCCTAAATCCAGAAGTGCATTCATCAAAAATCAAAACAATATTATTTTCATCAGCTATTTTTCTTACCTTTATTAAAAAGTTATCTTTTGGCTCACTATTACGTGAAACCTCCATTTTGATTACACCGATATCATGGTTTCTAATGATTTCTTCTAACTCTTCTATACAATTATAATTAAATGGCAATACACTTCCTTTTAGGTCGCTGGGTACACCTTTCGGATTTAATCCTGGCAGTAGATGACCTTCAAGATTATTATCATCGCCCAAATTTGCAGATAAATACCAGTCATGCCAGCCGTGATAACCGCAAATAGCAACCTTATCCTTACCTGAAGCCGCTCGAGCGATACGAATTGCTATTGCATTTGCTTCTCCACCTGTTCTTGCTAAACGCACCATGTCTGCCCAAGGATGTAATTCAATCAATTTTTCTGATAAATACACTTCTTCTGGGCAATTAAATGTAGACATGTTTCCCTTCTTAACAACATCCATCACTACAGAATCCACTGCATCATTGCCATAACCTAATATATTAGTCCCAATTCCCATGATAGACATATCAGTGTACTCGCGCCCATCAAGATCCCAAACCTTACACCCTTTTGCTTTACTATAATAAGACGGCCATTGTTCTGGTAGAAACATCTCTGGACGCTTAGAAAGAAGCATATTTCCTCCAGGGATAATTCTCTTAGCGCGCTTCCAAAGCTTTTGCCCTGTACCCAATTTTGAACCCTCATTTCGAATTAATTTTTGATTATCGTAAAAAATTTTTGGCTTCAATTCTTTCAATTGCAATACTTCATTCCATGAAAAGTATATATTTGGCGAAAAATACTCAAAGATACCCTTCACTACTTTATAGTCTTCTGGCTCATCAACTGTCCAGCGTTCATTCGAAAAATCTACATCATTACTTATGTTATCAATTTTAAATCTTCCAGACTCACGAATAAATGGCGTTACATGTTCACGCTCATAACGGGTTTTAGCATTTTTCCATGCTATTTTTAACGCAGAAAATGAAAACACTTCGACATCTAAACCATCAGGGTAAGTTGGTGGATTTGTATTGCATATATAGTCAGTTTCGCTTGATTTGTATGTATTAATGACAATATCCACAATATCTGGGTCTACCAATGGGCAGTCACCTGTAATCCTCACTATCACATCTGGATTGTATTTCAATGCGGCTTGATAATAACGATCTAAAACATTATTTTCACTACCTTGAAAAACTTCAAAACCCAAATTACTAATATGCTCTATTAGAGACTGATTACGGAGATCTGTTGATGTTGCAAGTACAATTTTGTCAATTTCTTTAGATTGATTTAATCGTGAAAATAGCACCTCAATCATTGGTATATTCACACTAACTGGTTGCATTACCTTGTTTGGAAATCTAACTGACCCCACTCGAGCCTGAACAATTGCAATAATATACATAAACTTATACGAAATACTCTTTGATCATTATTCGTGCTGCTTTTTTACCTGCGCCACTTTTATATTTAGAAAAATAATCTTTAATCATTTCTTTACGGGCATACTCTTTTTTTTGCCACAATTCTTCTATTGTTTCTATTGATTGAGATAAAAAATTTCTTATATTTATATGAAAATTTTCATCATCATCATCAAAAACAAACAATCCTTCTGATAGACTAGCATGTGCCTCATCTGTAAGGGGCTGACTTCTTTTCTGATCAATGAAAACAACAGGCTTATTAGACATTACTGCCCACCCTAGTGTACTTGTAGCGCAAGTAGTCACCAATATCCTATACTCAGAAATCAGATAGCGCATATCTATCTTTTTAGAAAACAACTCTATATTATTAGCTGACTTTACACTGCTCAATACAGGGTCTGAATCAGCATATCTGCGGTTATCCTCTGGGTATGTTTTATAGCATACCTTGTGCGGCAATTTGCTCAAAACCTTTGTAACAAGCTTCTGTTCATTTTTGGCTCTAATATAATCTGTTTCTGATGACAATCCAAAACCCATATAATACAAATTAGTTGAAATGTAAACAATTGGTAGTGCCAATCCGCTTGTAGTTTTTTTAGAGTTCATTCTGATAAGGCGCAAAGGCATGCCAACAACATGATGTATAGACTTGTCAAAATATGTATTTTTTTCAATATTTACAATCTTACGATTGTAAGAAAAAACAATGTCTGATACGCTATTATCAAATCCAATATGATTCATACTATGTACTTTACTTATTTCAATTGTCACACCATGCTGACTAGCAACTAACGGTATGTTATTTTTTCGGCAAATGTATGAAAGAGCATGACCTTTAATACCTCCTGGTGAATTAGCTAGTACAGATTGCTTTATTGTATAATTCTTTTTTATAACCTTATCCCACTCATTGGTTAATTGTTTAAACTGTTCAAATTGCTTCTCCAGATGAGATTTAAATAGTAACATCGTAATTTTTATAGCAGATGAAGGCACCCATTCTTTTACCCTTTCATGTATTATTGGTGAAATTTTCTGATAAATTTCTACAATATTTTCGTCTAAAATTATATCTTCAGTGACAGGTAAAGGTTTTAATTGTATCTTTGAAATCTTAACACCACGTATAGCCAATGAAGATGCTATTTCTATATTCAACTCATTTTCATTTGGCATAAGAAGTTCTTTTGAAAATATACAATCAGGAAGTCTCTTCATTATTTTGATTGCTAATCGATAGATAATAGTTTCATAGCCCGATATTTTAAAGCGCCTCCAATAAGAAATTCCTTGCGTAGTAAGCACATTCCATTTATCATTCTTTAATGTATAATTCACCGTTGATAATAACGAATTAGGTGAAAGAATTTGACCCCATGGGGAGTTCATTATATTGCCTGCCGGGCCAGTTTTTCCATCTACATAAATCAACAACCTAGGGTCAGTAAAATCATCATCATCTAAACAAGCAGCTTTATAAATTACCTTTTGAAATTGCCACACAGATTTAGAAATAGTAAGCGCTAATTCTCTTTCAATTCCAATAATGTCCAGTGATGCGTCGAATATATCTTCAGTTAATTTCTGAATTGTTCTTTGAAATTTTTCTAACTCATCAGCGGTCCACCGCCCCTCAACATTGATAATATTTTTATTCTTACCCCATAACACTGCTGGTGCACTAGATTTTATAATTGCTGACTCAGGTAATCCATGGTCAAAAGCCCATTCTAACGCTTGAAGACTATCACAAAAGACTGTGTCATGACTTGATAAGTCAACTGAATTAATATTTTGTCTTGCTATAGGCATGCGTTATATTTTCCAGTTCGATGGGTCGAGAAAAGTAGAGTCATTAATTGATAGATTAGAAAATTCTTCTATATTAATTCGCACTGATGCTATATTAATAACTTCGTGCATTTGCTTTAGAGTATTGACACCAATTATAACTTTATCAACTTCATTAATACTTTGTACAAAACCAAGTGCCAGTTGAAGTGTACTCATATTAAGTTTTTTTGCTTTTGTATGAAATTCATCCAATACCCTTAGAATTGGATTAAACCAAGGGTGCACACTGTTGAGCGGCATCAGAAGTAAGCCCTGCAAAAAAACACTTCTAGCATGAATCTCTACACCATGCTGCTTTAATTTAGAAAGATGACCTCCATTAAGAAGCCTATGGTCAATTATATTGATTGGAAGTTGTACTAAATCTACTGCATAATTATCTAATAGATGGTCAATTTGTTCACCGCTATAAACAGACACACCAACTTTCTTTATAAAACCGCTATCTTTCAACTGATTCATTTTATCTAATATTTTTTCTCCACCCGGAGAAAAAATATTACCACATTCATGCACAAGTAATCCATAAATATTTTCTTTTCCCAATTTATTTTGTGATAATTTAAAACTTTCAAATAGTTCATCTATTTGTTTATCGCCAATAACACTGCCTTTGAATTTTGGAGTTTTAGTTATAATGCGCCAGCAATCATCACAAGAATGATTACGTATAAAGTCACCAATAATATCCTCTGAATTGCCGTAAGATGGAGCAGTATCCAAGACATTAATCCCCTGATCTAGTACATACTGAAGTATTTCTTTTGCATTAGACCCTTTAGTTTTTCCTAACTGGTTAGAAATACCATAATCCATGCCTAATTGAACAGTTCCGAGTGAAATTTTCGACATTCTACCCATAAAATTACTCCAATAACTGTGAGTTCTTTAAGTTCAGTCTTACATCTAAATAAACCTTTGTATCTCCACCAAACCCCGCTTTAAAATCACTAATACCAAGATCTTTTCTAGTTGGTATTTTGTCTGTAGGGTGTTTTTTAAAATTTTGCTCTCCAACTTCAAACCACCTGCAACCAATTTTTTTTGCATGTAAAATTGCAGTCCACATAATTGCATGAAATAGAGGTTTATGGAATAAATCACGACGAGAAGCAGAACTACCATATATACAATTTATTTTTGTATAACTAAAATATCCTGCGGTTACCAACTCACCGTCCAGCTTTCCAAAAATTATAAAAGCCTCATTATTTTGTATCATTTTAAACTGCTTACTCCAACTCTCTACAGATCTGGTTTCGTGCCCGACAACGCTAATATGTAAATCACGAAAACTAAGCATATGTTCCCAAGTAATTTCTTTGTGTGTTATAACTTTCGGATCAATATCTTTTAATCCATTATTTATTAAACTAGTATAGCTTTTTCTGATTTTTTTCCTAAGCTTGGTTTTATCCAAATAAAGGTCGATTACTTTAGTAAACACTGGTGTTACATTTGCACCTTTTTTTAATAAGTGTGTGGTCAAATAAGAAACATTACCATCAATAAGGTAATCTCTATACCAAATCCCTCCATTTACCTGGCATAGAATTTTGTCAAAATTACGAAGAAACTTTTTAGTCGCTTTTATTGTTAATTTTGACCTGTCTTCAATAACAACACACGGCGCCTCATAAAATAACAAATCTACTTTATTATCCAACCTTATGGTTGCTCCAAAAAAAGCCACTACATAATCTTTGTCCAATTGTAATACAAACGACACATTATTCAACTTCTTACCTTCGTCTAACGGTCTTTGTCTAAAATAGGATAATTTACGTGCACTATACACAGAAGACCTCCATTCTAGACCAACTTGGATGTTATCCACTAAACTCCAAAACTTTGAATCTTTGTAAGTAAATATACTGTTCATTGTTAACTTTTTTTCTTGTATTATATGTACGAAATACGACAATAAATTGTGATGTACTTTCTACTTTTGACTTTAAAAAACTAGTGGTCTGTACATACAGAAATTAAACCTTCGCGTTCCAATATAATTGCCTCATTTGTAACTAATTTAATATTTTTTTTAATCTTATTAGAAATATCGAATACACTATGTTTACCATCAGCATATGCAAGGAAATCCATTCGTGTACTAATATCGGCATATGTATTTTTTTGGCTAACAGTAGGATAAAGATTACGCTTTCCCAATTGTGGCTCGCATAGAATATTTGTTTTCGGAAATAAA
>Ga0209558_1002046_pt1 | contig 13631 bp, 13 predicted proteins | sample SaaInlV_150m_DNA_3_FD_184674 | JGI IMG/M metagenome (GOLD analysis project Ga0209558, IMG submission 184674) | Marine microbial communities from expanding oxygen minimum zones in the Saanich Inlet - Saanich Inlet SI074_LV_120m_DNA (SPAdes) (version 2) | ecosystem: Environmental > Aquatic >...
GATGCGTGTCCCTGACAGCCCCGCGCTGTCCAGGAACGCGTCGTAGGAGTCTGGGATGTTCCCCTCGCTCAATGCGGTGATCGAATCGGCTGGGTCGTGCCCTGCGATCACTTGCAGAACCGTGACGGCGTCTTCGACGGTTCGCGCGATGGGCCCTCCCACGTCACGGGCCGAGTTCAGCGGCGCTATGCCGTCGCGGCTGGCCAGGCCTTGAGTCAGCCGAAAGCCCACGAGCGCCTGATGTGACGCAGGACCCCGGATGGAGCTGCCCGTGTCAGTGCCGAGGCCGACGGTCCCGAGATTTGCGGCTACGGCTGCCGCTGTCCCTCCGCTTGAGCCAGCAGTCACACGGCGAGTGTCGTACGGATTTCGCGAGTGCCCCGGCAGGACCGAACTCACTGTGTAGGCCCCGCTGGTCGCGAATTCGGCCAGGTTGGCCTTAGCCAAAATGATTGCCCCGGCCTCACGGATCATTCGCACCTGGTATGCGTCGTCTGGCGGTACCGAGTGTTTGAGCGCCAGGATCCCGTTCGTGGTCGGCAGATCGTACGTGTCGTAGTTGTCCTTTACGATGACTGGGATCCCGTGGAGAGATCCCACGAAGCCGGAAGAGGCGTAGATCGAGTCCAACTCACGTGCCCGCGCCAGCGCCTGGTCGTTGACGGTAATGAGTGCGTTGATCGACGGTCCGTTCTTGTCGTAAGCCTCGATGCGATCGAGGTAAGCCTGCACCAAGGCCTCCGCGGTAATGCGTCCGTCTTCCATGGCCGTGTGGATGTCGGCGATCGTGGTCTCTTCGACGACGAACGCCGGTTCACACGCGGCAAGCCCGAGGACGACCATGCCGAATAATGTCAGCCGTCGTAGGTAGGGGAGCGTCATCGTTTTCATATGCTGCCTGGCCAAATTAGGTGAGCCCAAGGGGGCAAACATGGGGCCTGCTGCCTGGCTGCACGAGGGATAGTGGGATGGGTCAGGGGCATGTGTGGATGGACACCGAAATCGCAGGGGAGGCTGGGCGGAGTGGGGGGCCGGATCAAATCGGATATAATGATCTACTTCTGCCTGAGGAAGTTGGAGATATCGCGCCAGGCGGAGATCGGATCTTCGCAACTCACTACGATCCGTTCGACGTGCCAGGGTTGTAGAACTGATTTTGACCTAAAGAGGTCGGGGCGTGTGGTGAGCCCTGATCGTTCACCTGACAATCAATAGTGCAGCCGCAGGACAGGTTGTGCCTCGCGGCTACGCCGTTCTATGATCGCACTGTATGCGTAGCACTATGTGAAACCAGGTTAGGGAGCCTCGTGTTTCCCCGACTATGACGACGTACACATGCCTCGGGGGAGGTGCCCATTGAACCGCTGGGACCGGGCCAGCCAGAGCCAGTGTTCGAATTTGAAGGAGCTAAGTAATTCCATGCGATGCATCGGCCAGGGCGGATTCGTGAAGAGGGTGCTCTTGAGTCTTTTCATGCTCTCCGTGGGGGCACCAGGAGCCGTTGCTCAAGCGGCGCCAGAGGGACCACCAGCCGAGGGCACCGTGCAGCCGCGGGAGCCGGGGTCCCAACTCCGCGTGTGGCTGATCACTGCCGCGCCAGGGGATGCCGTCTGGGAACGCTTCGGCCACAACGCGATTCGTGTGCTCGATACGGAGACCGGATGGGACGCGTCGTACAACTGGGGCATCTTTGACTTCAATCAACCGGGCTTCGTGCCGCGGTTCCTCAAGGGCGAGATGCTGTACATGATGGCCCCGTACCAGACCGAGCCGATGATCGACTCGTATCGGGAGACGGACCGCCAAGTGATCATGCAAGAACTCGCGATGACTTCCGCTCAGAAACTGAGCCTCCGCGACCTCGCCAACGTCAACTCGCTCCCCGAGAACCGGGAGTACTTCTACGACTATTTCCGCGATAACTGCTCGACGCGTATCCGTGACCTGCTCGACGAAGTGTTGGGCGGTTCACTGTTTGAACAGATCGGTACTGTGGACAATGACCTCACCTACCGCACGCATACGCGTCGACTCACCCAGATCGATCCCATCGTGTTCACGGGGATGGACGTTCTGCTCGGCAGTCCGGGGGATGTCCCGATCTTCCAGTGGGAGGAGATGTTCCTCCCTATGGTGCTCCGAGATGCGATCCGAGATGCGACGACGACGGATGCGGACGGGAACGTGATTCCGCTGGTCCTTAGTGAAGAGGTGGTTGTGTCGTCAACGCGGACCCCAGAGCCCGCTCGGGCCGACTCGTGGTTCCTCCGCTTTTTGTTGGTCGGGGTCGGCCTTGGTGGCCTCTTGGCTTGGTCCGGTACCAAGGCAGCGTCGGGGTCGAAGCCTCTGAGCGCACTGTTCGGGACGATGGCCGCGGCCTGGAGCTTACTGGCCGGGATTTTTGGTCTCGTGCTCGTTCTGGTGCTGCTGACCGATCACTGGTCGATGACCTGGAACGAGACCGTACTGCTCCTGAACCCCGTGTCACTTGGACTCGTGTTCCTGGCGCCGTTCGCCGCCATGGGCCGGACGAAGGCGGGTGTCCGGGCTGCCTTGCTGAGCAAGGTCGTAGCCGGGATCGCGTTGGTCGGATTGGTCGCCCAAGTCATGCCGTCCACCCCGCAATCGACGTGGATGCTGATCGCGTTCTTCCTTCCGATTCACCTGGGCGTGGCGTTCGGGCTGCACCGCCTCGCCCGGACCGCTACCTCCAGCTGACGGACTTAGGCGCCCGGTCGTAACGTGAGCCGATGCATCAGCACGGCCGCCCGTTTGGTCTGGATCGCCAACGTCGGCAAATCGATCCACTCTTCGACTGTGTGCGCGTTGCCGCCACCCGGGCCTAGCCCGTCCAAGGCCATGTCGACGAGGCCGGCTGTGAACGAGACGTCGGCCGCGCCCGCGTTGCGGGGATCCACTGCTGCGACTTCGCCCATACTCAGGTCCTGACTTACCTGACTGAACCGCGCGAGCAGGGCGTGGTTGCCATCGGTCGGTGCGAGTGGCGGGTAGCCGTCGCTGAACGTGATCGACGCTGAGGTGCTCGGCAGGTTCTCCGTCGTGGCCACCCGCATTGTCGCGCGTGCTTCTTCCAGTTGGTCGAGCGTGATCGTTCGGAGGTCACCCGTCACCACCACGCCTTCGGCGACCACGTTGCTCTTCCCGAAGGCGGAGCCGCCTGACGTGAACGCATCGTATTCCACATCGGTCCCGCCTAGGATGACGCCTGGGTTGAATGTGAGCAGCGGCTGCCCGGCGAGTCGGTCATAAAAGGCGGTGAGGATCCGAGACGCCTCGTAGATCGCTCCGGCGCCCACTTCGGGCTGGAAGATTTGAGAAGAATGCGCGGGGTTGCCTCCAACCTCGAGCCTCCACCCGGTCGATCCCCGGCGGGCCACGACCGCCGTCGCAGGATTGCCGTCGCCGTTTTCGAACGCAATCGCGATGTCGGCCCACTCGGCCGCGGCGATCAAGTCTGCGCGGGCGAGGTCGAGCGGTCGGCCGCTGCGCTCTTCGTCGCCGGTCATCACGATGGTGATGCTCATCCGGTCCAACTGTCCGCTGACCTGAAGAGCTTTGAGCGCATGAACGATCACGACGTTGCCGCCTTTCATGTCGACCACGCCCGGTCCGGTGGCGCGGTCACCATCGCGCACGAAGCTCTGGAACGGGCTGGTCGGCTCGAAGACCGTGTCCAAATGTCCAATCAGAAGAAGCTTCGGACCTGATCCCTCCCGTCGCGCGACCAAGTGTCCCGCTCGCTCAAACGATGCGCCGTCGATCCACTCAGTTTCGAAGCCTAACCGGTCGAACTCCTCCCGGAAGAGCACGCCGATTTCGCGCACACCGTCGAAGTTCATGGAGCCACTGTTGAGGTTCACGGTTCGTTCGAGCAACGCGATGGCCTCTTCGGCAGCCGCGTCTACCTCAGACGCGATACGCCGTTCGACGTCAGAGAGGCTCTGCCCCATCAAGGGAGTGACGAGCGCGATCGTCAGCAGACCGGAAAGAGAGAGTCGGGCTTTCATGATGTCTCAGTGTTCAAGCAGTGGGATCGGATAAATGTACGACAGTACTACTGGCTGCTCACGCACCTACGACTCGCTGGACGCCATCCGAACCTACGCGAGGCTGAGCGCGAGGCGTGAGGGGTAATCAATAGCGCCCGGGACGAGCGGGCGAAGATCGCTGCGGTCGAAGGCGACCTCACCGGACGACACAACCCCACGCTGATCGACGCTCAGAAGGCAGCACTCGTATAAGGGGAAGACGTTCCTCGCCCGAAAGGCGAAGCCGGGTTTGGCACGGCTCTAAGGAGATTGAGGTCGCCCAGTGGCAGGACGGGTGGGCGCCGACGGTACTACAGCTCAGGAAGGAAGGTCTGAGCGACAAGGTGATGTCTCAGCTCGACAAGGAACTCTCGCGTCACACCCGGTTGGGTTCCGCGCTGAACAAGCGCTGGGAGAACGGCATCCCCGGGTACGAAGGCCTGTTCGACAACAAGGTGCGTTCGCTCAAAGCGTCTGTGGTCAGCTTGGCGTTCACGCTGATCAGGATCCGCGAGTGGGTGAGCGTGAGGAGAGCCCTCGGTGTGCTAGGCGAGATCTCTGCGTTTCGGGACGGACTGCCAGAATTCTAGAACTCGCCCGCGAGGACATCTCGGAATGGCTCGAAACCGTGTAGGGCCGAGACGAAGAGCTTGAGAGACTCACACACGAGACCATTCGTCTGGAAGCCGAAGAGGATGTGGATCGGCTGATTGGGGACACGGATCCCGGCCAAGCTATTCAATCGTCGGGCCCAGGATGAACCGTCCTAGAGATGGTCGCGCGTCTCAAGAGGTCGGCGTATCATGCGCACTCCATCTGACCAGTCCGCGCACCGGCCCGCACAATGAAACGAATCCTATTCGCGATCATCGCAGTCCTCCTTCTCGCTCCGTCTGACGCTTCGGCCCAGAGGGGCGGTTTCGACTACTGGGGACCCCAACGTGAGATGGTGCAGCGAGGGGTCCAAGCGATCCTGCAGTGCAACGGTCTCTTTACGTCGAACCGGACGCTCGAACAGGTCTTCGACCAGGAACTCGCCTACGTGAATCGGGATGTTGGCACGCCAGAGGCGGGTGACTTCGAGGTGGACTGGGATCGCAAAGCGGTAGCCATCGGGACTGAAGATGGTGTCCCCGTCATGAGAGCTGCGTTCAGGGACGGGATTGGGTGCGTGATCATGCCCCCGGACCAGACTTGGGAAGACATCGACGGTCTGCCGATCCATCCCATGCCGCCCATGGCCGGCGACGCTTCGCAGATTGCTTGGCCGGACGGTGACCTCATCGGGGGCGCGACGAGCGCCACAGGCGTGGATTGGGAGGCCCTCATGGGCGCGTCTGATTGGGCTTTCGACCGGGAATCACCCGAGCAGGTAACGCTCAGCCTCATGGTCGTGCATAAGGGACAGATCGTGCACGAGCGGTATGCGCCGGGCGTAGACATGACGACCCGCACCCGCACGTGGTCGACGGCTAAGAGCATTGCAGTGACTCTGGTGGGGATGTTGGTGGACGAGGGGAAGATGTCCTTGGACGATCCCATTGGGCTGGAGTGGCTCCCTCAGCAGCAAGCTCCTGAAGGAGATCCGAGGAACCAGATCACGCTTCGGCACCTGCTCAACATGTCGAGCGGTCTCGAGACCGTGGACAACGGGGGCATGGAGTACGCGACCGGTTCAGGGCTGTCGTACTGGGCAGGTATGAGTTCGGTGGAGGGTGCCCTGTCCCGTGCGGCCATCCGTGAGCCCGGCACGAGCTGGGATTACGAGAACTACGATACGCTCCTCGGCGTGCTCGCGATGAAGCTCGCGATTGGGGACGACGAAGAGTATCTGACTTTCCCGCGTCGCCGGTTGCTGGACAAGCTCGGCATGCGTAACACGCTCCTGAGCACGGACCGCTTCGGCGACTTCATTCTCAGCAGTCAGGTCTACACGAACGCACGAGACCTCGCGCGCTTTGGTCTCTTGTACCTGAACGGTGGCGTGTGGAATGGGGAGCGTTTGATCTCCGAAGATTGGATCGACTTCACGCGGACCCCGGCCCCTGCCACAGTAGATCGCGGGCAGCAGTATGGTGGGCAGTGGTGGTTGGTCCCCAACGACCGGACGGACGTCCCGGCGAACGCCTACTCAACCGCTGGAAACCGGGGTCAGTTCACCATCGTTGTGCCCACGCACGACCTCGTGATTGTCCGCCGCGGCTTGGATTACGGACGGCAGGGATTCAACCGTTGGGACTTGACGCGCGAGGTCTTGAAGGCGTTCCGTCCGGCGACGGACGAGCGCTGAGGCTTACTTCAAGACCCGCCCGCCCGTACTCGGGCCGCCAGCCGCGATGAGGTCCGAGATCTCCGCCGACTGATCTGGGACACTCCGTGACGGGCTGTGACGTGTCCGATCTCATCGGCCGAGCACGCCCACCAACTCAGCTTCCGACTCGAACTGTGCCAAGATGCCCCGGGTCACGTAGATAAAGCCGTCAGGCAGCGCGAACGCGTTACGGCGTCCCGTTGCGGCATCCAAGCACGAGGCTGTGGGAGCGCATCGAACGGCGCGCTCTTCGCCCAAAGATACTCCATCACCCGCAGTGATTCTCGCCTTTTCTCGTTCCGTTTTCTCTTCCCTCGCCCCGTTTGCGGGGCCGGGGGGTGGCACCTATGCTCCGCCGCATGAATCGTGTCCTCTCGCCCGTTTTCGCGGTGCTCCTGCTCGCATTGGCTCTGTGCCCCAGTCATAGCTCGGCACAACGTCTCCGCGATATCGATCCGACTCTGCTGCAGGCGGTGATGCCACAGGCGGAGCGATTCTCGGACCGCGCCGGTGAGCCTCTTGTCATGCAGGCGTTTCGGACCGATCCGGCTACCGGCCAGGAAGTCTTGATCGGGTATGCGTTCCATACGTCGGATCTTCCTCCCGAACAGATCGGGTACAGCGGCCCGATCGAGGCGGTCGTGGGGATGGACCTCACAGGTCACATCACTGGCGTCCGGGTCACGTATTATTGGGAGTCGATCCAAAGCAGCATGGGTGACTTCTTGCGCGCGCGTGGCTTCCAGGAGCACTTCGCGGGAAAACACATCGGGGACGCCTTCAAGCCTTACCAGGACGTTGAAGGCATATCACGGGCCACCATCAGCGTTCGGGCGCTCGCGCGCGGGGTTCGCGACGCCGCACGCCGGGTTGCCATCGCCCACCTCTCCACAGAGGTCGTCTCGAATCCAGACGATGGCGACGGGCAGCTGAGCTGGCTCGAAATGCGGCAGCTGGGCATGGTCGAGACCTTCCTGATTCAGGACGCTATGGGTGCGGCGGAGATCAATTTGGTTCACATCGAGAGTGAGCCATTTGGCGAGTATCTCGTGGGTGAGACCGCCATGAACAGTGCGCGCAGAGCGCTCGCATCCAGGGGTGACGACGATCATCTCCTGATCTACGGCGTCGATGGGGCTCGGCTGCGCCTCTTCGAACGAGAGGGTTGGTCGGTGGTTCAGGGGGCGGACACGATCGAGCTGAGTGAGGGAGAGGTAAGGCCCTTCGGCCTTGCCGCGGCCGGCCTGCTCGACGGTCAGGTTGTCATCAGCGGCGCCATGATCATCGATGGTTCGGTGGATGTGTCGAAGCCTTTCACGATCATCTATGACCACGAGGCATTCGAGGAGCCTGTCGAGGTCGAATTCCTGACTGGCACTGCGCAACTCGCTCTGGAAGAGGCCACGCTCGTGGAAGCCGCGGAGGCGGCGGCGGAGGCCCCTGAGGCCCAGGAAGACGTGGCGGAGGTTGCTGCGGATGAGGCCGCTCCGGACGTGCCACCGGTGACGGTTGCGGAGGTGCCAGTGGAAGACGTGGTGCCGGCCGTAGCAGCGCCTGTGTTGATTGACGATGTCCCAGCGGTCCCCGCCGCTCCCGTCCTCGACTTCACCGTCGTACAAGAAGAGACCGTCCTCGAACGGACCTTGTTAGACATCTCTTGGCCGCGCCTCATCGGCATGGTGATCACGATCCTTCTCGCCATGGCCGCGTTCTTTTCGAAGCGAATGCTGCTTCGTGGAGCCTCGCTCACCGTGACGTTGGTCTACCTCGGCTTCGTCGACGGTGGGTTCCTCTCGGTGTCGCACATCACCGCAGCCATCTGGAGGGGCCCGTCTGTCTTCCTGAGCGACATCCCGCTCCTGATCATCGTGTCGTTCACGCTCCTGACGACCCTGTTCTGGGGACGTGTCTTCTGCGGGTACCTATGCCCATTTGGGGCGCTTCAGGACCTCCTGGACCGGATTGTCCCCAAGCGATTCCAGATTGCCGTCCCGAAGCGAATTCACCGCCCAGGTCTCTACCTGAAGTATGGAATCTTGGCCGTGATTCTGGTTCCGGCCATCGCGGGAAGCCGAGTCAGTCTCTACCAGTACTTCGAGCCATTTGCCACGATCTTCTTCGGGTCACCGTCTAGAATTCTGTGGCTGATCGCCGGTCTGATTCTGGCCGCCTCTGCAGTGATCCCGCGCTTCTACTGCCGGTACGCCTGTCCGTTGGGTGCAGCCCTTGCCGTCGGGTCGCTCATCTCGTTGAAGCGCATCGCACGCGTGCCGCAATGCGGTCATTGCAACGTGTGCGAACAGAAGTGCCCGACCGGGGCGATCGAAAAGAGCACGGTCGACTTCAAGGAATGTGTTCGCTGCAATGTCTGTGAGATCAAACTGATCGAGAAAGCTGGCGTGTGTCGTCACGAAATGAGCGACGTCAACGAGCGTCTCATTCAGATTCAGACCGAGTCTACGCAGGAGGCTGGCGATGTCGTTTGATCCGACGTCGGTCAGCCGCCGAGATGCCTTGAGGATCACTGCGGCGGTGGGCATCGCTGCTGTCGCGGGTGGGCACACGGCCATGGAAATCATCCGCCGTGCTGGACTCCACCGGGTGAGTGTGTCAAAAGCCCGACTCGGCACGCTGGTCGAGATCGACGTCGTGCACCCGGATCGAGATGGAGCGCACGAGATGATCCGTGGGGCCTTTGCCGAGATCGATCGCCTTGAGTCGATTCTCAGTCGGCATCGGACGGACTCGGCGCTGTCGATGCTGAACCGCGCGGGCGAGGTGATTGCGCCGTCTCATGATCTGGTCACCGTACTCGAATCGGCGTTACACATCGCACGCATGACGGATGGTGCGTTCGACCCGACGGTGCTGCCATTGCTCGAAGTGCATGCCTCCAGCTTCTCGGTGTCAGGTCGCCCACCCGAACCGGATGTCCTTCGCCGGACGGTCCAGCGCGTAGGACATCAGAACGTCGTCGTCTCGGAGGAGCGCGTGGCACTGATGCGACCGGACATGGGGGTCACTCTGGACGGCATCGGCAAAGGGTACGTCGTGGACCGAACCGTCCAGGCTCTAGTTCGCGCCGGAGCCGAACGGGTCCTGGTCGACGCCGGAGGAGATATCGCGTCAGGTGGTGAACGCTCCAAAGAGGATCCCTGGAGAATCGGGTTGCAGCATCCTCGTACGGCTCGGCTCGTTGGGGTCGTCGACCTGGCTGGACGATCCGTGGCTACCTCGGGCGACTATATGCGGTCATTTACCGAAGATCGGAGCCATCACCACATCATCGATCCAAGAACCGGCGTATCCCCAGAGGAGACCGCGGGCGCTTCGATAGTGGCAGAGAGTGCGATGGAGGCGGATGCACTCTCGACGGCCGCCTTGGTTCTCGGGCCTGAAAAAGCGTTGCTATTGTTGGATGGTATGGCTGGAGTTGAAGGTCTTCTAGTCACGAAGGACGGCGAGATACACTCCACCAGCGGTATGCCCTAGCAATTGGTTTCCAAAGACGCTTAGCCGCGCACCGCTGCACGGATACGGCGTATCACGCTGGATTCGTGAGACGACCGGAGGGGACTGCCGTGTCGAGGAGGGTGCGATGTGTCGAGTGCTCCGAAGACTCGAGAAGAAGGGCCTTGTCGAGTCGGAATGGGGCGTCACGGATACCGGCCGCGACGCAAAATTCTACTGCCTGTCAGAGCTGGGCGAGGCTGATCTCTCGATGGGTGTTACGACTTGGCATCGCTACGTCGACGCCATGGGTCGAGTACTTGGGGCGCCGGGGACCTGATGGCTGGGTCGGGGCGGGGGAGGGGGGTCTTCCCGACGCGCTCGTCGATGCTCTTCAGGCGGTCGGCCTAGGTCGCCTGTCACCGGCCATCGAAAGGGAGTTGGGCCGGATTCTGCTCTGGTCAGAGGACGCCGATGGGGCCCAACGCGAGCTCGACGGAGCCACGCGGCTGGAGTTTGGGTGCGCATTCACGGTCCAGGGAAAGGCGCTGACCGAATGGGCTGCGGTGTCGGGGATTCCAGGGTCGTTGGCGGCAGAGCTCGGATCGGGCATGCTCGCGCATCTACAGGCAGGCGGTGAGCAGTCGATTCCGTATGATCGGCGCCTGATTCCATTCTGGCCTTACTCCTAGCGGTGTCCCCGTTCATATTGCAGGCCTGATGCCCGCACTCCGCCGCTCCCAACTGTTTCGCACTTTCCGCATCGGCCTCGTCTTGGCCGTTGGACTCGTGGTGCATAGTGACGCGTGTGCCCAGCTCCGCCCACTGGACCCGATCGGGTGGTCGACGTTTGATCGACCTGGTGGGGTTTTTCTCATGGGTGTGGCGGCCCACGTGGACCAGCGCATTTCGTTGGCGGGTGCGCATGGTCGGCTCTACGAGTTGGGTGTCTTCCAGGCTACGTGGAGTTACGAGCGGGTGGCTGTACGAATCGGCGGTACGTTGTACCGGCTCTTCGACGGTCAGGGCGTCTACGACGACCCGGTCACCGGGACTCGTGCCCCGGACGGCACGCTACGGGAGGACTGGGGTGACATCCGCGTCTCTACGCTGATTTGGCTCACGAACCCAAAGGACCGCGTGAGCTTTGCGTTTCGTTTCGGGTCTCGTCTTCCGACCACCGACAACAAGGAAGGGCTGGGTCGCGACCAGGCAGATTTCTTCACCACGGTCGGAGTCCGGCTACGCGACGGGCCGTGGGACCTCTCCGCGGAGGGTGGCGCGGGCATCAACGGCACGCGGGATCCCCAACACGAGCAGATCGACCCGATCCTTTTTTCGGGTGCGGCGGTCTATGACGCGGGGAGCGTCGATCCGTTCCTCGAGTTTACAGGCCAGCACGACCCTCGGTCGGAACGCGACCGCCGCGGAAACGAGAATGTGGGAGAGGTTCGCGTCGGCGTGCAGGTCGGGGGACAGCAATGGCTCCGGATCATGGCTGCGCGAGGATGGACGTCGACGAGCCCCGACCTCGGGGTCACCGTACTGTTCGGTACTCGGTTCGGGGGATGCTGAGGCTACCCCCGATTCGCGTCAGCCTTCGTACAGCTCGCCGAATCGGAGCATGACAGTGCTCACCTGGCCCCCAATGATCGTCACGATGTAGAAACGGTCGTATTCCATTTCTTCGATGTCACCCCCAGGGTCACCCCCAAGCGCCTCGACGAGCTGCGGCGTCGTATTGCTGTGCCCCAGGACCAAATGCCGACCGGGCATCGTCTTGAGTTGAGCTGCGAATCCAGGTAAGTCGCGCGAGTCGTAGGACTCGATCTCGATACCGGCCCCTTCCGCTGTCGGCTGTCCTGTGGATCGCGTTCGCTTGAAATCCGTCGAGTGGATTCTTGTGAGCCCCGCATCTGCGAGCATCGTTCCCACGAGGCGAGACCGCTCCCAACCTGCTTCGGAGATCGGCGGGTCGTTGCTCCCGTCCTCAGCGCGCTCCGCGTGGCGAACCAGGTAGACGACGACTGTCTCTTCTTGGGCCTGTAGGACGGTCGGTGCCGCAAGAAAGAGCGCGAAAAGCGCGAGAAAAGCACGACGACGCATGGATGACTCCCTTAGGGTGATTCGCAACGCACCAACCTACTTGCGATCCCACCCAGGTGGCTACAGTTGCACCAGACCTAGGACGTCAGTGACGAGCCACCATCCGGAGGCGGCCAGGACCGCTGTCGGCACGACCCACCGGAGCCAGTGGATGAGGGCCCGATCCGTGCTCGAAGGGTTCGCTCCCGCGACTTGCTCAAGAAGCGTCGCGCGGCTCATGACCCAACCGACCGTCACCACTGCGATTAGGGCGCCCATGGTCTGGCCTCCCGAGCCGAACGTGAGGTCCCAGGGCACGAAGATCTCAAGGTTGATCATGGGAGGGAGTGCTAGGAGCATCGACACTCCGTAGACCGTCCAGACCGCTTTCTTCCGCGTCCACCCGAGGGAATCTGAGAAGCCCGCGACGAGTACCTCGTAAGCGGCGATTCCCGAGAGTAGCGCCGCACCGGACAGTCCCCCGAAGAAAAGGCTTCCGAAGATCCAACCTGCCGGGAGTTGCTCGAAGACTTGGGGAAGAGTGGCGAACAGGAGGCCTGGCCCCGACCCCGGCTCGAGGCCGAAGGCGAATACCGCCGGGAATATTGCGAGTCCTGCGAGTAGCCCCGCTCCCGTGTCACCGATCACGGTCCAGATGGCGTTGGCCCGGATGTCAACGTCGTCGCCGAGGTACGACCCGTAGACGAGCATGAGCGTGCCGCCGAGCCCTATGGAGAACACCACCTGGCCTAGTGCCGCGATCGCCACGGTAGGTGTGATCTGACTGGGCTCGAACGCGAGGAGCCAACGAATCCCCTCATCGGCGCCTGGGAGCGTGACGGACCGTACAATCACAATCAGGAGCGTCACGAAGAGGATGGGCGTGATGATCTTGGACGCCCGTTCGATTCCGCGCTGAACCCCCCGGAGCACGATCCTCGCTTCCGCGAGCAGCACTAAAGCCGTGAAGCCGACTTGAAGGCCCATCGACGTGGCTGAAAAACCCTGCTCAGGCGGAAGAATGCGAGACGGATCGATGGGGCGTCCGAACGGGGCCGTGATCTCGGCCAAGGCGTGGTAGACCACCCACCCGATCGCATTGGTGTAGTAGGCAACGGCCGCCCACGTGATGCCCATGAGGAGCCACCCGATGTACCGCCCGCCCGGCATTCCAATGGCCTGGTACGCCCCCAGGGTCCCGTGCCGCGTGTGACGACCCAACGACCACTCGCCCATAAGAGCCGGAACGGCCACGAGTGCTGCGATCAGCAGGTAGAGCACGATGAATGCTGCCCCGCCGAATTGTCCGACCATGTAGGGGAAGCGCCACACGTTTCCCAGGCCGACCGCCAGACCGACCATCGTGGCTAAGACCCCGAGTCGGCTCCCGAACCTCTCGCGGGTCATTCGGGCGCCGCCGTGCGGTTCACCATGCGGATCATTTCGCCATTACTGCGGCCAAAGCATCCAGGGCCACGTCGACGTCGTCCATCGTGTTGTAGAAGTGTGGGGCGATGCGAATCGCCGGCCCTCGCGCCGAGGCGATGATCCCTCGTGCGCGCATCTTGGCCTCGACGGTGTGACTGTCTTCACACGCGATCGCTGTCGTCGGAGCCCTACGGGCCGCCTCTGCTGAGCCCAGGACCTCCAGGCCGCGCTCTGCCGCCCCCTCGGCCGCTCTCCGGCCAAGGGCCCGGTTCCATGCGCCGATATGATCCATCCCGATCTCCCGCAGC
>Ga0209558_1002049_pt1 | contig 13622 bp, 10 predicted proteins | sample SaaInlV_150m_DNA_3_FD_184674 | JGI IMG/M metagenome (GOLD analysis project Ga0209558, IMG submission 184674) | Marine microbial communities from expanding oxygen minimum zones in the Saanich Inlet - Saanich Inlet SI074_LV_120m_DNA (SPAdes) (version 2) | ecosystem: Environmental > Aquatic >...
CAAGGCGAATGCGATTGATGTGGCAACCAGTCGAGCACTGGGTGATGTATTTGCGGGATTTCGAGATGACCCTGATCTGCGTATCGCCATTATCACCGGTGCCGGTGAGAAATTCTTCTGCCCTGGGTGGGATCTAAAGGCAGCCGCAGAAGGCGAAGCTGTGGATAGCGACTATGGGGTTGGCGGCTTTGGCGGCCTGCAGGAGTTGCCCGATCTTAACAAGCCGGTGATCGCCGCGGTCAACGGCATCTGTTGCGGCGGTGGTCTTGAGTGGGCCTTGTCGGCTGATTTGATCCTTGCCGCCGAGCATGCCACTTTTGCTTTGCCCGAGATTAACTCAGGCACTATTGCCGATGCCGCGACACTGAAATTGCCTAAGCGCATTCCCTGGCACATTGCTATGGAGTTGTTATTTACCGGCCGATGGATGGATGCCACCGAGGCGCATCGCTGGGGCCTGGTGAACGAAGTATTGCCCTCTGGCAGTCTGCTGGAGCGAGCCCATGAACTTGCAGCCACACTGGCCGAGGGCCCGCCGCTGGTATATGCGGCTATCAAGGAGGTGAGTCGGGCTGCAGAAAGCATGCGTTTTCAAGATGCACTTGACGGTATTACGAGCAGAAAGTTCCCTACAGTGGATAAACTGTATTCCAGTGAAGATCAGCTTGAAGGCGCGCGCGCTTTTGCCGAAAAGCGAAAACCGCAGTGGCAAGGGCGCTGACGGCTCAGGTGGCACCCTTTATCTGGGCATTAGTTATTTTTTGATACTTGGCTGATCTCGCCCGGGGATTTTCGGTATATTGTCGGAGCGTTTTCGCAAGAGTTTTTTCAAGACATCGCGGGTCTAGGAGTACTGCCACCATGGAAGAGTGGTCTGTTGTTCACAAGGTTTCGATCCTGGGTTTTTTAGGTGCGGCGCTTTTTGGTGCGACCGCCAGTAAGACCCATTTTTGCATCATGGGATCGATCAGTGACTGGATCAATATGGGTTCCAGGGTGCGTTTTCGTGCCTGGGTGTTGTCGATAGGTATTGCCATTTTAGGTGCGCAGGGCATGCACCATCTCGGTTGGCTTGATCTGGGTGGATCGATTTACCTGGGTGCAAACTTTGGCCTTGCTGGGTTTTTGATTGGCGGTGTTCTTTTTGGCATGGGTATGACACTCGGCGCTGGCTGCGGCCAGCGCACCCTGGTACGGGTTGGCGGGGGTAATCTCAAATCCCTACTGGTGCTAATCGTCATGGCGATTACTGCTTATGCCTCGCTTCGCGGTTTGCTCGCTATCGTCCGTATCGAAGTATTCGATGCGCTTGCGATTGACCTTGGCGCACGTGATATTGCCGACCAGGGCATTGGCACCTTACTGGCACACTTCACCGACACGTCTGCGGCGACAGTTTCCAGAATTGTTGCGCTGGTGCTGGGCCTGGGCGCCGTGTGGTATGCGTTTAAAGACCGTGATTTTCGCGCCAGTTACGACAATCTGCTTGCTGGCACGGTGATCGGCCTGCTGGTAGTTGGAGCCTGGTACGTAACAGGTGTGATCGGCAACGATGACTTCGAGCCGGTTATGATCGAGGCGATTACCTTTGTCGCTCCCACCGGTAACACGCTCAACTATTTCATGACCTGGACCGGCTCTGAGATTAATTTCGGGATTGCCGTGGTGCTGGGTATGATCGCGGGCTCTTTCGTCTATGCAGTGGCGACCGGGAACTTTCGTATCGAGACCTTTGTGACCCGTGCCGATATGCGCAACCATCTGCTGGCTGGAGTACTGATGGGCTTTGGTGGCGTTCTGTCGCTTGGTTGTACCATCGGTCAGGGGGTTTCGGGGCTATCGACTCTGGCCCTGGGCTCACTGGTTACTTTGGTGGCGATACTTTTTGGTTCAGCACTCACTATGAAGGTGCAGTACTACATGCTGGACGAGGGTTTTTGGCCCTCATTGCGCCAGTCACTGGCTGACCTGCGCCTGGCTCCGCGCACCTTAGGCAGTTGACCACCTTGGTGGCTATTTTTTTGCTGGCTACCTGAAAGGCCGGTACTGACGGTGAGCAATCTAAAACAGGCCGAACCGGTGTCTGGCCCCAAGCCCGTTTTGTCTATCCGTGATCTTCGCCTGGATCGCGGCGGGCGCACACTGTTTGATAAGCTGAATCTTGAGGTCAATCGCGGCGAGGTTATTGCCGTCGTCGGTGCCAGTGGTAGCGGTAAATCCAGCTTGCTGGAACTCATCTTTTCTGATCCACGACACCCGCCTTTGTATAGTGGGGTCATCCACTTTGATCGTGCACAGGCAGCACTGGTGATGCAAGATGGTGCGCTACTTGACCACTTGAGTGTCCTTGATAACCTGCAACTCGTCAGCGCGTATTCAGGTTCCAAACGTACCAATACCGAGTTACTGGAACTTCTTGAACGACTCAATATTCCGTCATCCCAGGCCGGTCAGCCGGCAGGACATCTGAGTGGTGGCGAGAAGCGTCGGGTCGCTGTGGCCCGGGCGCTGGTCTACCAGCCCGAGCTGATATTTTTTGATGAGCCTGATGCGGGCCTCGATATTGCCAACCGGCGCGAGCTTGCCGCGCTGTTGCGTGAGCTGGTTGAAATTCATCGCACCACGGTAGTAATCGTCACTCATGATTCGCTGCTGACAGGCCTGGTGGCGCATAAGGTACATGTGCTGGAAGAGGGTCGACTGCAACAAGCATTTGCCTGGGAGGGGTTCCCAGCAACACCCGCTGCGGCCACTCAGCGCCGTGAGGCGGTGGAGACGCTGGCTGAAAATGCCCGATTGCCCCAGATGGCGGCGGGATCTACAGGCCTTGATAAGGCGACCTCGTTGCCGGGACAGCTGGCCCGCGATGTGTGGCGCACTGTAGGGTCAGTGCTGCGCCCCAATCCTTCACCACGGCATTACCTGGCTGTTTTCTGGAAGATGCTGCAGATGGGCGCGTTGAGTGGCATCCCGTTTTTTTTCCTGGTGGGCGCAATGCTCGGTGCTACGACCATTGTCGTGGTGCGAAACCTCGTGGTCAGTGTGGTGCGCGGGCTTGATGTACCCGAGATGGTGCGCCACACCGTAGAGTATTTTCTGAGCGCTTATCCATCGCTGCGCGAGTGGTTGATCGCGCAGATCATGGACCGTGTCGATTTCAATGTACTGGCTGAACCCACGCTGAAGCGTTTGGTAGAAGAGCCGGATATGGTGCTGGATCACCTGAACGGCCTGTATATTGCCGTCTTTGTGCCAGCAATTGCTGCAATCCTTTTCGCGGCCCGCTCCGGTAGTGTCGTCAGCGCCTGGCTGGGCGTGCTGACTTTTGGGCGCAAGGTAGAGGCTCTGAAAAGTCTAGGAGTGAATCCAGAACTTTATCTTCGCAGTCCATCCGCTACTGCACTGGTCGCAAGTTACCTATTCACGGCGGTGGTTTTTGGGCTCGGTATGTGGGTTGGCAGTTTCCTCACCGCCCAGACACTCTATCAGGTACAAGATGCAGCCCATCTGCTGGCAGTCACCCCGGCGATGCTCCACAGTGTTGATGGCTTTTATAAACTGGCAATTTACGGCGCGATCGTGCCGTTGACGATCTGCACCCTGGGGCTAGCGCCCAAGGGCAGCGTAGACAGCGTAGGGCGCCACACCACTATGGCGATCATTTACTCGACCGTGATGGTTGCGGTAGTCGAGCTCGGGTTTGCTCTCAAGCCATGGCAATTTCTGCTCACCGGTTAATGGACGATCCGGTATAGCGTGCGGGTATAATGCGCGTCCCTTCGGGCCGTTAGCTCAGTTGGTAGAGCATCTGACTTTTAATCAGGTGGTCGCAGGTTCGAACCCTGCACGGCCCACCATAAATTAAGACACTTACGAGAGTTTTAAAAATCAGGAGGGAGGCGGCTCCCACACCCTTAGTCGGTACCGCCCCCCATTACTGATTTTCAGGCGCCTGGGAAAAGCCCCGCAATATCTGCGTTGTTGGTTTCCATCGGGTCGGGCAGTTCGGCGTCCAGGTTGTACTGAAACAGAGGCTGGCTCATTGCCTCGCGACAACGCTTGCCGGCCTCGATCCCGGAGAAGGGTCCATCGGGCATCTCCCCACCAACATCAGTGAACGAGTAGTCCACTGCCAGTTCGACTGTCTGTACGATTTTTCCGCTGTAGCGTTCAAGTGTTTCTTTAGAAGTCTTGTTGAGCAGGGCACCGACGGCCCTTCCGGTAAAGACGGGCGTTTCTCCACCTGGAAACGCTGTGGTCTCCGTGACCCCGGCGCCCGGGTACAAGGTCACCGCGTGTACGCCATGGGATTTGAGTTCGGCGGCCATATCTGCCGTGAGACGGTCAAGACCTGCCTTTCCCACGCCATACCCGATGTCGAAAAGATAGGTCACGCCGCCAAAGCTTGAGACCTGTACCATCAGCCCGGACTGATTTCTTACCATGATGGGTGCGACCAGCGCGCTCATCACATGCGCACTGCGCAGCCCAATCCCTATCGATGCATCAAATACCGAAAGTGGGCGCTCCCAGAATGGTTTGCCAAAATGCGGCTTGATGGCGGGTAAGCCGGCATAGGCGCTGTTCACCAGCAGGTCCACATGGCCCTCGTTGGCGTTTACCTGTTCTACGAATGCGCGCACGGCACTGTCATCACTCTGGTCAAGCACGCAGGGCTTCACACTGCCACCCTTGCCACCGTCGGCCGCTTCTTCGGCCAGAGCATTCAAAGCGTCTTCATTACGGGCAGTCGCGTAAACCGTACAGCCCTCTTCGCGGGCAAGCACGAGAGCGATACCTCTGCCAAGACCGCGAGACGCCCCGGTGACAATACAAACTTGACTCATTTTAATCTCCTGATTTTGATGATCTGATGAATGGCGAATTAAACCATACTAGTCTAGCGACTGTGTAGAGCGCTAGGCAACGTCACCTGACACCCATTTCCACCTTTCTTCTTTTTCTTCCTTGGCCGTGCAATTTCCGTTGGCACGGTGGGTGAGCCAGACTGACATTATCAAATGCTCTTGTTAAGGAATAAGGAAAGGAATAAGGAAAGGAATAAGGAAAGGAATAAGGAATAGGAATTTGCTTTTGGCAGATGCGGCGCTCGGGGTTTGTGGTGTCGGGTAGACGCAGATTCGACTCAGCAAGGCTTGGCTGTAAAACCCAGAAAGCATTCCGGCCAGATGGACAGTCGTGGCGACGCCGATAGGCTGGACATTACCGTGGGACTTTTCCATTCACTGTGGTTCGGTACATCTCACGTCTGAATCCATCATAATCATTAAACGCCTGGTGAATGCAGCCGCGATTGTCCCAGAGAGTCAATGTTCGAGGTTGCCAACGCAGGCGGCAACTGAAGGCTGACTGAGTGACATGCTGCTGGAGGAAAGCAAGCAGACCCTGCGCCCAAAGATGCATTACGATAAATGCAATAACTTAAATCTGATGAGCTGAACCGTCTCTTAAATCAGAAGAACATTTATCTAGTTTGGTTTGACGACATACAGTCTATGTACACCACTGGCAATCACATGGCCCCGTGATGTGGGACAATCGACAGATCATGCATCGTGTTCGACGCTTCAATGAGACCAAGGATTTGAGAGACATCCGTCAAACCGTCATCTCCAGTGATGGCCCAGCCACGCCACAGGTAATCCAGACATGAATCGTCAGAATCCCCCACTGCTAGGCTATGCTGACCGGCTATCTGCCAGGCCCAAAGAGATGGTCGAGGTTAAGGTCAGCAGTTATATAGACGGTGAATACACGGCGCGTCTTGTGCGTACGATTTGCGCCGACCCAAATCCTGAAGGGACCGGACTGGTTGAGGAAGCAGTCGATTGTAATTTTGCGCGCGCTTATCCGGCACGTGTACAGCCGTTTGTGCCCGGATCCTGTCTGAAAGTGCCTTTGGAAGCAGATAGCCAGTTGCCTGACTCGTTTACGGTGACCGCAATGATCTGGCCAACGAGGCCTGGACAAGGGGCTCAGGCAGTGGTTTCAGTGGGGGCGGCAGAATCTGGGTGTGCATTTTTCTTAGGCCTGGACGGCGCTGGTAAACCCAGGGCTGCTATCAGGATGGCCGATCACAACTGGATCGAATGTGTGCTGGACAATCCGATCGGTGATCGTTACTGGGTCCGGCTCTCGGCCAGCGTCAGCCATTTAGAAGGTTTGCTGACTCTGCGTTGTAGTGGTGATCAGTTCACTGAAGCTTCGCACGCAGAATTCAGCGGGTCGAGCGCGCTAAAGTTGGAAATGATGGACTGCCTGATGGTTGCGGCGTCTGAAAAGACCGAGCGGCAGATGCACTTCAACGGCAAGATAGATAGTCCGACGATTTATATGGGACAGCTGAATCTGGATATGCTGGAAGCGCAAACCAGCGGTGTACCGGTGTTTGCTTGCTGGGATTTTTCACGCGACATATCCAGTTGTAGTGTTGTCGATACAGGCCCCCACCAGTTGAGCGGCGAGCTGGTGAATTTTCCCGCTCGCGCAATGACGGGGGCCAACTGGGATGGTACTGAGATGTGTTGGCGACACTTGCCGAACCAGTACGGCGCGATCCATTTTCATGAAGATGACATTTACGACTTCGAGTGGGAAACAGATTTTGCGTTTGCGGTACCTGACGATCTCCAATCCGGGGTCTACGGTATTCGACTCGAGCAGGGAGAACAGCATGACACGATCCCACTGTTTGTCTGCCCGCCGCGCGGAAAACGGACTGCCCAATTATGCGTCTTGGTGTCGACCTTTACCTACACGGTCTATGGTAACCATGCCCGACCTGACTACGAACCTTCTTGGCTCGACAAAAACGAGGCCTGGAACGCCTATCCCTGGAATCCCGCCGAGTATCCACACTATGGGTGCTCTACCTACAATTTTCACCTGGACCGCAGCGGCATCTGTCATGCCAGCCATCGCCGGCCATTGTTCAATCTGAGACCTGGCTATCTCACATTCGGCGCGAACGAGTGTTCAGGATTGCGCCATTTTCAGGCCGATAGCCACCTGACAGCCTGGCTGGAAAATCAGGGTTATGCCTACGATATTATTACCGACAAGGAGTTGCATGATGAAGGTGTGGCTGTACTGAGTGGATATGCTGCGGTGACGACAGGATCTCATCCCGAGTACCACACTGCCCAGACACTCGATGCGTTGCAGCAGTACCGCGACCAGGGCGGTCACCTTGCCTATCTGGGCGGGAATGGGTTTTATTGGCGTGTTGCGATCCACCCCGAGAATAGTTCGCTCATCGAAATCCGCAGAGCCGAAGGTGGCATACGGGCTTGGGCAGCCGAACCCGGCGAGTACTACAACGCTTTTGATGGCCAATATGGTGGCTTGTGGCGTCGTAACGGACGACCACCGCAAGCCCTAGCGGGTGTAGGATTCTCGTCTCAGGGTCGGTTTTTCGGTTCCTACTATCGCCGCACTCCCGACAGCTACGATCAACGTTTCAGCTGGATGTTCGAAGGCATAACTGATGAACTGATTGGTGATTTCGGCTTCAGCGGTGGTGGCGCAGCTGGATTCGAACTCGACCGCTATGACCGCTACCTGGGCTCACCAGAAAACGCTGTGGTGATTGCTTCGTCCGAGAATCACAATGATACTTTCGTTCTGGTTCCTGAAGAGCAACTCACTCATATCACCAACTGGCCAGGAGTGCCGAACGAGGAACTGATTCGTGCTGACATGCTGTACTTTGATACACCTTCAGGTGGTGCGGTGTTCTCAACTGGTTCGATCACTTTCTGCGGTAGCCTGCCTTACAACGATTTTAACAACAATATTTCAAGGCTGATGAGAAACATTTTTGACAAGTTTTTAGACAGTTAGCACGATCGGTCATAAAACCAGCAAGATCAGTTCAGGCCGTGTGTTGCCCGTTTTTTTAAATAGCGTTTGTGACAACGATGCGCCCCGCTCAAGGCGTCGTATCTGCCAAAAGCAAATGGCTATTCCTGATTGGGCGGCAGGTTATCGGGTGGCGCGCAGCAGATACTGGTATTGTGCGGACCATGATGAAGGAACCGAAACCGCCGAGGCAATCCTGAACGGAAAACCCTGTTTGGAACGTTAAGTCATCATGTCCACAACACTCGCAGAAAAGATTATTGCCCGTGCCGCGGGCCGGCATAAAGTTGCTCCAAGAGAGATCATCACCTGTTCGGTCGATCTTGCCATGGTGCATGATGGCGGGTTGGTTCTGCACCTCAAAAAAGAAACTGACGCACTCGGCGAATAAAGAGTATTGAACAATGACCAAACACTTAAATCTTGAAAAACAGTTATCCGACGACGGTATTGTTGTGGCGCCGGGTATATTCGATGCCTTAGGTGCGGTGCTGGTAGAACAGGCTGGGTTTCACTCTGCCTATCTTTCCGGGGCTTCCATCGCCTATACCCGCTTTGGGCAGCCAGACATTGGCCTGGTCAGCATGAGTGAAGTCGCAGATGTTTTATCGGCGATTACCGAACGCTCCAGCCTTCCTATCATCGTCGATGCCGACACCGGATTCGGTAACGCCCTTAACGTCATGCGCACGGTGCGCCTGTTCGAAAACATTGGCGCGGCGGCCATCCAGTTAGAAGATCAAACTTTGCCGAAGCGATGTGGACACCTGGCTGGCAAGACGCTGGTGCCTACTGGAGAAATGGTGGGCAAGATAAAGTCCGCACTGGACGCGCGCCGTAGCACCGAAACGCTGATCATCGCACGTACCGATAGTATTGCCACTGAAGGCTTTGCCTCTGCGACCGAGCGCGCCGAGCACTATCTGGAAGCCGGTGCTGATGTGCTTTTTATCGAGGCCCCGCAAACACAAGACCAGATGCATGCCATCTCCAAGCAGTTCAACGGCCGTATTCCTTTGTTGGCAAATATGGTTGAAGGCGGTAAAACGCCCCATAAAACCGCTTCAGAGCTTGAAGCTTTAGGTTTTTCATTGGTTATATTTCCCGGCGGTATGGTGCGCGTGATGGCTTACACTGCGCAGGCCTATCTGGCCAGCCTGAGCGAACATGGCTCGACGCTGCCATTTCGGGAGCAGATGCTGGATTTCGACCGCCTCAACGAATTGCTCAACACTAACGACATGCTGGCGCTGGGTGCTGGCTACGATTCCAAAGCTTTCGAGAAAACAAATGATTGATCCGGTAACACTCGCGGTCCTCAAGGGGCGGCTCGAACAGATCGCCGACGAGATGGATGCGACGCTGTTCCGCAGCGCCTTCAATCCGATTATTGTCGAGGCTAGCCTATCTGAGTTTTAATCAGGTGGTCGCAGGCTCGAACCCTGGAGCGCCCACCATAAATCAGACACTTCCGAGGGTTTGAGAAAGGAATCCTCCAAAACGATAGATTCTCTCAATTCGGGCATGCCTTCAACAAAATTCGGCGGCTAAATTAAACGCCTGTCAATATCAAATGACTAACATGCATGGCGAAGTCCCGACACGAATTGCGGGAAGACCTATATGAGATGGATGACATGATTTCAAGGAATCTACTCATCGGTAGGAGATAAGAATGTCGATTGCCATAGCAGAAAAGGCTGAAAGGTTTACAGTGTTAGCGGGATGTTGGGAATGAAATACACATACACTCTTGGGTAAGTTTCATGGGCGATGCACTACAATTTAGAACGGCAACAGAATACGACTGTACAGAACTGGCGCTAATTCGGGATATAGCGGGTAGAAGGATGCCATCTTACCTTTGGAGCCAAGAAGTGGGGCAAGGGCAATCCTATTTTGAGTATGGCAGAGAAAGAATTAGAACCGATGCCAATTACAATGCTTATTTTAAAAACTGGCTGGTAGCAGAATTTCAATCTAAATTTGTAGGCGCATTTTTTGGGTTTTCCGTGGATGACCCCTATCCAGATATTGACCTTAATGCTGTGCCAGAATGTTTTCGACCATGTGTAGAACTTGAAAGAATAGCTAGTGGATGTTGGTTGCTGCAGGCAATTGCCATATTGCCGCAATATCGAGGGAAAGGATTAGCCCGACAACTTTTAGGCAAAGCGGAAAGTATAGCTAAGGATTCTGGTACAAATAGGATCGCTTTACAGGTGGAAGAGGTAAATGAGGTTGCTTTCAAAACGTATCAGAGAAATGGCTACGTCGAAGTGGGTCGTAGGCCATATGTCCATTTCCCCAGTTCCGAAGACACTGGCGACGTTGTCCTAATGTGGAAGGAATTAAACTAAATTAGTGTTAGTTCACTTGGTGAAATATTCTAGAAAGGTTTATAGTTTTAGCGGGATGTTGGGAGTAAGACAATGGACAAAGCATTTCATTGACGAATCATTGACGGAACGATAATCAGTGTTAAAAAGCAATTGTAGACAGTGATACCGTATGACTTTTAATCAGGTGGTCGCAGGTTCGAACCCTACACGGCCCGCCATAAATCAGACACTTACGAAGGTTTGAAAAAGGCATCCTCCAATTAAAAGCAAGCCCTCCAATTTAACCGGTCATTCGATACAAAATGGTTGCCATAAGAATCTCCAACCAGTGTTCCCCCCTAAACCTTAGCCGAATTTATGCTTAATCAATCTGGCGAGGTTACCCGCCTTGCTGTTAAAGACGCGATTGGTTTTCCCGCATTGACTTTACTTGCGAGCATGACGGGATTTGGCTCGCTGGTTCACGAAAGTGGATTGCCCTTTACAGTGGCGTTGGCTGCAACCGCCGGGATTTGGGGGTTGCCAGGGCAGTTGACTCTGGTCGAACTACATGCGGCCGGCGCTTCAGCCTTTTTTGTCATTCTGGCTGTGGCTCTGGCCAACGCACGTTTCTTGCCAATGGTCGTATCCTTTGTCCCGCTGATACGGTCCAGCGCTACGCACCCTGGATGGATGTTTGTCCTGGTTCAGATGTTGTCGATTAATTCCTGGGCTGCAGGACTGAGGCGTTTTCCAGCAATCTCACCTGAATTGCGGCAGCGTTATTACATTGTATTTGCATCTATTTGTATGGCCTCGGGGTTGCTGGGCACTGCTATCGGGTTCTTAGGGGTTGGTCTGTTGCCACGGCCAATTGCGCTCGGACTGATTTTCCTGAATCCGTTGTTCTTTGCTATTTTGTTGGCAGGCGCTCAAGGTCTCAGTGCATCTACCGCGTTGCTGATTGGCGCTCCGCTTGGCGTGCTTTTTCATCTGATAGCGCCTGATCTGGATCTACTGATAACGGGAGTGGTTGGAGGTACGCTGGCTTTTCTCGTAGGGAAAATGCGTCAGGATCGGAAAAAATATCATGATTGATGTGCAGGCTATCGATATCGGATTAGTGACATTGGGTGCCATCGGCGCCACTTATCTTTGGCGTGGCTTAGGAGTTTTGTTCGCGTCACGTATCAATCATGAGGGTGCAGTCTTTCAATGGGTCACCTGCGTTTCTTACGCGATGCTGGGGGGGCTTATCGCCCGGATGATTGTTCTGCCAATAGGCCCGTTAACTCAAACGCCTCTATCTTTTAGAATTTTTGGGGTTATTGTCGGGCTTGCGGTCTTCTTTTTGCTGGGTCGCAGAGTTCTGCTCGCGGTTTGTGCCGGTGTTGGCGTGTTTATCGTGCTGGTCTCAGCTTTCTGATTTTTTCCTAGAGGATGCCGGTTTGGATTTGGCGTGGCCACTGTCTATTCCGAATAGCCAATGAACATGCTAATAAGAGTATTGCGACACGATGTCTAATGTAGTGACCCCAAAATCGCCAACGATAGGTGCTGATGGACGGCCGTGGCCGAGTTTTCGCGAAGCGGCTGTCGTTTGGTTACGAGTTGCGATGTTAAGTTTTGGTGGCCCAGCTGGGCAGATCGCTGTGATGCACCGCATAGTTGTTGAAGAAAAACGTTGGATAGGGGAGGCCCGCTTCCTTCACGCGCTGAATTTTTGCATGTTACTACCAGGGCCAGAAGCCCAACAACTGACCATATATTTGGGATGGCTGATGCACCAGCGGCGGGGTGGATTAGTCGCAGGTGTTTTATTTATTCTTCCGGGCATGCTGGCGGTAATGGTGCTGACCTGCATTTATGCCCTGTATGGCGAGGTGGATGTCGTCGCAGCCATGTTCTTTGGTCTAAAAGCGGCGGTGCTGGCGATCGTGTTACAGGCGGTTGTCAGGATCGGTAAAAAGGCATTGCGTAATAGCGTGATGGCGACATTGGCCGGCTTATCTTTTATGGGTATTTTTTTCTTTGATATATCTTTTCCGGTAATCATCATCGCTGCTGCAGTGGTTGGCGCCCTAAGTGGCCGATACGGCGTACAGAGCTTTCTAGGTGCTGGGGCCACCGCGACAGATGGAGAGGGAGTTGGGGGCGGCAATTCTATTCTCGGGGAGAAGGTTCCCGACCATGCCCGGCCTGGGGCTAGTCGTGTTCTTGGTATCAGTGTCGTTTTGTTACTGCTTTGGGCCACGCCGGTAATAGGCCTGGTCTTGTTTCTCGGCCCGGGTAATGTATTTGTCGACATCTCAGTATTTTTCTCGAAAATGGCGGTCGTAACATTTGGTGGTGCCTATGCCGTATTGGCCTATGTAGCGCAGGCGGCTGTGGAAACGTACGGCTGGCTTGAGCCAGGAGAGATGCTGGACGGGCTTGGCCTCGCTGAGACTACTCCGGGCCCGTTAATTATGGTAACCCAGTTTGTAGGGTTCTTAGGGGCATTCCGGGATGCGGGCGGTCTGGCACCATTGGTAGCAGGCGTCCTAGGCGGTTTGTTGACAACCTGGGTGACTTTTGTGCCTTGCTTCTTATGGATTTTTATGGGCGCACCTTATGTAGAACAGCTTCGACAAAGCCAGGTGCTGTCGGCAGCGTTTGTTGCCATCACCGCCGCTGTTGTTGGAGTTATTCTTAACCTGGCAGTATGGTTTGCGTTGCATGTGATGTTCAAAGATGTGGGAACATTTGAAGCCTTTGGGCTACGCGTAGCAGTTCCAGATCCCATAACCCTTGACCCGATAGCGGTAGCACTCGTCGTTGCGGCATTAGTAGCCGTGTTTATCTTTCGCGTAGGCATGATAGCCCTGCTAGGAGCAGCTGCGATAGTCGGTTTGGGACTCCTTGGGGTTGGGTTAATCATCGTCTGAGTATTTCAATTTCGATTAATCAAAGCGATATTCGCGCATCAGCAATAATCACTTGGCCGTGCTGCCGCAGTAAGATAGCCAATGTAACTCCTCTTGCATTGTTAACAAAAACAAAAGCACTCCTGAGATAAGCAAGAAGGTTTTTGCAAAATCGAAGTTTTCTAGTGCACGGTATAAGAGCGGTCTGGAGTGTGGGCAGACCATCTGACTTTGGACAGGTGGATACAGCTTCGATCCTTGCCTAACCCATGATAAAAAAGTACTTACGAGGGTTGGGAAAAGGTGCTGCGCCAATTAAACGACCCAGTCAGGTTCAATCGCGGGACCTTTGCGATCAAGTAATTGCCGAAACACCGCTCGCCTTATAGCTCGCCTTATAATAGCGCGTGAAGAAACACCATGTAAGAGGAGCGCAAAAATGAAGATAGCCGGAGGATGTTACTGTGGTGCAGTTCGTTATGAAATTACCAGTGAGGCACAAGCATCACTTCAG
>Ga0209558_1002062_pt1 | contig 13545 bp, 19 predicted proteins | sample SaaInlV_150m_DNA_3_FD_184674 | JGI IMG/M metagenome (GOLD analysis project Ga0209558, IMG submission 184674) | Marine microbial communities from expanding oxygen minimum zones in the Saanich Inlet - Saanich Inlet SI074_LV_120m_DNA (SPAdes) (version 2) | ecosystem: Environmental > Aquatic >...
CGACAAACTCGGGGCTTGGTATATGTACTTCTGGAATCTAAACCTCAATGAAAGCCAATGGGGTTTTCAAGGCGACCTTCAATATCGAAACTGGAATTTGGGCGGTGATATGGAACAGCTCATGCTTCGAGGAGGACCTACTTGGAGACTTAAAGACAAAGGGGCAAAGTTCACGCTGGGTGCGGCTTTTATCAGGACAGAAGAATATGGTTCTTCAATCGTGGGAGTCGAGGAAACCAGATTCTATCAGGAAGCGCTTGTCCCTAATAATTTGCTCGAAGGTCGGCTTCGGTTGACACATCGCTTCAGGTATGAGCAACGCTTAGTAGACAATCAAAATTTTAGAACGAGATACCGTTACATGCTCTTCGCAAACATTCTATTCAATGCGAAGTCATATGAAAAAGGAGTTTGGTATTTGGCTCTGTACAATGAGCTCTTCATAAACGGAGAAAGAGGCATTGGATCCGGTCGACGAGTAGAAGTTTTTGATCGAAATCGAACTTATGGTGCTATCGGCTACACGATCAAACCAAACTTGAGGACTCAAGTTGGAGTGATGCGCCAAATCACCAATTCCTGGATGAAGAATCAGCTTCAGATTAGTCTGCATCACACTATTAATGTGAAAACAGCATCAGTAGAATTGCCGGAGTAACGAGCGTTGAGGTCGTTCTCGACTCTTCTTCGCTTCGCTGCGCGACCGCTCCCTGCCCGCGGCAGGCGGGGAACTGGCCGATTCGAAAGATTGCCCAGTCCAACTAACAAAATTGAGTGTCACTTCGAGCCCATGCGAATATCATGAGCATGGAAAAGTCGAGAAGTAGACACCGCGCCGGTCGTTCTCGACTTCTTGTTCTTCCACTTTGTCTTGATACAAAGTGGAGTAAAAATCAAGAAGCTTCCCTGAGGCATTTTCTCAACCGCCCATGCCGAAGCATCGACGGTCTTCGAACCGCGGACATCCTTCTCTAATCCACTTATGCAATGCATTTCAATGATCTGGGTTGCCGCACCGTTCATTCGAAACAATAATTTAAATCTCGCCGAAGGCTGCTCGCATAATGCTGGAAAAGCTTCATTCAGAAACCGGAAGCATACTGCGTTGAAATGGCAGCCAATGCTTGCCTTGAGATTGTGCAAGAGTGAAGAGAAATTTGGCCTTGGGGCGCGAAGGTATTCTAGACGAAGTGCGGCCTTAGCGAGACCGGGAAGCTCCACAGGAGATCAGCCGGCCGAGGTTAGGTTGCACGAGAGACAGGTTGCCTTCGCGGACCACAGCCTTGACCTTTTCTTTGCTTCTTTCTTTTGTGTCAAGACAAAAGCAAAGAAGAGGTAATCTAATTCTTGCCCTTCAATAAACTCATGATGACTCTCAAGGCTGATGGATTAACCCTTTCCAAAATCCTTGATTTACAATAACTTAGCTCAAACTAGTAAATCATGAAGGACAGAAGTCACACCAACAGCGCCAGCAATGCTGTCTACGGACTGGGATTCATTGGAGCAGCCATCTACTACGTCTCGACAACATCAGGCTTTTGGGCGGGAGCAATCGGAATACTCAAGGCCATTGTTTGGCCTGCGTTTCTAGTCTATGAAGCAATGGCTTCTTTAGGGCTTTGAGAAAGCAAATCGCATTACTTTAGCCGACCTAAACACAGACAAGTTGAACAAGTATTTCGCCGAGTTTATTGGAACTTATGGGCTGGTTTTTTTTGGGACTGGAGCCATTGTAATCAATGAAGTAAGTGGCGGACAAATTGGTCATCTTGGAATCTCGGTCATCTTCGGACTCATTGTCATGGCAATGGTTTACAGCTTCGGGAATTTAAGTGGTGCTCATATTAATCCAGCCGTAACGCTTGCCTTTTGGGTTTCAGGCAGGTTCAAGGCTTCACAACTAGCCCCATACATTGGATCACAACTTCTTGGAGCCATTTGCGCAAGTGCCACCTTACTATTCCTTTTTCCCGAAGCTACGACGCTTGGTGAGACGCTGCCAGCCAATGGTGCAACTCAGACTTTTCTGCTTGAAGTAATCATGAGTTTCTTTCTCATGCTGGTGATTCTATATGTTTCAACGGGATCGCTCGAAACGGGAACCGTTGCAGGTTTAGCGATTGGCATGACCGTATTGCTCGAAGCCGCACTCGGCGGTCCCATTTCGGGAGCATCTATGAACCCTGCACGTTCGATCGGACCTGCCTTGATGAATCGTATTTTTATGCATCAATGGATTTACGTTGTCGCCCCAATTGTCGGAATGATTCTGGCCGTGGCAGCACATCGAATTTTTAAAGAAGAAGGATCATGAGTTGGACAGAAGAAGATCTTGGTGAAGGAAAATCAGCATTGGCTGCAACCTTTGAGTTTGAGGATTTCAAATCAGCTTGGAGTTTCATGAATCAGGTGGCTGAAATTGCCGAGGAGATGGATCACCACCCAAACTGGAGTAACGTTTATAATCGGGTTTCCATCGTGCTTTCCACGCATGATAAAGGAGACATCATTACAGAACGAGACCGAGCGCTCGCAGCGGCCATTGACGAACTCGTGTGAAGGCAGAACGCGTTCACCAACTCACAGCGCACAGTGCAGCTCTTTACGCGTTGGCTGTTGGAAACGAGTCCAATACCTTGTTCAGTGGAGGTTCAGATAAGGTCGTTGCCCTTTGGAATATCGAGGATGGGGAAGTTCTTCCATTTGCAATTCGGACGGAAGAAACAATCTACTCACTCTGCAACATCAACGATATGTATTTGTGTGTAGGCACCATTCGCGGCAGCATCCACATTATCGATCTGAAGAGCAAATCTGAAATCAAGCATCTAAAGCTCCACGACGACGGAGTTTTCCATTTGCTCTTTGATCCAATTTCAAATCGTGTTTATGCTAGTTCTGCGGATGGGTCAATTAGCATTTGGGATGTTCAGGATTGGACGCTTCTTTGGCATTTGAAATTAGGAGCAGACAAAGTCCGACGATTGGCATTGAATGGAGACTCAAGTCTTTTGGCCATTACTGGTGGAAATGGAAAGCTCTTCATTCTGGAAACAACCGAGCACCGAATCATCCATGAGGTTGAAGCCCATGAATTATCCACGAATTCAGTTGCTTTTCTGGGAGATTCTAAAATCGTTTCGGGAGGCAAAGACGCTTATATCAGAATCTGGAATTTGCATGGAGGAATGGAGATGGTGAAAGAAATTCCCGCGCATAACTATGCGGTATACGACATCGTTGTCAATCAGTCGGATGGATGGGTTGCAACAGCCAGTCGAGATAAAACAGTGAAAATCTGGGATTTAGAATTTGAAGAATTACCACTCCGGCTTGATCGTGCGAAGGCCGACGGGCATATAAATTCGGTAAATCGACTTTTATGGATTCCGGAATCGGGAGTTTTGGCTTCTTGCAGCGATGATCGTTCGATCATTACTTGGAAAATCCAACACTAGTCGCCGTGGATTCTTCCAAGGATTTTCTGCTGACCTTTCTTGGCTTCCAGCTCGTCCTGCTCTTGTTCAAATTGTTCAAGGTCAAGAGGGTTCGTCGAGCTCAGGTCGGGTTTACCAGCTTCAACCCAAGCCGAATACCACAAGCTTCCAACTGAGATGATTGCCCTCCGCATTCTGCGTTCAACCATTCCATCCATAGACAGATAGTACTCCGCAGAATAATCGCGTGAATAGGTTTGGACAGTGCTGCGCCCTTTATCCTCAAATGAATATTTCCGATCGCTCGGATAATCAGAGCTCAGCGCTTTCTCGAAGCCCAAGACTGAATCGACCGCATGATGACTTTTCTCCACCTCGTCCCAGACATAGTCAAGTGGTGATTCAATGTAGAAAGCACGACCCGTGAAAAGGTCAAAATCGTCGGTGTAAAGCTCGGGTAGTCTTGACTCCCAAAAGCCATGAATCCCTTTTTGATCAGTCAGCTGTCCGTTGTAATTTTCAGTGGTATGCAGCGGTACATGAGCATCCGCGATATAATGCCCAATGTCAGCAGAGGTTTTCAAGATTCCCGATAGATCGCGACTCTCAAACTTCTTGACCAAAATGCGGTACATTAAATTGATGTGCCAAGGAACGACGCCATATGCTTGGAGCGTGTCTTCGGTGTATTTCGTTACAGCGCTATCCCAACGTCGAGGAACTTCATCAAAAGGACTTTCACCATAGTGGTCAATGTCGATGTAATGTCGAGGGGCCTCTGCCGGCAAAACATATCGACGCATGTCTGGATCAACCGCATGATTGGTGATGAATTCAATGTTTTCCTTGTAAAATGCCATCAACTCGGATGGCAAGGTGAAGACCGCGATGCGGTTGATCTTCTTATGACCAAAGAATCCCCAACTACCGCTAATGAGAGGAAAAACAAGAACCAATGATATGAGCAGCAATCGCTTCATTCTATCCGAAAATAGAGATATGCCGTGGTCAAAATGGAAAGTCTCGCGATTTCTTACTTCAGAAAAGGAAACTTCATGACCCGTGCAGCCAGAAGCTTATTTCGAATTGCGATCTTGACATCAGTGCCTTCGCTAAAATGAGGTCGATCTACATAACCCATGGCAATTGCCTTACCTAGAGAAGGGGACATAGTACCGCTCGTGACGATTCCAATGACATTTCCTTCCATGTCTTGAATCTCATGTCCTTGACGGGGAATCGGACCTTTATCGAGTATGTCAAAGCCAACCAATTTCTTGGACACTCCAGCCTCTTTCTGAGCGGCCAATGCACTGGAATTGGTAAATTCTTTTGAGAATTTCGTAATCCACCCAAGTCCTGCTTCAAGCGGCGAAGTAGCATCGTCAATGTCGTTTCCATAGAGACAGAATCCCATCTCCATTCTAAGCGTGTCCCGAGCTCCAAGTCCAGTTGGTAAAATGCTGCATCCCTGCCCCGCTTCCATCACCGCATCCCAAATTTTATCTGCTTGATCATTCTTGAAGTATATCTCAAACCCGCCTGCCCCAGTATATCCAGTTGTAGAAACAATGACGTCTTCTACTCCAGCAAACGTTCCGACCTGTAAAGTGTAATACTTCATAGAAGCTACATCAAGGTCAGTCAGAGAGCTAATCGCTTCGACGGCTTTCGGACCTTGCACAGCCAGCAAGGAGTAATCATCAGAGTCGTTAGTCATTTCAACATTTCCTGTGTTTCTGCTGGCTATCCAGTCCCAATCCTTATCCATGTTGGATGCATTTACCACGAGCATGAAATGATCTTCTCCAATGCAATAGACCAATAGGTCATCGACTATTCCACCTGTTTCGTTGGGAAGACATGAATACTGGACCTTTCCTGGTTCAAGCTTGGACGCATCATTCGATGTGACTCGTTGGATCAAATCAACGGCTCCTTCTCCTTTCAAGAAAAACTCACCCATGTGGGAAACATCAAATACACCAACATTGTTTCTCACATTGTGATGCTCTTCTAACAATCCAGAGTACTGAACTGGCATTTCATATCCTGCAAACGGGACCATCTTGGCTCCCAATGCAACGTGCTTGTCATAAAGTGCGGTCTTCTTCATAGCTTCTGATAATTGCGGCGCAAACGTAAAAGATTTGTCCGATTAAATTGCTCGTGTGGTATTCCTAGTCAACAAGAGAATCCAGCAACGACAAGAGTTGGTCCTGCGTGGCATTGACAGAGTATTTCTCTTCAATTGTCTTTCTCCCAGCTTGACCAATCTCATTTCTTAAATCCTCATAATCAATAAGTTGCGTTAAGTAATCAACCCATTGTTCATCACTTTCAGGAAGGAAACCGTTGACTCCATGAGTTACAATCTCTGGGTTGACACCTACTGGCGACATGACAGACGGTTTGCCCAAACTCATGTATTGAATGCCTTTAAATCCGCACTTCCCTCTACTCCATTCATCCTTCGGGAGTGGCATAATACCAATGTCAATTTGATCAAGGTTCTCAATTTCTCTTTCCTTATCCCATCTGATAAAGTCAACATCGACGCCGTCTATTTCAATTTCCCGTTCTGTGACTGCTGCAATGCGAAGCATGTCTCCATACTTTTCTTTCAGAGTCCTAAGAAAAGGAGCAGCGAGTTCAAAGTGTTTGTTTGTTGTCTGAGAGCCGGTCCACCCGATCGTTATACTGCCATTCGATTTTGGAAACTTGCTTTGATAATATTCGGTATCCACCACGGTTGGGATAACACTGACGGTTTCATTAAATTGGAGAGCGTATTCTGCCAAAAATTTGTTGCCCGCGATAACATGATCACTGATGGAGATGATCTTTTTCGTTTTAGACGGATCCTTTAACCAGCTCAAGTTCTTGTTTGCATCGGAAATGTCCAACATCCAAATGGCATCGTCGAAGTCAAATACAATCTTAGCTCCCTTTTTTGCAAACCTTCTCTCAAAATAGGTTGAACCAGACACGAATGATTCGCGTTGAATAAAGATGACATCGTAATCCGCCGCTGAGCTTAGATGGGATATCCTCTTTTTAAACCCTTTCAACACAATACGAGCCTTACTGAAATACGCTCCTGGTGTGTAAAATGCCTTATCATCCTGTTCATCAAGCATGTAGGCGTAGTCGCATTGCCACCCATTCTTCTCTAAATAGGGAACGAACTGCTCAAAACGGAATCGCTGCGAAGGCGAACGTCCCGGTCGATGAAGAGCCACAAAAAGAAGTTGTTTGGGATTTGACATCTTCGACAAATTTATTTCTTCCATGGTCAGGATGATTGAAGATTTGCGATGTAGCTTCGAACAACGATGAGTAATCTGATATCCGTCATCATGCCGGTGAGAAATGCTGAGCCTTGGATTAAGGAATGCTTAGAGAGCATTCAAGCCCAGTCCTTGACGAATTGGGAGCTCATCGTAGTGGACGATCATTCTGACGATAACTCATTGGAAATCACGCAATCAGCCAGCGTTGAGGATAAGCGTATCCGTGCGCTCTCGAACGACGGATCAGGCATCATTCAAGCGCTTGAAAAGGCGATCAAATCTTCCTCAGGTACTTGGATTACCAGAATGGATGCGGATGACATCATGCCTCCAAATAAGTTGGACCTCCTACTCAAAACGCTCGACAGCAGCAAAACCAGCGTTTCAACAGGCAAGGTGGAATACTTCAGCGAAGATGTCATTACTGAAGGCTATCGAACGTATGAAGCATGGATTAACCAGCGAGTCGAAGCACAAGACCATGACCAATGGATTTATCGTGAATGCACAATAGCTGGTGCGAACTGGATGACACACCGCGACAACTTGAAATGGGGCGATTTAAAGTATCCTGAAGACTATGATCTTGTCTTTCATTGGTACAAGATTGGTTGTTCTATAATCTGTGTTGATCAAGTCACTCATCAATGGCGAGATCATGCAGCAAGAACGTCCAAAAATTCGCAGAACTATAAGCAGAAAGCATTTTTCAAATTGAAGATCAACCGATTCATAGAGATGGACATGGATAATTCGAAATCTCTTTTCATTCTTGGAGATAACCGCAAGTCCAAACTAGCATCCGAAATCCTCAAGGAAGGTGATATTGAGTTTAAAGTGATCGGAAAAGATGACATCGACTTACTCGGACCACATTTGGAAGCTCAGGTGTTGGTGGCTGTATTTCCACCTCTTTTTGAAAGAAACCAGATTAGAAAATTCCTCAGCTACAATCGTTTTCAAGAAGGGGTGAACTGGTGGTGGTTGTAACCTAATCGCGAAGGAATCGTTTATTTTGACAGAGATGAAACTAACCCACGAACAGAAACTCAGCCTTCTTTCTCAGCTCATAAAAATGGCTTCTGCTGACGGTCATCATAGAGATGAGGAGTATGATATGCTCCATCTCGTTGCAGAACAATTAGAGATCGAACCCATGGAAATGGAGGCGTTATTCACAACTCAACAAGAATTCATCCCACCAAAGACAGAGTCGAAGCGTATCGTTATTTTTTATCACCTATTGAAGATGGTTTGGGCTGATGGAGAATTAGAGTTGGATGAAATCCATCTTTTGAAGGAATATAGCATGAATATGGGGCTTCCAATTCAGGCGGTAAACGCAATTATTGAGCGCTCAAGGGTATACGATCAAGGTAATATTCCTGTACAAGAAATCGTTGACATCTTTCAAGTGCATCACAACTAAAAAACTGTCTTTTCCTTGCACTATCGATACCAAGGAAGGATATCCATTATCTTTCAAAATCAACCAATTAGTGTAATTTAGTTTGCACCTACTCCATCCTATGAATCGCTGGTTACTGGTTGGGCTTGTCGCAATTTCCCTGCTCCTGATATTTGGCGTCTGGTACAAGGTCACTTTCTCTATGGATCGAGCATCGGGTTTTGAAATTGGGACAGAGGACGCAGAAGTCCAAATTCTGATTGTTTACCAAGGAAGCCCTTATAAGAACCGGATGATCGAGATTATCACAGAACATTACTTCATCTCCGACGTTTTTCTCAAAGGAATAGACATTGAGCATCTCGATTTGATTAATCCGAATCATTGGGATGCGGTCATGCTTATTCATACTTGGGAAGTCTGGCAACCACCAGAAGAGATAGAACGATTCATCAACGCTCACTATGATCCTCTTAAAATGGTGGTGCATACAACTTCAGGCAATGGAAATAGAAAAATGGATAGTGTTGACGCGCTTACTTCAGCCTCGGTCATCGACTCGGTTTATACGGATACTAAGCGAGCCCTTGAAAAACTGGACTCATTGATCCATAGATGATTGGAACCGTCCATCCTTGGTGCAAGATTTCTATCAAAGAATTCAAGACGTTCAGTATTTAGCGGTTAATCTTGCGTCCTATTTATGAAAACATTCAAAAAGATTTTGATAGTCATTATTATTCTCGCAGCGGTCATCGCCATTGGTGGAATGTATGTTCTGAACCTCCCCCAGTTCGGTAAAACGCCCTCTGGTAAGTACTTAGAATCGTTAAAAAGCTCTCCTCAGCACAATGGATCCATCTTTAAAAATTATGGAGAAGTATCACTCGACATGAAGGCTGGCCAAGTGTGGAAGATGTTGAAACCTTACTGGAATAAACCCAAAGATGCTACTCCCCAAAAGCCAATTGAGATCAGAGATTTAGACCCAACTGTTATAGATTCGGACGATAGTAGCGCACATTTAACCTGGTTTGGGCACAGTGCATTTCTACTAGAAATGGAAGGGAAGGTCATTCTGCTCGATCCAATGTTTGGACCCGCAGCGGCTCCTTTCGAGTTTCAAGTTCAAAGATTCGAGCAGAAGCTTCCTCTGGAGGTAGAGGCATTTCCCCAAATCGACTATGTCATCTATTCACACGATCACTATGATCATCTAGATTATCCCACTATTCTGAAGTTAAAAGATCGGGTTGGCCATTTCTATGTGCCTTTGGGACTTAAATCTCACCTGTTACACTGGGGTGTTGAGGATAGCAAGATAACCGAGCTTGACTGGTGGGATGAACTTGAAATAGATGGAATTACGCTCACCTGCACCCCAGCACAACACTTCTCTGGTCGTGGTGTCACCGACAGATCGAAGACACTTTGGGCTTCTTGGGTATTAAAAGGAAAACAAAACAGCATATACTTCAGCGGTGACTCGGGATACTTTGGAGAGTTCAAAAAGATAGGTGAGAAATATGGCCCGTTTGATATCGCCTTGATGGAATGCGGACAGTACAACGAATTGTGGCATGCAATCCACATGATGCCTGAAGAAACAGCTCAAGCTGGAATCGATGTTCAGGCCAAGGCTATTATGCCAATTCACTGGGGCATGTTTGACCTTTCATTGCATTCTTGGACTGAACCCGTAGAGCGAGTTTCGGTTGCAGCTGCCAAACTCAACCTTCCTCTTGTGACACCCGTCATAGGAGAGAGATTTGACATTCAAAATCTTCTTGTTTCAAATCAATGGTGGAATTAATACTTTACGGCTGAATGCATTGGGTTAGATTCATAGGGTTACTCGCTCTCTTAGTTTCCGCGACACACGCTTATCCTCAAGGGTTGGAAGTGATGGAGGAAGATTCGACGGAGACGAGATCAAAACTTAATCTTCAGGATCGCTTGTTCACCGGAGGAAACCTCGGGGCTCAATTCGGCTATTACACTTTCGTCAACGTTTCCCCAATGCTCGGTTATAAAGTCAGCGATCGGTATATAGTTGGGATTCGGGGCACCTATCAATATTTCTCTATTCGTAACACAGATTGGGATTCACACGTTCTAGGTGGATCGGTCTTCAATCGATTTTTCGTTTTCGAAAATCTCTTTGCTCATGCAGAATACGAAGTCTTGAATGGCTTCTGGGACCCAAGCGGAAGACGGAGTAACATTCCTCACTTTTTTGTGGGCGGAGGTTACCTGTACAGAATGGGTGGCGGAACGAGTCTGAGTGTCATGGCGTTGTATGAGCTTATTCAACGAACTTACTCCCCGTACATCAATCCTATCATCCGAGTCGGATTCAATGTCGGGCTGTAGGCTTTTGGATGATTAATATTGCATTGAATCAAATGACTACTCATGATTAGATCGCTTTCGCTAGCCGCTTTGTTATTGTTGTTCATGAACACTTCGTATGCACAAGGTGGATGCACGACCTTGCTAGAATCCTTAGAGGCTGCTAGTGCCACCGAGTTGTGTGGAGAACACAAACGCCTTCGGTCATACAAGAATCCTTACTGCGACACAACCAACAGCATCTTTCATGACATCATGAAACAGATTGGTATCAAAGCTGCCAAGGAAGGCTTGACCAAGGAGGTTGTTCTCAGCAATATGGGGGAGCCTTACTACCATGGTCCACTAGCAGATTACGAGAAGCAAAAAGTGAGCGTAGGTCGAAACGGCACGCGAACCGGGAAGGCACTACCGCCTGCATACAAGATTCCAACAGGCGAGTATTACATCGTTTATTTCTGGCGTGAAACGGATTACCTCGTATTTGCTCTCAAAGGAGGCGTTGTGGTAGAGACACGCTGGTGGGAAAAGGGCAACTTCAGATAATACCTGTCTTAAGATCGTTGCCCTCCCCTGAACTTGCTACTCTGAAGCTTCGGGATTTTGTTTCACCGTATTTTCATCGTAACAATGGTGGGCATAGGATGTTTTGTATGAATCCCGTTGCTCAGGTGACATACTCATCCATCGTCTCTTCATACGATGCTTCCATCGTTTTCCACCGTGACTTCTTCCTCCCCTTCCAAATCCACCGAAGATGATTTTACTGAGGATTAGTAAACCAATCGCTTGCCAGAACGTGATTAGGGGCAATCCGAAAATTACTGGCAAAAGCCAATTCCACAGTGACATGGTTACGTATGCGAAGAGACCCATGGCACCAATGGCCAGTAGTCCAAAACCTAATACAATCAATACTTTTTTCATTTCAACTTTAATTTTGAGTTAATTCATAAAAGAGCTGCTGTAACCTGCTTCTTAGTTGTAACACGGCGTATCTCTTCCTCGATAAGAGGGTCGATACTTTTTGCCCTGTTTCCTCACTTATGCTTTTGAATGATTCCCCTTCCATTTCGTGACGTACAAAAACATCCCGCTGGTCATATGGTAATTCATTAATCGCTGATTCGAGTTCTTCTCGAATCATCTTGGTGAACATCTCATCCTCCGGATTCGATTCGAAAAGCAGGAACAACTCAGGCATGTCATGCTCAGCTTCACCGCTGAACTCCATGAATGATGCAGCTCTATTCTAGATATGGCTGATGAACTTGGTGATGAAGGAACCAATGCACTCATGAGCGATTACATCCGTGAGCAAGAAAAGCTGATATGGATGTATTCTGCATTCCTTTCATAGGTCTGAACAGAGTTGTTGATATTTGGGGTATGAGGATGATCATACCCCTTTTTTGTGTCTTGCTGATCGCTTGTAGTGAAAACCCACCGGCTGATGAAGGAGAAAGTGGAATGATCATAGTCAATGGCGTTGAACGAAGTGAATTAGCGCGATTGATGCGCCAGATGTACGACGAAATGAAGTTGGTCAGTGATTCCCTCGAATCTGGAAGTTCGGTGAGCCCCAAATTCTATACGAACTACGAAAGAATTACCTCGGCCCATGCTACGGAACCAGAGAAAATTGACGAGCTCTATCAGAGCATGGCTGACGCATTTCTTGACAATTATGAGTCTTTCGAGGGTGATGAAGATGGGCAGATCCCCGCCTTCAACATCATGGTTGATAATTGCCTCGTCTGTCACCAAAACAAATGTCCGGGCCCCGTGAAAGCGATTAAAAAGCTGAAAATTAAGCCTCAATAATCGAGTCCTTCGACGCAATTTGTATTTTCTTGCCCTAAAATCCGAACCATGCGAAGTCTTATCTACCTATTCCTCCTTTTGATTCTTTCATCATGTGGCACCCAACATGACGCATCGATTGTCGGAGAAGAAATCATGTATGAAGGAGACAGCATCACGATGAAAGGATATCTGGCCTATGATAAAAATGCCACAGATAAACGTCCGGGCATTATCGTAGTCCATGAATGGTGGGGCCACAACGATCATTCAAGAAACAGCGCACTAAAATTGGCGGAGGCCGGATACGTTGCTTTTGCTCTCGACATGTACGGCGACGGGAGGCAAGCGGACCACCCAGAGGACGCGGGGTCATTTGCCGGAGCTGTCATGCAGAATTTTGACGGAGCCAAAGAGAGGTTCAACGCTGCCGTAGAAACACTCAAAAAAAGCGAGCACTGCGATAATGCGAACATAGGTGCAATCGGATATTGCTTTGGTGGTGGAGTCGTTCTAAATATGGCCCGCCAAGGAGCAGAGCTCAATGCGGTAGCTACCTTCCATGGGAGCATCGGTCCAATTGAAGCGGCAACACCCGGTTCTGTCAACGCGAGAATTTTAGTGATGAATGGAGCAGATGATCCTTTCGTGTCAGCGGAGGCGATTGAGTCATTCAAGGATGAAATGGATTCAGCTGGCGTGACATATGAGTTTGTGAACTATCCAGGGGCAGTTCACGCTTTCACCAATCCTGGAGCCACAGAAAAAGGTGAGAAATTTGATCTTCCATTGGCATACAACAAAGAAGTTGATGAGGAAAGCTGGACTAAACTCCTTGAGTTTCTAAGCCAGTCATTTTAATCGGCCGAGTTGAGAAGATCGGGTAATCTACAGCTACGATACTGGCCTCCCCTTCAAAGAGAGCGCTCGTTATTTGTCCTAGAGAACAGAATTCTTCATATACGTTCAGCAAGTGCTCAAACATCTTGTGGTTATTGACAGCAGTTCCAAGGATGGACCGCTTCAGATCTTTCTCGAAATGATATGCATATAAACAGTCTCGCCTGAGCTCAGATCAGTAAAGAATTTCGATCCGGGCACACCTGCAAACTGCTTTACCGTCGTTCTCATCCACCATGGAACATGGGCTTTGATCAACTCATCCCTATTGGGCTCGTCAGCCTTTAGTGCCAGCAATACATTTGGGGAGATATCATTGTAAACTTCAATTTGAAACCCTGCTGACTCT
>Ga0209558_1002065_pt1 | contig 13541 bp, 12 predicted proteins | sample SaaInlV_150m_DNA_3_FD_184674 | JGI IMG/M metagenome (GOLD analysis project Ga0209558, IMG submission 184674) | Marine microbial communities from expanding oxygen minimum zones in the Saanich Inlet - Saanich Inlet SI074_LV_120m_DNA (SPAdes) (version 2) | ecosystem: Environmental > Aquatic >...
CAGAAAGTCGGACCACGCGTCCACGGCGGTCTTCCGCTGATCGAGGTACTCGCCACGCTGGTATACTGCGGCGATCCCCTTCACTGCGCCGGATGCGTGGTTAAGCACCTTGTCGATAACCACCGGGCTGATCTGCAGTTTGTCGGTCGTGAAGGTGGCAAATGTTCGGCGCAGGTCGTGGAACGTCCAGTTTGTAACACCGCTTTCTTCATCGAGTTTTGCCTTGGCCTTGGAGAAGCCCTTTACCGGGCCGCTACCCGACGTACTAAACAGCCAGGCTTGGCCTTCGACTTTTGGCAGCGCCAAGACCGTGGACATTGCCGAGCCTGATAAATGCACAACATGCGGGCGGCCATTTTTAGTACGAGAGCCCGACAACGCCCATACCCTGCTGTCCAAATCCACCTCATCCCACGTCGACTGAGCCACCTCATCCAGGCGTTGGCCGGTATAGACCAGCATCTCGACCAGCGGCCCCCACGGGTACCCAATGCGCCCAGCGGCAGCCAGCAGGTCTTTCAGTTCATCGAGAGATAACACGCGTTCTCGACTGACCTCTTTGGCCGGAGCCTTGATCCCAGCCGCCGGATTATCGACGATTAAATCGCGTTCAACGCACCAGTTAAACAGGCGCCGCAGATAGGCCAGCACTCGGTTAGCCTGCACCGGCGAGCCGCTATCGACGATCTTGTCGATCAGGCGCAGCACGTGCTGCTTACGGACCGCATCAATCGGCCTTCCACCAAAGGCCGGCAGAGCATGCCTGGTCATGGCGTTGCTAACGTCTTTAACACTCCGGTTTTTGCCTTGATCGCGGGTGAGCCACTCCTCCAAGACCGTCTCAAACAGAGCAGCTTTGTCCGCGCGCGGGTGCTCACCCTCAGTCATCTGCTTAAGTGCTGCACCCGCGGCAACACGTGCTTCGGCGAGCGAGTATTCCGGATACCGACCAAGTGAATAGCGAACCATGCGACCGTTCACGCGTCGCATGACAAACCATGTCTTCGCCGCGGACGTGGAAACGCGCAAGCCAAAGCCCCGAATAGCTGCGTCATAGAGGTCATAGCGCTTCTCGGCCGGACGAGCCTTGCGCACAGCTAGGTCAGTGAGTGCTTTGGATACCAGTTTGGGCATTAGTCTTTTGGGTTACATGTGGGTTACAAACACCATGCATTTTAGCGCAACCCCGTGCAAGCGCATGCTATACAATATAGCTGTTTTTCAGTGATTTTGTGCAATATATGGTCCCGCACGCAATGCAAAGAAACATAAGGACAGACGATTTGTAATCAGTAGGTCGCGGGTTCGATTCCTGCAGCCGGCACCATTTCCCGACACATCAAACACATCCTCCGCCCCATCACCGTGAGATGATGGGATTTCGTTCGCCAGAACGGTAACGTAACGAAACCTTCGAACACGAAGGGCCAATACAGGGGTGGGGACATGGACAATAAATTCGCAGACAAGAAAATCGCGGTGCTGGGCACCGGCGCCAACGGCAGCGTCATCTCGAGCGACCTGATCAGCGCGGGCATCGAGATCACGATGATCGACATGTGGGCCGAGCATGTCGAAGCGATGCGGGCCAACGGGCTGACCATCACCAGCAAAACCCACGACACCTTCAACGTGCCGGCCAACGCCCACCACCTGAGCGACGTGTGCACCTTCACCGAGAAGTTCGACGTCGTGCTGCTGGTCTCGAAGGCCTACGACGCGGGCTGGCTGACGAAATTCATCGAACCCCATCTCGCCGACGACGGCGTGATCGTCGGCGTCCAGAACGCCATGACGGCGGAGATCATCGCCGACATCGTCGGCGTTGAACGCACGCTTGGCTGCGTCATCGAACTCGCCTCCCAACTGTTCGACCCCGGCACCGTCCAGCGCAGCACCGCCAAGGACCACACCTGGTTCGGCGTCGGCGCTTTCGATCCCTCCCAGGAACGCCATGTCGAACTGATCGCCGAGTTGTGCAGCCACACCGGAACGGTCGAAGTGATCGACGAGATTCTGTCGGCCAAGTGGGTGAAGCTGATCGTCAACGCGATGATCATGGGCTCGATGGCCGTCCTCGGCGGCACGCCCGAGCAGGTCCTGCAGCAGAACGGTCCGGAATTCGGTGCGCGAGCGCGCAAATGGTTCCTCCAGGCCGGCGAGGAGGCCCTCGCCGCCGGTCAGTCCCTCGACTACAAGGTCGTGCCCGTCTTCGGGCTCAAACCGGAGGACGTCAACAACACCAACAATCTGCTCGAGACCCTGCTCGACAGGATCCTGGCCGACATCGGGCCGGGCCCGGTCAACACCAGCCTGCAGGATCTCATGAAGGGCCGCCTGTGCGAGACCGACATGATCCAGGGCCTGGTCGCTGCCGAGTGCGAGGCTTCAGGCCGCCCGGCGCCGGTCTGCGCGGGCATCACCGAGATGGCGCGGCAAATCCATGCGGGTGAACTGGAGCCGGGGCCCGAGAATCTCGAGCGGGCGGGCTGGTAGCCGCCGGCAACTAGGTCCGGCAGGCGGGAAAGGTCGCGCGATGTATGACGGCCCGATCATCGACACCCACCATCACATCTGGGTGGTGAAGGACTATCCGTGGCTGACGGCGCCGCCCTCGCCCAAGATCTTCGGCCCCGAGTATGAATTGCTGCGCCGGGACTACCTGATCGACGACCTGCTGGCCGACTTCGGCGACCATAACGTGGTCAAGTCGGTCCACGAACAGGCCCATTACAACCCGCCAGATCATGTCGGTGAGACCCGCTGGCTGCAGGGCGTGGCCGACGAACACGGGTTCCCCCACGGCATCGTCGGCCATGCCAACATCGCCGGCGACGACCTGGGCACCGTCCTCGACGGGCATCTGGAATATTCGAACTTTCGCGGCATTCGCCAGGTCGTCGCCTGGCACCCCGACAGGTCTGTGTGGCAGGTCGTCGACCGGCCGGACTTCTGCATGTCGCCCGAATTCCGGCGCGGTCTGGAGGTGCTCGAGGCCCGCGACGTGCATTTCGAACTGCAGGGCTTCGCCAACCAGTTCGGCATCTTCGCCGAGCTTGTCGCCGGCCACCCGGGCCTGCGCTTCTGCCTGGTCCATGGTGGCCTGCTGACGGCCGACGACGACGAGACCTTCGACATCTGGCGCCGCGCGCTCGAGCCGCTGGCCAAATTCGACAATCTATCGGTCAAATGTTCCGGTCCAAACGTCATCAACTGGGAAACACCGCGACCGCTCGCGGCGGTCTCCCGGCAGTACAACGCGCTGATCGACATGTTCGGTGCCGAGCGGTGTTTCTTCGGCAGCAACTTCCCCGTCGAGAAACTGATGATCACCTATGACGAGGTGGTGGCCCTGTGCAGGGGTGCTCTCGCCGACCGCACGGCGGCGGAGCAGCGCGCCTTCTTCCACGACACCGCCGAAGCGTTCTACCGCCTGGGCTGAGCCCACCCTTACACCCCCGGCGGAATGCTTCTTCGCATGGCCGCCGCCTCTTCGCGCAGCCAGTCGCGGAATGCGGCGACGTCCGGGTTCGACGCCTTTTCTTCCGTCGTCACGCTGTAGATGCCGCCCTCGAAGGGCAGGTCCAGCTCGAACGGCGCGATCAGGCGCCCCAACTCGAGATCGCGGCTGGCCATCGCCCGGCGCCCCAGTATGACACCCGACCCCTGCAGGGCGGCGTCCATACAGTGATCGGAATGGTCAAAGTGCAGCCCCGCACTCGCGTCGCGCTCAGGCTCGCCCGCAAGTGTCAGCCATTTCGACCAGGCGGGCGCGTCGGGCCAGTGCCGCGACAGGGTGTCGTCATGGATCAGCGTGTGGTGACGCAGGTCGGCCGGCGTGCGGATGGGATGTGGGCCACCCAGCAGCTCGGGGGTGCACATGGGCGTCACCGCCTCGTCCATCAGCTTCTCCGCAACCAGCCCGGCATTGTTTCCGAGATTGTAGCGGATCGCGACGTCCGCCCGGTCGGTGGTCAGATCGACGACCGTGTTGCTCGCCGCGATGCGCAAATCGATATCGGGATGACGCTCGATGAATCCCGTCAATCGCGGCACCAGCCACTTGGCCGCCATGTGCGGGGAGATCGTCGCCGTCACCACCCGGTCCAATGTTGGCGTCGTATCAATACGCGCCACCGCGCGGTGCAGCCCCTCGAAACTGCTGCGGACACCCGGAAACAACGTCGCCCCCGCGTCCGTCAGAACGATCGCCCGGTTGAGCCTGCGGAACAGCTTCACCCCGAGCTTGGTCTCGAGCGCGCGGATCTGATAGCTCACCGCTGCCGGCGTGACGTGCAGTTCGTCTGCGGCTTTCGCGAAGCTGAGGTTGCGGGCGGCGGCCTCGAAGGCGCGCAATCCGTTGAGAGGAGGGAGCTCGTACATTGCGAGCTCAGATTAAATTACCTTGTGTGAGTTCTCAAGATAACTCGTTTGCCGACAGTCCATTCGGCCTGCCATCATGTCGCCAGATCAACGATCAGGGTTTCTGTTCGGAACAAACCAACTTGACCAGATAGAATCGTTCCTCTCGTGAATTGAGGGGCACCAGAGAAAAGGAACAACCATGTCCGACAACCAGATGCAGGCCGTTGTGCTCACCGAAAACGGCGTTGAGATCGCCCAGGTCGACCGGCCCGAGATGAAGCCGACGCAAGTCATCATCAAGGTCGCCAGCTGCAGCGTGAACCGGTCGGACCTGCTGACCACCCAGGGTAAGAATTACGGGCATGTCGGCGGCGCGGCCAAGGTCATGGGCGCGGCCTTCTGCGGTGAAGTCGTCGAAGCGGGTTCGGAGACCAGCGGCATCGCGGTCGGCGACCGCGTGATGGGTGTCGGTGCAGGCGGCTGGGCCGAGTATGCGGTCTCTGACTACCGCCGGACCCTGCCCGTCCCCGATCATATGGACTTCATCCAGGGCGGCACGATTTCTTCGGCCTTCCTGACGATGCATGACGCCATCGTCACCAACGGCGAATTCAAATCCGGCCAGTCGATCCTGATTCAGGGCGGCAGCACCGGCGTCGGCATCATGGGCATGCAGTTCGGCAAACATCTGGGTGCCAGCCTGGTGATCGGCACCTCGACCAACGCCGAACGACGCGGAAGACTCACCGAGTTCGGCGCCGACCTGGCGCTCGATTCCAGCGATCCGGGCTGGGTCGATCAGGTCCTTGAAGCGACGGACGGCAAGGGTGTCGACCTGATCATCGACCAGATCTCCGGCTATGCCGCCAACCAAAACATGGCGGCGACGAAGGTCCATGGCCGCATCATCAATGTCGGCCGGCTCGGCGGCGAGGTCGCGGAGTTCGACTTCAACATGCACGCCGAGCGGCGCCTCACCTACATCGGCACCACCGGCCGCACCCGCTCGCTGGAAGAGCATGCCGAGGTGTTTCGGCGCGCGCGCGCGGATCTGTGGGACGCGCTCGACGCCGGCAAATTCAAGATGCCAATCGACAGCACCTTCGATATCTCGGAGGCATCTGCTGCCCTGGAACGGTCCGCCGCGAACAAGCATTTCGGGCGCATCATGCTGACGATCAACGCCTGACCCGACACCTGCCACGCCCCCAACTCTCTCTGAAAGCGACAGACGCCATGAGCGCAGAACTGACGAACCGACGCGTGCTGCTGACCAGCCGCCCCAAGGGCGTGCCCGAGGCGGAACACTTCACCGTCGACGAGGCGCCCGTGCCTGAGATCGCCGACGGCGAATTCCTGGTCAAGACCGAGTATTGGTCGGTCGACCCGGCCATGCGCGGCTGGGTGAACGACGCGCCGAACTACCTGCCGCCGGTCGAGATCGGCGCGGTCATGCGCTCCTTCGCGGTCGGGACGGTCGTCGCGTCCCGGCACCCCAACTACGCCGAGGGTGAGGTCGTGTCCGGCATGTTCGGCTGGCAGCGCTATGCCGCGAGCGACGGCAGCAATGTCGACCGCAAGGTCGAGGAGGCAGACCTGCCCGCTTCACTCGCGCTCGGTGTCCTGGGCCTGAACGGCGTGACGGCTTACTTCGGGCTGCTCGAGGGTTGCGAACCGAAAGAAGACGATACCGTTGTCGTTTCTACGGCGGCTGGCGCGGTGGGTTCGGCCGTGGGACAGATCGCCCAAATTCTGGGCTGCCGCACCGTCGGCATCACCGGCAGTGCCGAGAAAGTCGCGTTGTGCACCGAGAGCCTTGGTTACGACGTGGCGATCAACTATCGCGACGAAGATGTCACCCAGGCCCTCAAGGCCGCCTGCCCCGACGGGATCGACTGCTATTTCGACAACACGAGTGGCCCCATCACCGATGCGGTCATGACCCAACTCGCGATCGGCGCACGGATTACGATTTGCGGCACCGTCGCCATCACAGACTGGGATCCGCTGCCGGTCGGCCCGCGCGTGCATCGCCAGCTGATGGTCGCGCGGGCGCGCATGCAGGGCCTCCTCATTCTCGATTACAAGGCACGTTTCCCCGAAGCGATCGAAAAGCTCGCCACATGGGTGCGCGAAGGGAAGCTCGCCCGCAACGAGCATATCCTCGAGGGGGCAGACACGGCACCGGGCGCGATCAAGATGCTCTACGAGGGGAAGAACACCGGCAAGCTTCTGGTGCGGGTCGACTAAAGCGCGCTGCTCCGCGAACGCCGCCCGGCCAAACTACACCGCCGATTCCACCCCGGCGAACGCGGCGGTACGCGCGGAGACCTGGTCGCTGAATTCCGGCATCATCTCCCGCGCGAAACGACGCAGCGTAGCGCGCGATCCGCCAAGGATGCTGCAGATAATGTAGTTCACGCCGTTGTCGCGCAGATCGCACAGCTGCGCGTGGATCTCGTCAGGCGTGCCAAACAGCGCGCTCTCGGTACTCGGCGCAGCACCCTTTTTTGCGTAGGCGAGAATATGCGATCCCGTCTTCTGGTTGGGGGCCCGGGCCACGTCGACCGTGCGCCGGCGCAGATCGTTCAGGCGCTCGATCGCCTCGTCCTTTTCGCGCTGGCTGTCGACGATGAACAGTTCGCGCGCAACGGCGACGCCCATGGGGTCGTATTCGCGCCCTTCTTCCTTGAGGGCGTTGCGGAAGAACGCGATGCGCTCGCCGGTCAGCGTCGCGTCGGCAAACTGGTCCATGAGAAGATTAAACCCGCGTGCCGCGACCTTGCGGATCGACCCCTCGCTTCCCGCGCCCATCCACAACGGAACTCCCTGCCGCTGTGCGGTGGCGGGCTCGACCACAATGTTCTCGAAGTCCCAGAACTTTCCGTGATGCGAGAACCGCTCGGCCGAGGCCCAGGACTTGAGCATGATATCGAGACATTCCTCGAAACGCGGTTCTGATTCCTCGATCGGAATGCCGAAGCCGGCGAACTCGCTGTGGCGGTAGCCCTTTCCCACGCCCAGGTCGAGACGGCCGCCCGAGAGCAGGCTGAGCGTCGCCGCCTGCTCGGCCAACAGGACCGGATTGTGCCAGGGAAGGATCATTGTCGCCGTCCCGACACGAAGCATCGTCGTGCGCGAGGCGAGCCAGGTCAAAAGGTTGAGCGTGGCGGAAACCTGACCCCAGCCCGTGAAATGATGCTCGACCAGAAAGCTGCTGTAATAGCCGAGGCTTTCGGCTTCGACATTGAAGTCGACATAGTCGTGGAACCCCTGCCCCACGCCCGCACCGAGATTGTCACCACTTTCCTGAGCACTGCCAAACAAACCGAAACGCATGTCTCTCTCCATTGATTTTCTGGCTGGTTTTGCCGCCGCCGAATATGCCGACGGCCTGCAACCCACAGAAGCCAATGGATTGAAAACCACTCTTTCAGATTTGCACTAGGTTCGTTGCCTCGATGGGTCGGCAAGATCGTTCGGCGCGCCTCAAGCCGTCGGGCGTGACCCGAAAGGCGGCACTTCATCCAGCTTGTAACCGGACAGCCCTTCGGCCAGAGCGTCGAGCAGCGCACGGACTTTGCCCGACAAAAGTCGGTTGTGCGTGAACACAGCGCTGATCGGGCGGTGCGGGACCTCGAAATCACACAGCACGAGTTGGAGGCGGCCCTCGGCGACATGATCGGCAACGGCCCATGCCGGCGCATGGACAATACCCGCACCCGCTACGGCCGCGGCCACGACCCCGTCGAGGGTGTTCGACCGCATCCGGACCGGAACCGTGACGCGCTCCAGATTGCCGCCGACCAGTATCGGCCATGAAGACTCACGGCCTTGCTGGCTGAAGAGAAGACAGTCCTGCCGCGCCAGATCGTCCGGCGCCGCCGGCGTGCCCCGGGTCGCGAGATACTCCGGCGAAGCGGCGAACACCCAGCGCAGGGAACCCAGCTTGCGGGCGATCAGGCTCGAATCGTCAAGGTCCTCAATACGGACAGCAAGATCGATCCCGTCTTCAATAAGATTTGGTGTCCGATCGAGCAGCATCACGTCCATTGTTATCGCCGGATGCCGGACCGCGAAGTCCGCCAGAATCGGCAATATGAACACCCGCCCGAAGAGGGTCGGCGCGCAGACATTGAGGGGGCCCTTGGGCGCTGCGGCATCCGTCGTCAGGCTGGCTTCCAGATCGTCGACTTCCGCAAGCAGGCGCTTGGCTGCCTCGTAATAGGTCTGTCCCGCATCGGTCAGGACCAGTGCGCGGGTCGTCCGCACAACCAGTTTGGTGCCGAGGCGTTCCTCCAGGGCCGTCAAATGTCGGCTGACGGAGGAAAGCGACAATCCGATTTTCCGGGACGCGCCCGAAAGACTACCCGCATCGATTGCCGCCACGAACAAGGCCATCGCGTCGGTTCTGTCCATCTACCGCCCCTCCAGTCACGTCATTACAGCAACAATAATGGGCTTCAGGTCAACTTTTCCATCAAATTTGGGATTGCCGTTTCCAATTCCATAGGCGGTGGCACACCGTCCGATGCGCGTCGTCACGGCCCGACGACCAGCGCTATTCCTGGACTTCCGTTCGATCGGTCGCCGGCGGCGGCCGGCGGGAAAGCGCCGAGATTTCGTCGCGTAAATCCGCCGGCAACTCGAAGTCGAGCGCGTCGAGGGACGGTTGCAATTGTTCCAGGCTGCGGGCGCCGATGATCGGGCAGGTCACGTCCGGGTGCGCCGCCGCCCAGGCCACGGCCAGGGTCACGGGATGGACACCCCTGGCATCCGCGAATTCGCCGAACGCACCGGCCGTCTCCAGCATCCATTCGTCGCCGTAGCGTCGGCTATAGCTCGCATTCTCCACCAACCGGCCGTCGTTGGGGCGTGTGCCCGGGCGGAACTTACCGCTCAGCAATCCTCCGCCGACAGGGCTGTAGGTGACGACGCCGAGATTCTCGGCCCGCGCCAGCGGAAGGATTTCGACCTCGGCCTGACGCTTGACCAGATTGTACATCGGCTGGATGACGTCGAAGCGCGTCCAGCCGCGGCGTTCCGCGATCCCAAGCGACATGGCGATCTGCCAGGCCGCATAGTTGCTGGCGCCGAGATAGAGCACCTTGCCGGCGCGCACGAGATCCTCGAGCGCGCGCAACGTTTCTTCAATCGCCGCGTCGTCATCGAACCGATGCATGAACAGGATATCGAGCCGGTCGGTGCCGAGACGTTTCAGGCTGGCTTCAACGGCGCGCGGGATGTGGCGGCGATTTCCGCCGCGATCATTGATATCGCCGGACATCGGGTTGAAGCATTTCGACGCGATGACGAGTTCGTCGCGATGGTGGGCGATCAGGGAACCGAGAATCTCCTCGGCCCGCCCCGTGTTGTAGGTGTCGGCGCTGTCGAAGAAGTTGAAACCTCGGTCGCGGCAAGCACCGTACATTCGTGCTGCCTCGGCGGCATCCGCATCACCGCCGAACGACATCGTGCCGAAGCAGAATTTTGAGACGTGCACGCCGGTGCGGCCGAGCCGTTTGTATTCCATGCGCCAGGACCCTCGTCGTCATTGTCTGCCCGCCGTTGGCAGGCAGAGCACATGGTACGGCATTTCGAAATGATAGTCCGGTCGCGCGGGCGGTGGCGCCGGACAACCGGACGCACGTGCTGCGTAGACACCCCACATTTCTCCCCATAGAGTCATGCCGTCACCGACATGCGCAGGTACGAAGCTCCACTGGAGGAGAGCGACATGAACATCATCACCCAATCTGCCGCCAGCCAGGCCGCCCGCGATGTACCGCGTCGCGAATTGCCGGTCATCGACGTCGCCGACGTCATCGCCGGCGACCCCGATGCGCCCGCGAAACTCGCGGATCAATGGCGCGAAGTGTGGGAGACGATCGGCTTCATGTGCATCGTCAATCATGGCATCTCGCAGGCACAGATCGCGGGCATGTTCGCAGCCTCGAAACAGTTCCACGACCTGCCGGAAGATTTGAAGCAGACCATCCCGCTGAACACCGACCATCGCGGCTATATGGGCATCCGCACCGACTTTCTCGAAACCGGCGCGATGGAAGACAACCGCAAACCGTCGATCACCCAGGCGATCTTCACCGCCACCGAGTATCCCGTCGACCACCCGCAGGCCATCGCCGGCACCCAGTTCTACGGCCCCAACCAATGGCTGCCGGAAGACGTCGCACCCGGTTTCCGCGAAACGACCCTGGCCTACATGGATTCGGTGACGGAGCTCGGCAAGAAGCTGCTGCCGATCTGGGCCCTGGCACTCGAACTGCCGGCGGACTATTTCGCGCCGCACTTCACCACGCCCTACACCTATTTCCGGAACGCCACCTATCCGCCCCTGCCGCAACATCAGGATGCCGAATTGGGCATCCACGCGCATCGCGACACCGGCTTCATGACCTTCCTGCCGCCGGCGGCGGAGGAAGGCCTGCAAGTCCTGGATGAAGACGGAAACTGGTTCTGGCCAGTGATGCCGGACGACGCGATGGTCCTGAATCTTGGCCAGTTCGCGACCCGCTGGACCAACGACCGCTTCAAGGCCACCACCCACCGGGTGGTCCCGCCCCTGGAAAACGACCGCTACGCCATCCCGGTTTTCGTCAATCCGGACTTCGAGGCACGCAACGAAACAATTGCCACATGCGTCTCCCCTGATAACCCGCCGAAGTATCCCGTCCAGACCTATCGGGAATGGTTCGGCTGGTACATGAGCAACACGTTCGGGGTCTACAACGAGAGCAAGAAGCCGTAGCCGGATGACCGACATGCTCTGCCTGGGAAAACAAACATGAAACTCAGTACCGATCGAATTCTCACCACCCATGTCGGCAGCCTGCCGCGCCCCGAGGATCTGCTCGAACTGCTGCGCCAGGAAGACCGGGGCGAGGCGGTCGATGCTGATGCGCTCCACGCCCGCACCGCCGAGGCGGTGGGCAAGGTTGTGGCCGATCAGGTCGCGGCCGGGATTGACGTCGTGAGCGACGGCGAGATGAGCAAGATCTCCTATCACGTGTATGCCCGGCACCGGCTGAACGGGCTCATGGCCACCGATGGCACCGGCGTTCCCGACCGACCGGCCCCCGCGGACTTCAATGACTTCCCGGAAATGAAGGACGCCGCCGGCAGTGCCGGACCTGAACTCATGAAGGCGACTGTCTGCGAAGGGCCTGTCTCCTATGCCGATCGGGGACCGCTCGATCGCGACATCGCCAACCTCAAGGCGGCGACCAGCACATCCGGCCCGAGCGACATGTTCATGAACACGGTCTCGCCGGGGTGCCTGTCGACCTATGTGCCCAACCGCCATTACCCGGACCGCGACGCCTATCGCGAGGCCCTGATCGAGGCGATGCGCCCCGAATACAACGCCATCCACGAGGCGGGAATCGTGCTGCAGCTCGATTGCCCCGACCTCGCTGGCGCGCGGCACACCGACTATCAGGCCATGGACGAAAGCGAGTTCCTGGCCGATGCAGAGAAAAGCATCGAGGCCCTGAATGCGGCGACCAGCGACATCCCGCCCGAGGCCATGCGAATGCATATCTGCTGGCTGAACTATGCCGGACCCCACACCCACGACATCCCGATCAAGAAACTCCTCGGGCTGCTAGCGAAGGCCCGGCCCCAAGCGATCCTGTTCGAGGGTGCCAACCCGCGCCACGCCCATGAGTGGGAAGACTTGCGGGACGCCGGCGTGCCGGACGACAAGGTGCTCATCCCGGGCGTCATCGATTCCACGAGCAACTTCGTCGAGCACCCGCAGCTCGTCGCCCAACGCATCTGCCAATACGCCGACATCGTCGGGCGTGAGCGGGTGCTGGCGGGCAGCGATTGCGGCTTCGGGACCTATGCCGGCCGCAAGGGCGTGTACCCCTCTGTGGTGCTGGGCAAGTTCCGCGCCATGGCCGAGGGTGCCCAGATTGCCAGCGACCGTCTCTGGGGTTAGAAGCCTCGAACAGAACAAACCAAGCAGCAAGGAGGCCACGATGGCCGCAACGATCGAACGCATTCGCCCCGAATTCCTGTGGAACAAGCCCCACTTCACCAATCTGGTGACCAGCGAGGGTGGCAAGACGGTCCACCTGTCGGGCCTCGTTGCCGGCACCATCGAGGGTGAGCTGATCGGGCCCGGCGATCTCGGCGCGCAGATGGCCTATGTCTACGACACCATCCGGCGCGCGCTGGAGCTGGCCTCAGCCACTCCGGCCGACATCGTCCGCCAACGGGTCTTCATCGTCGACCTCAAGCCCAGCGACCGGCCGACGATCATGAAGGCGATGATGGATTTCTATGGCGACGACAAATCCGCCTCCAGCACCTGCGTCGGTGTGACGGCGTTGCTGCTCGAAGGCGCGCTGGTCGAGATCGACGTAACGGCGGTGGTGGCCGGCTAGCCGGCCAAATCTATGCCATCAGGCCGGACAGCCGGTCTGCGATGTCGTCGGCGTCGGCTACCGTGAACGCGGCCGCGACATAGCGATCCGGCCGGACCAGCAATATCCGGCCCGCATATTTGTCGAAGCGGTGGAGCAGCGGGCCGTCTTCGATCCGCACGGTAGACACGTCGCCTGACGAGCCACCCTTGGTGAGCACCACCCGTTCAGCGTCGAGCCGCGCCCAGAGCGGATGATCCAGCGCCGCCAGGTCAGCCGCGTCTGCCGGGGAGATCGCCAGCAGCGCGAATCCCGTCCCCAGGACATCGTCGAGCTTGCGGGTCTCCCCCTCGCCGTCGATCACGTCCGGTTGCGGGAGCATCCGCCCGACGAGCGTGTCACGGGCTTTCAGATCATCGGCACACAGGAAGCCGTTCTGGAATCGCGGCACGGGCTTGAACTTCATGCCCACGAAATAGTCGCGCACCGGCGGGATGATTCCGGCGAGCCGGAAGAACGCGATCTGGGCGTAGGTGTGGAACCAGTTCCGCGGCACCATCACCCAGCCAATCTGGATCGCCATGCGGATCAGTGACCAGGCATGGTCCCGGCGCTCGGCCTCATAGCTGTCCAGCAGCGATACGCCCGACTGCCCCTTCACACGACCGCAGCCACCTTCCAGGCGAAGTTCGCAGCGTCGCGCTGGCCGCTGTTGAGGCCCTGCCCGGCATAGGGCGGCGTCAGATGGGCCGCGTCACCCAGCAGGAAGACCCGCCCGACCCGCCA
>Ga0209558_1002076_pt1 | contig 13499 bp, 13 predicted proteins | sample SaaInlV_150m_DNA_3_FD_184674 | JGI IMG/M metagenome (GOLD analysis project Ga0209558, IMG submission 184674) | Marine microbial communities from expanding oxygen minimum zones in the Saanich Inlet - Saanich Inlet SI074_LV_120m_DNA (SPAdes) (version 2) | ecosystem: Environmental > Aquatic >...
CGAAGCGGTCGATGTCATTTTTCGCTTTCAACGCGCCAGCCATATGCCAATCCAATATATTGCGGCAGCAGTGGCCGGCCATGGGGGGCGCGCGGCGGGCGACTTTCTGTCCGAATTGACAGGCGAAAGATCAAAGCAAGTGTTCAAAAAATACAATTTCAGCCGGGATTGAACCCATGTGGGCGTTAAGCGCAGTAGAAACCGAAGCGATTGGGCTAAGCCTGAAGGTGGCGCTGTGGGCGGTTCTGGTCAGCGTTCCCCTCGGCGTCTTCGCCGCTTGGGTTTTGGCGCGGCGGCACTTCTATGGCCATGCTTTGCTCAACGGTATCATCCATTTGCCCCTGGTCTTGCCGCCGGTGGTGCTCGGCTATCTATTGCTGGTCCTGCTCGGCCGGCAAGGACCGCTCGGCGCATTTTTGTTCGATACATTCGGTGTGACGGTTGCCTTCACCTGGAAGGGTGCCGCCATTGCATCAGGCGTGATGGCCTTTCCGCTGCTGGTGCGGGCCATTCGCCTATCATACGAAAACGTGGATGAGCGGCTGGAAGCAGCTGCCCGCACCCTTGGTGCCGGGCGTATAAAAGTGTTCCGGACCATCACCCTGCCTTTGATCGCGCCCGGCATTCTGGCCGGCGCCATTCTGGCTTTCGCCCGCTCACTTGGCGAGTTCGGCGCGACCATCACGTTTGTGTCCAACATTCCCGGTGAAACCCGTACCCTGCCACTGGCTATTTTTGCCGAAGTGCAATCGCCGGGCGGAGAGGACGCCGCCATTCGTCTGGTGGTGATCTCGGCGGCCATCGCGCTGGCGGCACTTATTGCCTCTGAATACCTCGCCCGCCGCTTGGGCCGGAAGGGTTAGTCATGTTGCAATTGGACATCCGCCACCGGACCGGCGAATTTATGCTCGACGCGGAATTTGAAACCCCCTCGGGTTCGATCACCGCCATTTTTGGTCAATCGGGAGCCGGTAAGACGACGCTGGTCAATATGATCGCGGGTCTCATCAAGCCAAGCGAGGGCCACATTATTTCCGATGGCCACACCCTGTTTCATTCGGAACAATCCATCGATGTTCCACCAGAGCGACGGCGCATCGGCTATGTCTTCCAGGAAGGGCGGCTGTTTCCGCATATGGATGTGCGCCGCAATCTGCTCTACGGCCACCGCAAAAACCCGGTTCTCGAGTTTGGCCAGATTGCCGTGCTTCTCGATCTCGAACCTCTGTTGGAGCGCCGCCCCAATACCCTGTCGGGCGGTGAGCGTCAGCGGGTAGCCATTGGCCGGGCGCTTTTGAGCAACCCCAACCTTTTGCTCATGGACGAGCCGCTGGCCTCCATCGATGTGCAACGGCGCGGCGAGATATTGCCGTTTATCGAACGCCTCCGCGACGAATTGAAGATGACCATTGTCTATGTCAGCCACGCCGTCGAAGAAGTCATCCGGCTGGCCGATACCATGGTGATATTGTCCGCCGGCCAGCAAGCCGCGGTCGGCGGCGTCGAGGAATTGATGAGCCGCCTGGATCTGTTTCCGCTGACCGGACGCTTCGAGGCGGGCGCCGTCCTGGCCGCCACCTGCCAAGGCTACGATGCCGAATACGGGCTGGCTGAATTGTCCTTTGCGGGCGGCACCCTGCGCGTGGCCGGGCCTGAGATAGACATCGGCACCCGGGTCCGTGTGCATATCCGGGCGCGCGACGTCTCGTTAATGCTGGGCCGCCCCGAATTGACCAGCGTGCTCAACATATTCGAAGGTACCGTGGTGGAGATCGCAGAAACCGACAGCCCGCAGGTAGATGTGCGCCTCGATATCGGCAGCCCACTGATCGCCCGCATCACCAAGAAATCCATGCATGATTTGAATATTCGCAAAGGCGTGACGCTGCACGCTCTGGTCAAGGCGGTCGCCATCGACCGCCGCAGCCTTCAGGGTACGAACGCCGCGTCGCGCCCGGGTTAAAAGACTTAATTCCGCAAAATTCGGCTTTCCGGGAAGGTAATTATCGCCTTGGTGCCGCTGCCGGGAACGCTATTCAAGACAAGGGTGCCGCCGTGACTTTCGATCAGCCGTTGCGTCAAGGGAAGTCCGAGCCCGGTGCCGTGATTGCGCGGTGTCAGATCGTTATCGACCTGACCAAATTTGGTCAGCGCCAATGTTACTTCGCCCTCGTTCATACCGATACCGCTGTCGGTGCATATAATTTGAATACCTCCAACCGCCGGCAATTCGGATTCGAGACGAATATTCCCTCCTTCGGGCGTAAATTTTATGGCGTTGGACAACAGGTTTAGGAATATCTGGCGAATGCGTCTTTCGTCACCGATGATCTTCGGCAGTTGCATGGGGAAGTGCTGGTGGATATCGAGGTTGGCATCGGCGGAACGGACCTGCATCAGGCGCACGCAATGGTCCATCAACAATGCCAGGTCCACTTCGTCATCGTCGAGGTCCAGCTTGCCGGCCTCGATCGCCGAAACATCCAGAATATCGTTGATCAATGCCAGCAAATGATTGCCAGACTGGCCAATATTCAACACATATTCCCGCTGCTTTTCATTGCCGAGGGCGCCAAATATTTCCTCGCTCAAGGCATCGGAAAAACCGATAATGGCGTTCAACGGAGTGCGCAACTCGTGGCTCATGTTGGCGAGAAACTCGGACTTTGCCCTATTGGCTTCCTCGGCGGCCAGTTTGGCATCCTGGAGCGATATTTCCGCCTGTTTCTCGTGGCTGATATCGCGAATATAGATGGCAACCTGGCTTAAGCGGTTTTTGGCATCCGATACCGGATAATAATTATGCTCATACCATGAACCCTTCGATTGGTCTTCAAAGCGGCAGGGTGATTGAAACTCGACCACCTGGCTTAGATAGGAATGCTGGCGCCGGGCGATGTCGGCCGGCTGCAGGGAAAAGTAATTCTCGCCGATCAACTGATCCCGGGAGCGTTGCAACTTAGCTGCCATGGAGGTGTTAACATCGACGATGCGGCCATCCGGTTCGACCAGAGCCGCAAATTCCGATGTCGCGTTCAAAAAAGCCCGCGTGCGATGCGCGTTCTCGGCCTCGCCCTGCTCAAATTTTTTACGCTCGGTGATTTCGGTGTAGACCAATAGTGTGCCGCCGTCTTCGGTACGATAGCGCTCGCAAAGTAGAAACTTGCCGTCGCCGTAAGGCAATTCATAACCACTTTCCATACTTTGATGGCGCGCCAAGGTAATTTCGGTCCATTCGGCGGCGCCCAAAGTTCCCGTCGAAAGAACGTCATGCTCGGCAATATATCCGACGATCGATCTGTAGTTTGCGCCCGGAATATAGAGATGCTGGAGTTCCGGAAACATTTCATGCTGGCGTTGGTTACAAAACAAGAAATGGTCGTCGGCATCAAAATAGGTAACGGCACTGGCAATTTCATTCAAGGCCCGGCCCAACCGCCGCTCGTTCAATTCCGCCAGCCGGCGCTCGGTGATGTCGCGGACTATGCCGACATACTTAATGCCGCTCCCAGTTTGCATGGGCGATACGTTCAATTCCATGGGAAATTGGGATCCATCACCCCGCCGGCCCGAAAGATCACGCACCTGATCGATGATCCGGGGTGCATAAATTTCCGATTTTTTTAAATAATTATCATGCTCGGCGCGCTCGCCCTCGGGCAACAGTACCGACACATTTTGGCCGATCAGTTGGCCGCCGGGATAGCCGAACAATTTTTCGGCGGCCGGATTGAGCGCTTCAATGGTGCCCTGGCGGTCGATGATGATTACGCCATCGGCTGAGTTTTCATAGACTGCCCGATAAAGATCGCTTTCCTTGGTGCCCGCTGCCTTGGAAGTAAATTTACCACGCAACGCCGCCAAGCCCCATTGGCCGAGCCCGGCAATCGGATTGCCTCCCATGCGATGAATATAGAAATTCATCATCATTCGAACCGGTAACCCAATTGGGCTAAGATCCGGTTGCACCTCCCTGTTTATCGCCGAAATCTCAACACAGCGACCGTTTATTTTATATAGGTAGCGATCCAATTTATATAAGGGATCGTTTCGATATTATTTTGCATTATCAATATGGCTATCAACATCTAAGATGCGACAACTCTAGTATATCCACAATTATAGCTAGTAATCACCGAAGTTTCCACAAAAATGGTGACCCCGGCAGGACTTGAACCTGCAACATCCAGATTAGAAATCTGGTGCTCTATCCAGTTGAGCTACGGGGCCGGTAAGGGGCGCAAGTGATCTTATTCGACCCGCTCGAAGCGGAAATTGTCGGCATAGTTCTTTGGTCTGGGGTGTCTCGGCTTGGGTTCATGAAGCTGATAGCTGAGACCGTTGCGCGCCGCATACTCGATCGCCTGTTCCTTGGTGGCGAACTTGAGGCGCACCTGGCCCCGCATATCGCCGGACCCGGTCCATCCCATCAGCGCATCTGAGCGTTTGGCCTCGGCGGGCTCGAATTCGATGATCCATTGGTGCGTGTTGCCGCGCCCCGATTGCATGGCGGTTTTGGCCGGCTGGTAAATGCGTGCGTCCATGGGATTGCCCGATGTCTGTTGCGTTGCGTAACCACTCTATCAATTACGCTCGTTCAGGTTAATTTTCAACAACCAAGGTTCAAATTGGCTCGGTGCCAAGGCCCGATCTTGCATGGTCTGGGCTGTTGGCATAGCGTGAGGCCATGCTGAGCAAGGAACAGAACGAGCTGGTAACAAGCTCCGGCGCCGGCACGCCGGGCGGTCAATTGCTGCGCCGCTATTGGCAACCCGTCGCCCTGGTGGAGGAATTGTCCGACGCGCGCCCACTGCTACCGGTGCGCCTGATGGGCGAAGATCTGTTGCTGTTTCGCGACGAAAGCGGTGCTTACGGACTCACAAATCGCCACTGCCCACACCGGGGAGCCGATCTTAAATATGGGCGCCTCGAAGACGGTGGATTGCGCTGCCCGTTTCACGGCTGGCTGTTCGATGTGAACGGCGCCTGTTTACAACAACCGGCGGAGCCTCGGGACAGCAATTTCCACACCAAAGTTCATCTCAAATCCTACCCCTGCCGGGAAATCAATGGCGTGGTCTTTGCCTATATGGGCCCAGGGGAAGCGCCGGCGATGCCGGCGTTCGATTGTTTCGTGGCGCCGGGTTCGCACACTTTTGCCTTCAAAGGCTTCGTCGATTGTAATTGGCTACAGCTTTTGGAGGTCGGCATCGATCCCAGCCACGCCTCCTTCCTGCACCGGTTTTTTGACGACCAGGACCCGGCGGAAAATTACGGACGCCAGTTTCAATTCCAAACCGAAGAGACGGGCATCCCGATCACCAAAGTGCTGCGCGATTTCGATTGCCCCGAGATCGAATTTGAAGAGACCGAATACGGCCTTCGCATCTTCACCTTGCGCCGTCTCAACGATGCCGAGATGCATGTGCGCGTGACCAACATGTTCTATCCCAACGCCGCCGTCATCCCCATGAGCAACGACATGATGTTGACCCAATGGCATGTCCCCATTTCCGATACCCAAAGCTGGTGGTACGCCATTTTCACCAGCTTCGAGGGCGAAGTGGACAAGGAACTCATGCGCCGTGACCGGCTGGCGCTTTACACCGTCCCCGATTACAAGCCGCGCAAGAACAAGGCTAACAATTACGGCTTTGATGCGGACGAGCAAAGGCAACGCACCTACACCGGCATGGGAGAAGATATCAACGTCCATGATCAGTGGGCGGTGGAAAGTCTGGGGCCCATCCAGGACCGGACGCAAGAGCATCTGGGCACCGCCGACAAGGCAATTATCGCCAACCGGCGGATGCTGATCAAAGCCATCGATGATGCAGCCGCCGGCATCGATCCGATCATGACCGTTTCCAAAACCAACGCCGCTGACTTTATGGGACCAGTGGCCATCGACACCGTTGCCTCGGTGGAAAACTGGCGGGATGAATGGCTAGGCCATGCGGCCAAGCGGCGGGCGGGCTCTAGCTGGGCACCGGGTGTGAAACTGAAAACAGGGGCCGACGGGGAATGACAGAACCGGAAAATTATATGGGCCGCACCGGCTTTATTGAGCGCCACGGTTTGTGGGGGCCAGACGACGCCGAGCACGCAGCGGCGGCCCTCCGCATGATCGAGGAAAATGATCTGGAAGTGGTGCGCCTGTCGTTCGCCGATCAGCATGGCCTGTTGCGCGGCAAGTCGGTCATCGCCGATGAGGTGCCGCAAACCTTCCGCAACGGCTGCACTAACACCACCACCCTGATCGCCAAGGACACCGCCCACAAGACTCAGTTCCCGGTATTCTCGCCGGGCGGCGGCTTTGGCATTCCGGAAATGAGCAATGCCGGCGATCTGGTCATGGTGCCCCTGCCCGCCTCGTTCCGCGTCTTGCCCTGGGCGCCGAAAACCGGCTGGATGCTTTGTGACGTTTATTTCACCAACGGCGAGGAAATTCCGTTTTCGACGCGCCAGATATTCAAAAACGTGCTCGGCGACCTGGCGGATGAAGGCTTTGATTATCTGGCCGGGCTAGAAGTGGAATGCCATATCTACAAACTCGAAGATCCCAAGCTGGCGCCCGAAGACGCCGGCCAACCCGCCGAGCCGCCGGAGGTCAGCCTTTTGGCGCACGGCTTTCATTACCTGACCGAACAGCGCATGGACGAATATGATCCGATCCTGGAAATCGTGCGCGGTCATTTGCTCAAACTGGGCCTGCCTTTACGCACCTTCGAAGTGGAATTCGGCCCCAGCCAGATCGAAATGACCTTCAAACCGGCACTCGGGCTGGAAGCGGCCGACAACATGATGCTCTTCCGCAGCGCGGTGAAACAGATCTGCAAGCGCAATGGCTATCATGCCACCTTCATGTGCCGGCCAGGATTGAAGAACGCCTTTTCGTCGGGTTGGCACCTGCACCAATCATTGATCGACAAAAAGACTGGCGCCAACGCCTTTATGCCGGCAAGCGATGATCAATTGTTATCGGAGGTCGGCATGCAATACGCCGCCGGCATCCTCGCCCACAGTGCCGCGGCCTGCGTATTCACGACGCCAACCATCAACGGCTACAAGCGTTATGCGCCCAATTCTCTGGCCCCCGACCGCGCTGTCTGGGGGCGCGACAACAAGGGTGCCATGTTGCGCGTTATCGGCGCCGGCGCCGATGATCCGGCCACCCACCTGGAAAACCGGGTCGGCGAACCGGCGGCCAATCCTTACCTCTATATGGCTTCGCAAGTTCTATCGGGGCTCGACGGCATGCACGCCAAAATGACGCCGCCAGCGCCGAGCGACGATCCCTACCACGCCGACGCCGCGCCCCTACCCGCCAATCTGATGGAAGCCTTGGCGGCGCTTGCAAAAAACCAGATGTTCCGGGACCGTCTGGGCGATACCTTCGTCGATTACATTTTGGCGTTGAAAGGCGCTGAGGTGGACCGTTTCTTCTCGGCGGTTACCGATTGGGAGCACAAGGAATATTTTGAAATGTATTGAAAAAATGGTCGGGGCGCCCAGATTCGAACTGGGGACCCCCTGCTCCCAAAGCAGGTGCGCTACCAGACTGCGCCACGCCCCGACATTAATGTTTTCAATGGCTTATGGAAATATCCAACTAAGCAATCCGTTGCGATCTAAGATAAAGCGCGTTGGATATTGGTTTGGTCATTGTGGTCGCGTTTGTGTACCATCACGGAACATTATTGTCACCTTGTTGAATTGGGCGCCCCCGATGGCACCTGAAATTACCACATGAACTGGATATAGGATGCCTGAAGAAAACGTCAACGAAGAGATCAATGCACTCGTGGCCATGTTCCGACAAGAGGTTTCAAAAATTGGCGACGTATCCGAGGAAATCAAGGCCATCGCCGGGCAGACCAATCTCTTGGCGTTGAACGCGACCATCGAAGCGGCACGGGCCGGTGATGCCGGCAAGGGTTTTGCTGTCGTGGCGGGAGAAGTAAAAGCCCTTTCCGGTCAAACAACCAAGGCGACCGATAACGTAACCGAAGTTCTTAAATCGCTGACTAATCTGATTGACGCCCTCGAGTCTCTCGGCAATTCATAATTTGAACGACGACGACGCGAACGCGAAATTTTCCGAAACATGGCATACACCTATTATATAGACCCCGAAGTCAATTGCATCTTCATCCGCCAATTCGGAGAATTTGAGGTTGGAGAAGGGTTCCTGTCATTCAAGGCTATCGCGGATGATCCGTTGCTTGATCTATCCATGAACATCTTACGCGACATGCGGGATGTATCCATTCCGTCCATCTATCACGACAGTCTGGAGGAAATAAAAAGGGTCCGGGATCAATTGGAGTGGGCGACGGCATATTTTGAAAATTGTTTGAATGCCTGGGTTGTCGGCAATGCGGCGGATTATGCTGTTGCGCATCGCTGGAGCGCGACGACCCGATTGGACCGCCGCATAACGCGGAAACCATTCCGGAATATGGCGCCGGCTAGGGAGTGGCTCGGCATTCCCGATGGATACCAGATCAAATATCCACCGGCCAGTCAGCCATAACAGCCACCCGGCGCCCTCGCCAAGCATGACTGGCGTGCTGGCTCTACCGAATTATTGATTGGCGGGCCGGATCGTTACCGGGTTATGTTTATCAATGATGGTAAACTTGCGTTACATACATCTCGTGGTCTTGGCCGCGCTCGTCTCGGTCACCATTCTCATGGCCGCCCTCCCGGTGGCGGCCGGGCCGTTTGAAGACGCTGCCGCCGCCGAAGCTAAGGGCAAGTACAAGGCGGCGATTAAGCTTTACCAAGCCGCCGCCAAAAAAGGCAGCAACAAAGCCAAACTGGCCATCGGCAACATGTATATGAATAGCCGAGGCGTCAAAAAGGACCTCAAAAAGGCGATCAAATGGTTTCGCCAATCCGCCAATGCGGGAAATGTCGCCGCGCAAAGACTAATGGGCGTTATGTATGATGGCTCGAAGGGCGTAAAACGGGACAAAATCAAAGCCTACAAATGGTACGGAATTGCCGCTGCGCATGGGGATTCGGAAGCCCATACCCTGAAAAACACATTGAAATACCGCATGAACCTGATGCAATTGAACAAAGCGCAAAAGTTGATCGATCGGGTTATAAAGAAAAACAAAGGTCGCGGCACCCGCAACCACCGCAATCGGCGCCGCCGCTGAGCACTACGGTTGGAGCCGGGCGCTGCCAACTCCGGCGCGCCCATGCGCTCGCTCCAGGCCCAGATCGGGGCCGCGAGGAACAATGCCGTTGCTCGGAACCGGCCCGGCGCCGCTATAGATGCCGGCCTTCATGGTCTCGATATCGGAAACTGCGGCGATGCCGGGGGTCTGGTAGAGATCGCGCAAATAGGCCGACAGGTTTGGATAATCCTCAATGCGCCGGAGATTGCATTTGTAGCCGAGATAATAGATGGAATCGAAGCGGATCAGATTGGGATAGAGGCGCCAATCGGCCAAGGTCTGCTCCGGCCCGCAGAGATAACGCTGGCCGCTCAAGCGTTCTTCCAATGCGTCAAGGGCTGCGAACAAATTGTCTAAGGCCGCATCGTAGGCTTCCTGGCTGACGCCCCGCCCACATCTATTGACGCCGTTATTGATGCCGTCTAGCACCATTTCGTTGACCGCATCAATGTCGGCGCGCAAGGCTTCAGGGTAAAAGTCGGGGCTGTCCGGTGCAACGCCGACAAAGGCCTCGTTGAACATTTTAATGATCTCGGAGGATTCGTTGGAAACAATGGTCCGCTTTTCGATGTCCCACAAGGTGGGCACCGTCACCCGGCCCGTATAGTCCGGCGCCGCCAAGGCATAGACTTCGTGCAGATATTTGACGGACGTATCGGTGCCCGGCACGATATGGTCTTCGAGGAACGTCCAGCCCTCGCCGCCCTCGGTTTGGCGCGTGGTGGTCAGACCGATCAGTCCATCCAGGCGTTTGAGCGCGCGTAGCAATTCGGTCCGGTGCGCCCACGGGCAGGAAACCGAAGAATACAGATGGTAGCGCCCAGCCTCGGCCTTGAAGCCGGTGGAGCCGTCGGCGCTCAACCAGTTCCGGAAGATGGCGTCGAACTTAACATATTTGCCGTCTTCACGAATTTCCTTCAGCTTATCCTCATGCGTCCATTTACCGTCCAACAGGTGACCCAAGGTATCCTCCCTTTCAGAATTGTGCGGCGTTGACTTCGCCGACACATCTGCAAAATTAGGCGGCAATCATACGCAATTATCTGACAGGAATTCAATCATGGCAAAAGCCGCCGTCGTCCACGAATTTGGAGGCCCGGACGCATTCAGCATCGACGACATCGAAGTGGGCGCTCCGGGGGACGGCCAGGTACGTATCCGCCAGACTGCCATCGGCGTCAATTTTGCCGAGGTCAAGCAGCGCTCCGGCGACAGCTATAACTTCCCCTTAGGCGATCTACCGATCATCCTCGGCCGCGAAGGCGCCGGCATTGTCGAAGCTGTTGGCGCGGGCGCCGAAGCATTTAAGCCCGGCGACCGTGTGGCTTACGGCATGGGCGGCACCGGCGGTTATGCCGAGGAACGGCTGGTTGCGGCCAATCGCTTGCTGCATCTCCCAGATGGCATCACGGAAGCAACCGCCGCTTCGGTCATGGTGCGCGGTCTGACCGCCTGGTATCTCGGCCAGCGCGCCTACCCCATCCAGCCGGGCGATTGGGTCCTGGTGCACGCCGCCGCCGGCGGCGTCGGGCTCATCCTAATTCAGTGGGCAAAGCATGTGGGCGCCGTCGTCATCGGCACCGCCGGCAGCGATGCGAAAACCGAAATCGCGGCGTCGCACGGCTGCGATCACGTGATCAATTATACCAATACCGACGTTGCCGGCGCGGTGGCCGATCTGACCGGCGGCGCCGGTGTGGCCGCGGTTTTCGATGCAATCGGTCGCGACACGTTCGAGGCATCTCTCGACAGCCTGGCCGACCTTGGTCATTTCGTCACCTATGGCGCCGCGTCCGGCGACGTCACCGGCATCGATCCGAAAATATTCATGCACAAAGGCTCGCTCCATTTCACGCGCACGTCCCTGCGCCATTACACCAAGAAGCGCAGCGACTTGGAAACCGGCGCCCAGGCGCTATTTCAATTGATCAAAGATGGCGCCATCCGGCCCAAGATCAACCAATTCCATGGCTTGGAAGAAATGGCCGCCGCCCACAGAGCCCTGGAAAGCCGGCAGTTGACCGGATCAGTGGTGGTTAGGACCGGCAATTAGCCTCTAAATTCCATTGTCACCGGTCATTGTTTTACCGCCCAGGCGCGCCCGGCATCGGCCTCGACCTCGCTCAAGCCTTGGTCGGTCAGCAGACGGGCGACCTGTTTATGATCCTGGCGGATTTCGTATTTGGGGCCGTACCAATCCACAGTGTCCAACCAGGTCAGATGGAATTGCTGGCGCAAAGTCAGACCCGACGGATGCACCGAACAGATCGGCAAAAACCTGTTGAAATAGCGGACTATGCGAATACGGCTCATGATAAAGGACGGAATGAAAAACACCCAGCACAGCCAGCGGCTAAATGTGACCAGTTTCGTAAATTCCCATCCCGGCGTCCAAAGGCGAAGCAAGTTGCGCAATATTTGAAATTTGGTCGATGGCACTTTCTCATAGAAATTATAGAAAAGCCGCCCACTTGATCTCAAATAGGCCGGCAGACTTTGCATGATCTTGGCGGGATCGGGCGTGTGTTGAATAACGCCGGCGCAATGCACCGCATCGAACACGCCTGGCTTGAACGGCAGCGCCAGTAAATTCGCCTGGATGATATTCACCTCGCCTCGATTGGCGCTATGGCCGCTACGATTGTCGCTGGTCTCTTTGCATGCATCGACGGCGCTCGATAAATCACAGGCCACAACGCGGGCTCCGGCTTGCGCCAATTCGTCGGCAAAGCGCCCGGCGCCGCAACCGGCATCAAGGATGATCTTGCCTTCTATCCAAGCCGGCTCCCATTTTGTGTCATTCAGAAGGCGCCCACCTGAAAGGTTATGTCCGCCCAGGCGGTCGATCTGAGTGGCGCTGAACAATTGCCACTGATAGCCAAAGTTCTCCGCGTAATTTTCATCCGCCGCGACAAATCGGGGAATACCGTTGGTGATCGGATATACGCGGGCGCAGGAAGTGCAGGAAAGCTGGCCTTCAATGATGTCCTCACCCGATGATTTTTTATTATCCAAGACAAGCGCCACCTCGCCCGCGCAATGGGGGCAGATCAACAATTCAAGAACCCATAATTTCATTTGAGATATTTGCCGAGGCTTGGAGAGACCGGACTAGCTCTAACCGCAACGTCATTGCTGTTCAAGAACAGAATGGCCGGGACCGACTAGCGGGCCGGAGGCGGGCGATTGCCTTTGGCCCCTCTTGCACTAAGATGGCGACTGGAAAAACCGCCTTCGGAAATTTCATGGCTCTTCTTTTCATCAGCGAAAACGATGATCCTTCGGTCTGGAAGGCCGAGCTGGCGAAGGCAATCCCCGAACTTGAGGTGCGCATTTGGCCCGATAGCGGCGACGCTGGTGACATCGAATATGCGCTGGCCTGGAACCCACCACTGGGTCTGCTCGCATCCTTTCCCAAGTTGCGCTTTATCCAGGCCCTGGGCATGGGCATCGATCATTTCCTGGCCGATTCCGATATGCCAGAAAATGTGCCTCTGGCGCGACTGGTCGATCCCGACATGGTGCGCCAAATGACCGAGTTTGTGATCCATGCGGTCTTGCGCTTTCATCGCCAGGCCGCGCTTTACGCACGCCATCAGGGCGCACGGCTTTGGCACCAGGAAGCAATACCGGACACCCGGAAGGCTACTATTGGTATCATGGGATTGGGCATGCTTGGCGCCGATGCGGCGGCAAATCTAGATGCGATCGGATTTCGCGTCCGGGGTTGGAGCCGCCGGCCCCACGAGCTGGCGAACATCGAAAGCTTCCATGGCCGGAATGGCTTCGAAGATTTTATCAGCGAAACCCAATTCCTGGTGTGCCTGTTGCCCCTGAACGAAAGCACGGCGGATATCATCAACAAAGATACGCTGGCCCTACTACCCGAAGGCGCCTATGTGATTAATGCGGCGCGCGGCGACCATGTGGTCGAGGGTGATTTGTTGAACGCCATAAATTCCGGCCATATTGCCGGCGCAGCGCTCGATGTTTTCCGGACCGAGCCGCTAGCGCCCGATCACCCCTTTTGGGCGCATCCCAATATTCATGTCACGCCGCACGTCGCCGCCCTCACCAACCCCCTCACCGCCGCCCGACTGGTAGCGAAAAATATCCAGCGCGCGGCGGCAGGCCAGCCACCGGACAATCTAGTAGATTTGAGGCGGGGTTATTGAACGCTTCAGCGTTTGATAGGACCAGCATTATTCCTGCAACAGGCGGCGGATCAGCGCCTGCGTGCCTTCGGGCCGGATGCCGCCGAATACGGTGTGCATGAATAGCGGAGGACGGCGGGGAGACCTACCTTTT
>Ga0209558_1002094_pt1 | contig 13432 bp, 9 predicted proteins | sample SaaInlV_150m_DNA_3_FD_184674 | JGI IMG/M metagenome (GOLD analysis project Ga0209558, IMG submission 184674) | Marine microbial communities from expanding oxygen minimum zones in the Saanich Inlet - Saanich Inlet SI074_LV_120m_DNA (SPAdes) (version 2) | ecosystem: Environmental > Aquatic > Marine...
GGAGCGCCAGCATGGAAAGATACAAAAGCACCGCAATGGCATTGGACGCGGTGTCTTGTGGTTGTCGCCCGCCAAAGGGGGTTTTCAAAAAAGCGTCGATCACTTGGGCGTTGTCTGCCAGCTCGGGAATATCGATGCGCAAAGCGTGGGCGCCATCGTCCTGCAGCCGGTAGCGCCCGGCGACGATGAAATCATATCCGCCGACCGCCGAATGGTAGAGCTTCGCGGTATCGTAGCGGGCGTCGCCGTAAATGCTGGGCCGGGCGCCGTCCATGTGGCCTCTTGGATCGACGCAGCGGATGGCGCCGGCGCGAAAGTCATAGAAGATATTGCTGAAGCAAAAATCTCCGTGAACGATGGCGAGATCGCTTTCCGAGGGTGCCGGTATTTTGCCAGCGCTTTTTTCGGCGATGGCCAGGAGGCCGGGCAAAACCCGGTTCCCATAGTGCCAGGGCGCGCCCAAATCGGTACCGGTCTGATCTTTGAATGCTTGCAGCCGCTCCACGGTTTTGCCGAGATAGATATCGGCGCTATCGGGTGTTTCGCCGATCTGCGGCCGGTATTCGGCGCACAGCTCCATAAACTCGGTGCAGGACTGGAATATGTGTCGCCACACATAGCCGGGCAGCCGCCCGAATACGTAGAGATCGGCCAAGGTCGACAGATATAGATATTCGGTTTGATAACCGCCAACCGCGGGCCGCCCAAGATATTTCGGCAGATAGATGCGCAAAGGTGCGGGCACGGTTTCAAACCAGTTGGCCTCGGCATCTATTTGAAATGTGTCCCGGCTGGACTTGGTCACCGTCGCCCGGGAAATGTCCAGCCGGTTGAAGGCGCGCATGGTCGGCATTTGGGCGACGGACTGGTGGTACAGTTCCATATGCCCGAAATCGAGCCACTGGGTGCCGCCGACAATTGTCAATGGGATGTCCGCGCCATAGTCGTTGAGGGCGGCAATAAATCCGAGTGGGGAATTTTCAAGGGCGGCGATATAGCGGGCGGCATCGGAAAAGGAAAAATATCCTGAAAGGACATTGCGCTCTCCAGCGCCGCTGGGCAGCCCGTCGAAAAAACGCAAATCCCCTTCATCGGTGCGCTCATATTCGGCCCAGGAATGATAGCTGGTGGTCACGCCTTCGGAGATGACGTCTTCGGCGGTGGGCGGCACGCCGCCGATCAGCGTATCCCCATGCAAGATCGAAAGCCCGCCCGCAGTGACCGCGGCTTTGCGAAGCACATGGCGCACCGATTGCGCCAGGGTAAGCCCGGCGGGCACGGCGATAATGTCGAAACCGAGTTGCTCGATCCGCTCAAGATCGATGGTCGGAATTTCGAAATCTTTGGGCAGCGAAATCAGCCGCCGGCCAGCGAAGCCAGCGGCCCAGTCCGCCTGGTGCTCATATAGGCGGCGATTGCCAACGGGCAGGAAGGCCGGCGGGATATGCCCGAATTCGGACGTGAATTCGGGGCCGACATATGCTCCGGACGTGATCAGAAATGTCCGTTCCAAGTGCAATTTCGCCTGTGGTTAAGGTTGAACCGTGATTACTCAGATCGCGCTAACACATAGCAAATAAATGCGAATTGGGCGTTAACTTTTGATAACTCCCCCACCATCTTGTTGCAGGGCAGGGATTTTTGCCGCCAGACCACCCGGCAATCGGTCCAGGTAGGGTGTGACTGCGTTCCAGGTCTCGTCCGGGATCGGGTGCTCTTCTGGGTTCAGCCAGCGCACACGGGATGCGAAATAACACCAGCTTTTCACCAGCGCTAAGGCGCCGGCGTCATCGTCCAGGGTCTGGTGGCAGGTGGCTGCGATGGGCAGCAACCCGGTCAGGTGCGGTGCGTACAGGCGCACCGCCGCATAGACCGCATCCAGCACGATCTCCGGCGGCTGATCGGCGGCAAAGAGAGCGCGTGCGCGCAGCCGGGCGGCGGGAAAGTGATCTGGGCAGAGGGTCAATGCCTGGTCCAGAGATTTAATGCCCGCCTGCCACCGCTCTTCCTGCAAATGATCGAGCCCCATGAAACAGTGGGCGCTAGCGGCGATAACCCGCCTGGCCCTGGGCGCGGCTGCCTCGCCATCGGCCAGATCGTGGGCCAGTGCGCCGAAATAGACTTCATAAGGGGTTAACTCGACCGGCACCGGCAACAGGTGAATACGGATATCGTCCAGTGCAGGATCGAACCGACCCTCGGCTTCGGTTTGGCAAAGGCGTTCGAACAATCGGATGGCAGCGGGCTTATCATCGATGGCCCACAGATAGCGCGCCAGATTGAAGTTTAGCGGCACCGAGGTTTCGTACTCCGCCGCCGCCTCGATCAGCTTGGCAAGCTGCATGCGGATGCCGTCATCCAGGGGCTTGGCGACAAAGCTATGGATCAGGCTTACAGCGGCACGGCAGGCGCTGGTGTGTTCAGACCGGACCTGGATTGGTAAATTCGGTGCCGGTTGTTGATCGGTAAACCGGATGTTGTCTTTCAAAAATGCCGACTGAAAAAGGCAGAATTTTAAAAAACGAAATTCGCGCTCCGGCGATGGTGGGAATATTTGGCGGAGGTTGCGTTCCGCAGCTTCGCTGTCAGGCGCCGCATCTGCCTCGCCGATATTGACGCCGGCTAGGCGCAGCAATTCATGTGCGCCGACGCCTGCCGGTGACAGGATGGCGCCGCCGGCGCAGGCTGCGTCCATGGCCCTTGTCGGCAAGCCGCCTGTGAGCCGGTCGACGACGGCAATTTTGCGCGCCCGGCCGATCAAATCTCGGTAATCATCGATGTCCAAATACCCCTGAACCAGGCGAATGTCGAGGGTCTCGTCGTCCTGAATGGCTTGTTCGAACAGGAACTGGGCCTTGCCGCGCATCATCGGCGAAAACGAAATTCCAGTATGCACCAGATCGATATTGCGCGCGCCGCTCGAGCCGGAAAACCGCGCCGGATCGGTATAAATGTCGTGCGCCGGAAAGGTGGCGACGCGCCCCGGATAGATGCGCTGCAACGGATAGCGTTCGCCCACCGATGCGCACAAAATTATATCGGCGCGGGCCAGGTCTTCATATTGGCTGGGAATATGGAAATCGAAATCATAGGTCCAGAAAATCACCGGCACGCCGAGATCGAAAATCCCCTCCGGCACGCGCGGCCCATAGACATCGAACAGGATGATCGCATCGGGAAGCGCGCTTTGATCGATAATTTCCAATGCCGTCGGCGCCTTTTGATCGCGCGCCAATATGAGCGATTGAATCTCGAACGGGCCCGCCGGGGCATCTGGAATGCCCCGCTCCGTATGGGTGCCGGCAATCAGCAAAAGGCGGGTTTTGTGGGAAGCCAAGTCTTCATCGCTTAAGCACCAGCGCCCGAACTCCATATAGGAGCGTGTTGCGGCGTGCTGGACCGGGAGGCGTTCCAAATCGCCGAGGGCTTTTTCCACCCAGCCGCACATCAACAAGGCGACCGCTTCCAGTTCCGCCTCGCCTTCCTCGCGCGCCAAAACGAAGGCGGCGTAATAGTCGCCGGCGTCGAGCGCGGCGGCGGCCGAGCCGTGCCCATCCAACGCCGTCTGCAGCGCCGGCCACGGCAATTTCTGGTCTATCGAAAGGATGCGGCGGGGCGCGCTCAGAACGACCTCGGCAAGCCCAGCACATGCTCGGCGATGTAGGAGAGGATCAGATTGGTGGACACCGGCGCGATCTGGTAGAGGCGGGTTTCGCGGAATTTCCGCTCCACGTCATATTCCTCGGCAAAGCCATAGCCGCCAAAGGTTTGCAGGCACATATCGGCGGCTTGCCAGGATGCTTCTGCCGCTAGATGCTTGGCCATGTTGGCTTCGGGCCCGCACGCTTTCCCCGCATCGAATATCGCCGCCGCCTTTTGGCTCATCAGCGCCGCCGCCTCGCACTCCGCATAGGCGCGGGCGATGGGAAACTGGATGCCCTGATTTTGCCCGATGGGCCGCCCGAATACTTTGCGCTCGTTGGCATAGTCGGTGGCTTTTCTGATGAACCAGCGGGCATCGCCGACACATTCGGCGGAGATCATAATGCGCTCCGCATTCATGCCGTCGAGAATATATTTAAAGCCGGCGCCGGCCTCGCCGATCAGGCTTTCCGCCGGCACCTTCAGGTTATCGAAAAAAACCTCGGTGGTTGCGTGATTGATCATGGTTTTGATAGGGCGCACCTCCAGCCCCGCGCCAAGGCTCGCCTGCATATCCACCAAAAAGACCGACAATCCGTCATGGCGGCGCTTGCCTTCGCCAATTGGTGCGGTGCGCGCCAGGAGCAACATCAGGTCCGAATATTCGGCGCGGGATGTCCAGACCTTTTGCCCGTTGATCACATAGTGATCGCCGTCCAACACCGCGGTGGTGGTCAGGGCGGCGGTGTCGGTGCCGCTGGATGGCTCGGACACGCCGAAGGCTTGCAGGCGTATATTTCCCGCCGCGATGCCGGGTAAATATTTCTGTTTCTGCGCGTCCGATCCATGGCGGAGAACGGTGCCCATGATATACATCTGTGCATGGCAGGCGGCCGCGTTGCCGCCGCTCAAATGCACCTCTTCCAAGATGGCCGAGGCGGCGGCGATGCCGAGGCCCGAGCCGCCATATTGTTCCGGGATCAGCGCACCGAGGAAGCCGCCTTCGGTCATCGCGGCGACAAAATCGGCCGGGTATTCGCGGTTAGCGTCCAAGCGCCGCCAATATTCGCCAGGAAATCCGGCGCACAAGGACCGCACCGAGCTACGAATATCGCTGTAATCTTCGTTCATTGCGTTGACCAAATTCCGAATTTTGAATTAGTTTGGCAGCACAGTCACTTTGCCAATTTCACCGGAGAAAGCCAAGCATGAGCCAACAAGCAGCCTCCTCGGCGCTCGATCAATATCTGGTCCTGGATTTAACCCGCGCCCGGGCCGGGCCGACGGCGGCGCGCCAGCTTGCCGATTTCGGTGCCCGCGTCATTAAAATCGAAATGCCCGGCGATCCCATGTATGGGGATATGGGCACAAGGCACGGCCCCGATTTCCAGAACCTGCACCGCAACAAGGAAAGCATGACCCTCAATTTGAAAGAGGCGCGCGGCAAGGAGATATTCTTGGAATTGGTGAAGAAGGCGGACGTGGTCGTGGAAAACTACCGCCCGCCGGTGAAATTCAATCTCGGCATCGATTACGAAACCTTGAAGAAGATCAATCCCCGGATTGTCTATGCCTCCATCTCCGGCTTCGGCCAGGATGGGCCTTACGCCAACCGCCCGGGCTTGGATCAGGTGGCGCAGGGCATGGGCGGGCATATGTCGGTCACCGGCGAGCCCGGCGGCGGCCCGGTTCGCTCCGGCGCTGCCATTTCGGATATGACGGCGGGATTGCTGGCCGCCGGCGGCATCTTCGCGGCCCTTTTGGAGCGGGAGAAATCCGGCGAGGGGCAATGGCTGCACACGTCTTTGTTGGAGGCCCAAATTTTCCTGTTGGATTTCCAGGCGGCACGCTGGCTTATCGACAAAGAGGTGCCCGGCCAGGTGGGCAACAATCATCCTACCAATGTTCCCATGGGCACGTTCCCAACCAAGGATGGCTATATGAACGCGGCGCCCACCGCCGCCATGTGGGACAAGTTCTGCGCCGCAATGGATCTGGGGCCGCTGGAACACGACCCCGATTACGCCACGCCCCACGCGCGCCGGGACAACCGCGTCCGGCTAAACGAAATCATTACCGAAAAAACCATACAAAAAACCACCAACCAATGGATCGCGCTTCTCAACGATGCGCGCGTGCCGTGCGGTCCGATCAACAAGATGGACGAAGTGTTCGCCGATGAGCAGGTCAAACATCTGAACGTCGCCCAGGTGATGCATTCCCCGGTGCGCGGCGACGTGGAAATTGTCGGCCAGCCGGTGCACCTGACGCGCACTCCATCCCGGATTGCCGAGCCAACCCCGGAGATGGGCCAGCATACGCAAAATATCCTGGAAGAGATCGGCCTGTCGGAGGACGAAATCGAACAGCTGAAAACCACCGGTGTTGTATGACCGACCCGGTATTCCGGCGGCTGAACGTGATGTGGGAATTGCCCGACGATTGGTGCGAAGAACAGCACATCATCGATATTTTGGCCTCCATCGAGCCCCGCATGTTGGAGATGGGCTTGGCGGAACGCTTCGTCTTTGTGGTGACGTCCGTTGCCGGTCAATTACCCATGGCCCACAAGGAGCGGGTCATTGTGCTGCAGACTTCCGACGAGGGGCACGAGGTGCCGGCCTATGCGAACGATGTGTTCATGACGTTCAAGAACTATCCTCCGTTCGGTGCCGTGCCAGACAATCTTTGCGCCTTCCCCCTCGGCTGCAATAAAGACGTGGCCGAATTGCCGGCGCTGGGTATGGCGGAGCGTCCTATCGATGTGTTCTTTATTGGCCGCAAGGAATTTCGCGATGAATTTTTCGCCGCCACCGACCATGCGTTCGGCGATTTGCGCACCGATATTTCAAAGGCGCCGGAATTTCGGAAAGGTCTCAGCCCCGAAGACTATGCGGACAAGCTGGCTCAGAGCAAAATCGCGCTCGCACCGCGCGGCGTCAGCCACGAGACCTTCCGCACCTACGAAGCGTTGCGGGCCGGCTGCGTGGTTATCGCCCAGCGCCAAATACCCTGTTGGTGGACCAACGGCTGGCCGGTGATCGAGGTGGATGACTGGCTGGGCATTGATGATGTGGTGCGCGCCCAACTGGACGACGGCGCCGCCATGCAGGAGCGCGCCGCAGCTGGGCGGCAATGGTGGCTGGATAAATGCAGCCCGGCGGCGGTCGCCAACTATATGATGGGCGAGATCGCGGCCCGGCTGCTGGAGACCCAGCGGTGACACCCATCGCAGCCGTGCCGACGACCCTGATCACCGGGTTTTTCGGCGTCGGCAAGACAACCACTTTGCGGTCTCTGATCGAACGCAAGCCGGCGGCGGAAAAGTGGGCGATCTTGGTCAACGAGTTCGGCGAGGTGGGCGTCGATGGCGCCGCCCTTGAAAACTTGTCGGATGACGGCGTCCAGATTCGCGAGATTGTCGGCGGCTGTCTCTGCTGCACCGCCAACGTTCCCATGCGCGTCGCGGTGACCGAGATTTTGCGCCGGGTGCGCCCGGACCGCCTGTTGATCGAGCCGACCGGCATCGGCCATCCGGCGGGTTTGATCGACGAGTTGCAAAGCGACGGGCTGGCGGACGCCATCCAATTGCACGCCGTGATCTGTATTGTCGATCCCCGCCTCATTCACGATGAACGCATCCAGGCGGCGCAGGTTTTCCGCGACCAGGTCGCCATCGCCGATGTTTTGGTCGCCGGCAAGGCGGATTTGGCCAGCAATGATGAGATCGAGAAATTTCACGCATGGGCTAAGGAATTGTTCCCACCCAAATCCCATATCGAAGCCGCTGCGGGCGGCAATATTGATTATGGGCTTCTCGATGAAAAATGGGGCGGGCGCGCTGGCGACCCCACACCCAGCCACGGTCACGGCGAAAATGCCATAGAGATGCGGTCCTCAGATGCCGGCGACTTTGAGCGTATTCCGTCTGCGGGAGACGGCTATCAGGGTTGCGGCTGGGTATTCCCCCCGGAATTCATTTTCGATTGCGGCGAGATCACCGATTGCCTGGGCCCGCCGGGGCTGGCCGGTATCGATGGGGCGGTTGCGGCCTTGCGGGTTAAAGGCGTTTTTCGCACCGGTCGCGACTGGGTATTGCTGAACAGGTCGGGCGGCGAATGCGATGTGTCGGAAATTGCGTATCGCCGGGACAGCCGCGCCGAAGTGATCGTGCCCGTAGGTGCCGCCGCCGATTGGGACAAGCTGGAAGCGGCGATGCTGGATTGCCTAAAAAACTAAGCCGTCACTTTTTTAAGCGGCGCTGTTTCGGTCCGTGATAATCGCTTAGGGGCCGGATCAGGGAATTGTCGGCATTCTGCTCCAAAAAGTGCGCCGACCAGCCGGTGATGCGCGCCATAACGAAAATCGGCGTATAGAGATTGATCGGGAAACCCATCAGGTAATAGGCAGGCCCCGCCGGGTAATCCAAATTCGGGTGGATGCCCTTTTCGTCGATCATGATTTTCTTGAGCACGTTGGAAATTTCAATCCACTTGGTGTCGCCGGACCAGGCGGTCAAGTCTTCCAGGCACGCATGCATGGTTGGCACCCGGGAATCCCCTTGCTTGTAGACCCGGTGGCCGAAACCCATGACCACGCGCTTGGTTTTCATGGCCCGGCGCAGCCAGGCCTCCGCCTTGTTCGGATCACCAATCTCCTGCAGCATTTCCATGACCGCCTCGTTGGCGCCGCCGTGCAAAGGCCCTTTAAGGGCGCCGATGCCGCCGGTCACGGCGCTATAGATATCGGAGCGGGTGGACGTGATGACGCGGGCGGTGAAGGTGGAGGCGTTGAAGCTGTGCTCCGCATAGAGGATCAGCGAGACGTTGAAGGCGCGGATCACTTCGGTCGGCGGCACTTTGCCAAAGCACATGTGAAAGAAGTTTTCCGACATGGACAAATTTGTGCGCGGCCGGATCGGCCGTTTGCCCGAACGCAGGCGGTAGTCGATGGCGATCATGGTCGGGATTTTGGCCAACAAATCGATGGCCCGGTCCAGATCCTTGCGCGCCGGCTCGCCGCCCCAGGCCATATCGGTGGTGCCCAGATAGCTGACGGCTGTCCGCAACGTATCCATTGGATGGGCCGATTTCGGAAATTCGGCGATGACGTTCTGATGGGAGCGGGTAAGGGCGCGCCGGCTGCGTTCTTTTTTCTTGAAGGAGGCGTATTGGGATTTGCTCGGCAACTCGCCATAGAGGAGGAGATAGGCCACCTCTTCAAATTCGCATTTGGCAGCCAGATCCTGGACCGCGTAGCCCCGGTAGGTGAGCGAATTGGTCTCCGGCATGACCTTGGATACAGCCGTGGTGTCAGCATAGACGCCAACCAAGCCCTTTATGATCTTCGGGCCCGCCTTCGCCTTGCCGGTTTTGCGTTTTGCCGCTTTTGCCATATCGCTTTTCTCCATTGGTGTTCAAGCTGGAACTTAAAGTTTGAAGTTGAATATACCCTGATCGAAAGAATTATAGTCTTCGTATTTTAGCACCTCGTAGAGCCTTTCGCGGGTCTGCATCTTATCGATGATGCCGGCTTGCGTGCCTTCCTTCATAATCTCGGCGAAGCCATCTTCGATGGCCTTCATGGCGAGGCGGAGCGACGTTACCGGATAGATGGCGATGTTAAAGCCCAAATCTTCCAGCTCGCCGGCGGTAAGGAGCGGCGTCTTGCCGAATTCGGTCAGGTTGGCCAGCAACGGTACGTCGAAGGCGGCGCGGACGGTCTCATACTGTTTCTTGTCGGTCAGGGCTTCGGGGAACAACGCTTCGGCGCCGGCATCCAGATAGGCCTTGAGGCGCTCGATCATGGCGTCCAACCCCTCGACGGCGTTGGAATCGGTGCGCGCCATTAAAAGGAAATTGGGATCGCGCTTGGCATCGGCGGCGGCGCGGATTTTCTGAACCATATCGTCGGTGCTCACCAGCGTCTTGCCCGCCAAATGGCCGCAGCGTTTGGGAAGAACTTGGTCCTCGATATGACAGCCCGACAGCCCGGCATCTTCCATTTCGCGCACTGTTCGGGCGGCATTCATGCTTTCGCCGAAGCCGGTATCGGCATCGATGATGGAAGGCAAATCGGTGGCGCCGGCAATCTGGCGACCGCGCGCCGCAACCTCGGAAAGGGTGGTCAGCCCAATATCGGGCAGCGCCATGTCCGCCGACAGGGCGGCGCCGGAGATATAGACCCCGTCGAAGCCGGTTTCCTCGGCGATGCGCGACACGATCGGGGCGTGGGCGCCGGGGAAGCGGAGGAGGCGCCCAGACGCAAGATCATCCCGCAAGCTCTGGCGTTTCTCCGCCGCTGATTTCTTGGCAAACAGCATCAGAATATTCCTTTCTCATCGGTGCCGGGCCCGCGTAAATAATCCGCCGGCGCTTCGACGTTCAAGCCGCCCAGGTCATCGCCGCGCAAAGCTCCTAGATTTTGCACGCACTCCAGGAAACGGGCCACCTCCGCTTCGGCGATGATGCCATCCGATAATGTCCGGAATTTGCGGATATAATCGTCGCGCCCAAATGGGCTGGCGCCGGATGGATGGGCGTTGGCGACGGCCAATTCATCAGTGATCACTTCGCCAGATATCATGGTGATTTCCAGGCGGCCGCCAAAGGCGCGCTTTGCCGGATCGGGATGGTGGTAGCGCTGCGTCCAACCGGCGTCTTCCTCGGTCGATATTTTGTGCCAAAGGCGCACCGTGTCTTCGCGCTCGGCGCGCCCTGGATCGTATGAGCGGACATGATGCCATGCCTGGTCCTGAAGGGCGACGGCCAGGATATACATGATCGAATGATCCAACGTCTCGCGGCTGGCCTTCGGGTCCATCTTCTGCGGATCATTAGCGCCGGTGCCGATCACATAATGGGTGTGGTGGCTGGTAAAGAGCTTGATCGCCGCCACCTGATCCCAACCAGATATGCGGGCGCCCATCAGACACGCTAGATCGATGATCGCCTGGCTTTGATATTCCGCGGAATGTTCTTTGGTGTAGCTTTCCAATATGGCGCGCTTGGGCTCGCCGGGTTCGGGCAGGGGCACCACATATTCCGCGTCCGGCCCGCTCAAAATGCGCGCAATAACACTGTCCTCGCCCTCATAGATGGGCGAGGGGGCGCCTTCGCCGCGCATGCAGCGATCGACCGCTTCGATGGCCAACTTGCCCGCGTGCGACGGCGCATAGGCTTTCCACGAAGAGATGGCGCCCTTGCGCGATTGGCGCGTCGATATGGTCACATGCAGGGCCTGCTGCACGGCCTGGTAAATGGTTTCCGGTTCCAGATGTAAAAGCGTGCCGATGCCGGCGGCGGCGGACGGCCCCAGATGGGCGATATGATCGATGCGGTGCTCGTGCAGGCAGATGCCCTTTACCAGATCGATTTGAATCTCATAGCCGGTGGCGATGGCGCGGATCAAATCGGCGCCCGAGGAGCCCACCTGCTGGGCGACCGCCAGGATCGGCGGGATATTGTCGCCGGGGTGGGAATAGTCGGCGGCCAGAAATGTGTCGTGATAATCCAGCTCGCGCACGGCGGTGCCGTTCGCCCAGGCTGCCCATTCCGCATGAAAGCGCTGCCCGCTGTCGACGCCGAATACCGCCGCGCCGCCGGCCCGGCCGTGGGCGAGGGCCTGGGCGCGCGCCGTTACCACCGGATGCCGGTTGAGCGAGGCGACGGCCACCGCTGCGTTATCGATCATGCGGTTGATGATCATGTCGGTCACTTCGGCCTCGACGGCGACCGCATCGGCGGCAACCTCCGTTATTTTCCAGGCCAATTGATTGGTAACGGCAAGGTCGTCGGCGGAGGCGTAGGTTCTGACTTTATGATCTCGCAAACTTTTGTGCCTTTCGAATTATTTTTGGCGATGGCCATTAGAGGAGTCCAAATTGCGCCATAGGCCGGGTGTGGGGTTCACTTCATAGACTGAAATCCCGTCCACTGCAAAAACCCGTAGATTAATTGTTGACTTAAAAAACGTATTAGAGTACTTTAATACCGATTTAGACAGATATCGATAACCGCGAAGCCAAATGGGAAAGCAGATAGCCATGCCGGTTCAAGAAATCATCCAACGCTGTGAAGAGCTATTCGAGGATTTATCTTTTTCGTCCGTGCGGGCGTGGAAGGAGGCGGAACCGGGCCGCAAGGTTGTTGGTTACATGCCCATCTATGTACCGCTGGAGATTATCCACGCCGCCGGCATGCTGCCCCTAGGTATTCTCGGCGGCGGTGATGCGCTGGAAGTCATTCACGGCGACGCCTATTACCAAAGTTATATCTGCCGCATTCCGCGCTCGACCGTGGAATTGGGCGTCACCAAGCGGCTGGATTTTGTGGATGGCATGCTGTTCCCCTCTATTTGCGACGTGATCCGCAACCTGTCGGGTATCTGGAAATTGATGTTTCCTGATGTCTACACCCGCTATTTCGATACGCCACAAAATTTCCGGAGTGATATCGGCGGCGAATTCTATGTCAACGATCTCCGCGAGTTGGTGTCCGGCCTTGAGAATTTGGGTGGTCGCAAAATCAGCGATGACGATCTTCGAGCCTCCATCGAGGTCTACAACGAAAGTCGCCGCTGGGTTCGCAAGGTCTATCAATTCCGGTCCGAACAGCCTTGGAAGGTGCCGGCATCTGAGGTTTATCTTTTGATGCGGGCCGGCCAGACCTTGCCGGTCGAAGACCATACCCAGATGATGAAGGATTATCTGGCGGCGGTAGAAAATGAAGACCGGCGCATGAAAGATAATTGCCGGGTCATCGTCAACGGCTCGTTCTGCGAACAGCCGCCCCTCGGTCTGATCAAGTCAATCGAGCTGGCGGGCTGTTACATCGTCGACGACGACTACATGATGATCAACCGCCTGATCACCGAAGATGTGGAAAGCGAAGGCGATCACCTGTTGAACCTGTCGGAAGCCTTCATCAAACATTCCATGGCCTTCCCCTCCAAGTTCGAGCCCAACGGCGAGGTTCAGGGCCACTACCTTGCCGATATCGTCAAGCAGCGGGGCGCCGAGGGTGTCATCTTCGCGGCGCCCAGCTTCTGCGATCCGGCGCTTCTCGACCAGCCGATGCTGGCCAATGTGCTCGACGAGCGGAAAATCCCCTACATCGCTTTTCAGTTCGCCGAAAATTCCGGGCAGATGCAGCCGATCAGGGAACAGGCCGGAACCTTTGCAGATTCAATCAAATTATGGAGCGCAGCATGAACACCGAAACAAAACCCGACGTCGTCAAAGATGCTTCCATGTTGAAGCAGAAGGAGATGATTGCCGGCAACTTCGATAAATTAACCGATGCCAAGGAACTGGGATTAAAAATCTCCTCCACCTTTGTTCCCGGCAACCTCAACGAACTGCTGATGTGTTTTGGTATCGTCAACAACCTGCCGGAAATCAATGCGCTCAACAACGCCATGCGCAAACAGTCAGGGCCGATGATCCAAGACGCCGAAAAGATGGGCCATTCGGAAGACGTGTGCACCTATGTAAAGGCCGATATCGGCATGATGTCCCGGGGCAATATTGCACCGAACGGCAAACCGATGCCCGATCCGGACGTATTGTTGCTGTCCTACACCGGCTGCTACACCTTCCTGAAATGGTTCGAGCTTTTGCGCGAACAATACAAGTGCCCGACGGTCATGCTGCACGTGCCCTATCAAGGGGACGGCAAGGCCGAGATTACCCAGAATATGCGTGACTATGTGATCAAGCAATTGAAGGAAGAGGTGATCCCCACCCTGGAACAGGTCTCGGGCGTTAAATTTGATATCGACCGCTTGCGGG
>Ga0209558_1002097_pt1 | contig 13421 bp, 10 predicted proteins | sample SaaInlV_150m_DNA_3_FD_184674 | JGI IMG/M metagenome (GOLD analysis project Ga0209558, IMG submission 184674) | Marine microbial communities from expanding oxygen minimum zones in the Saanich Inlet - Saanich Inlet SI074_LV_120m_DNA (SPAdes) (version 2) | ecosystem: Environmental > Aquatic >...
TTTTGCCCATTCTTTTGTTTTGGAGGCTCTTTCAGCTTTATCTTCTTTTTTCTTTACAGGTTTTGCTACGTTGTATTTGGCGTCTGCATCAGAGTCACCTGATAGTAAGCCCATATTAACGGCAATGCTACGACACGAATCTTCACCAGCCGATAAGGTTCCTAACGGAATTACGATGAGTGTTAACACTGTTGAGATCAACACACCAAACAATAATGAAATTGCCATGCCTTGGAAAATAGGGTCTGTCAAGATAACGCTTGAACCACCAACTAAAGCAAAAGCTGTGATTAAAATTGGACGTGTGCGAGAAGCACATGAATTGATTACAGCGTCAAAGAAAGGAATGCCTTTGGCGTATTCTTGTACGGTAAAGTCCACCAATAGAATGGAGTTTCTTACGATAATACCGGCTAAGGCAATCCAGCCAATCATGGATGTGGCGGTGAACTCTGCACCCATCATCCAATGTCCAGGTACGATACCAAGCAATGTTAAAGGAATTGGCGCCATGATCACTGCAGGGATTATAAAATTACCAAATTGCCAAACCACCAACATATAAATAACGATTAGCGCAACGCCAAACGCTGTGCCCATGTCTCTAAAGGTTTCATAGGTTACTGTCCACTCACCACCCCACTCAAAACCAGGTATAGTTTGGTCTTCAGGCGGGCCTAAGTACTCGCCTTGTAACTCTTTACCATCAATGGTTTGGTATCTTAACAATAAATCATCCACACCCATCATTGCATAAATAGGGGCACTCAAGCGACCGATAGGCTCACCTAGTACGTATTCAACGTCTGCTAAGTCCTTATGAAAAATTAGATCGTCTTGCTTTTTAAAAGTAAAAGATCCAAGCTCAGATATTGGAATTAAACCACCGTGCTGAGAAGGTACTGGAAGCTGGGTTAAATATGATAATTGTGAACGCTTAGACAACGGCACTTGTAAGCGAATAAAGGATGGCTCTAAAGCATTTTTAAGACGAATACTGCCTACGTTATAGCTACTCATTGCCATTGCTAGTGTTTGTTGAATGGTTTGCACACTCACACCAAAGCGAGAGGCTTTTTCAGTATCTACTTGGAAATTAATCACAGGATATTCATCACGAATTAAGTTGTCGATATCTGTCATGGTGCCAGATTCTACGAATAATTCTGTTAGATCACGAGCAAGCTTACGGCGTGTTTCTTTATTAGGGCCATAAACTTCTGCCACTACAGGGCGCAATACTGGAGGACCTGGTGGCATCTCAACCACAGCGTAATTTGCACCCGCATCACTGGCAATTTGTTTGACCAGTTCTCTGGCTTCTAATGCAATTTCATGACTGGATCTTTTACGATCACTCTTTCCGGCTAATTGGATTTGTAATTCACCTTCTGATGAGTTTTTCCTTAAATAGTAATGGCGAACCAAACCATTAAAGTCAAATGGTTTGGCAGTACCCGTATAAGACTGTACGGCCACAACTTCGGGTACATTACGCAATACTTGTGCCATTTTATGCAACGTGGATGCTGTATCGGCTAATGCCGTTCCATCCGGCATGTCCAGCACCACACCAAACTCTGACTTATTATCCAATGGTAGCATTTTTACCGGCACTGCGGTGGTGTAGAACATTGACATTGACATAAAGAAGGCGACGACCAATCCAACCATGAAAGTCATGCCGTAAAATTTTACATTAAATAGTTTTGTAATCGTATTGTGGAAGAATGCATGCAATACTTTACCTTCTCTTTCTTCTTTTTCATGCATCTTATGCAATACATTCAGAGGCGGTACAAACTTCATAATAAAGTACGGTGTAAACACAAAGGCTGCAAACAATGAAAACATCATTGCCACAGAACCCAGTACTGGAATTGGCGCCATGTATGGACCCATCATGCCACTCACTGCAGCCATTGGTACCAGTGCCGCAACTACTGTAAAAGTTGCTAGAATGGTTGGATTGCCCACCTCACGCACAGCATCAATCGCTGTACCGATGGTAATTTTATTATCAATGAGCCATCGTCGATATATGTTCTCAGTTACTACAATTGCATCATCCACCAAAATACCAATTGAGAAAATCAGTGCGAATAAACTCACCCTATCGATGGTCATGCCTAAAATCCAGGCCGAGAAAATAGTCATCAGAAGAACAACAGGAATAACCAAGGTAACAACAATTGCTGGTCGAACGCCAAGCGCAAACCAAACCAATAGTGTTACTGCGCCTGTTGCAATGAAGAGTTTTTTAATCAGTGAATTAACTTTATCTTTGGCAGATTTGCCGTAATCTCTAGTAACACTAACGTGCACATTGTCTGGAATCAATCGGCCTTTTAATTCCTCCACTTTTGCCAAAATATTAGCTGCTACTTCAACACCATTGGTACCAAATTTTTTCGCAATGGCGATGGTAACAGCTTGATCACCAGCGGCTTTTTGGTCAGTTTTATTAGCCTTTCCAGTGTAATAGTTGACCATTTGAAGTGTGTCTTCAGGTGCGTAATACACATCCGCAACATCACGAACGTAAACAGGCATTCCATCATTAACAGCGATTACTAAGTTTTCAATGTCTTCAACCTTTTTAAAGAAGTCACCTGAGTAAACCTCCATCTTAAAGCCGTTAAGTTCAATATCACCGGTGTGTTTACTGATATTAGCAGAGCCGATGGTGCTAGCAATTTGCTGGATGGATATGTTGTAACCCGCCAATCGACCTGGATAAACATCAATATGGAAGGATTCTTTACGGCCACCGACAACAAAGCCGTTGTTTGTGTCTTTTACTTTTTCAAGTTGTTGCAGCAATTCTAAACCTAAAGATCGCAATTGACCATCGTCCAATACCTTGGACCATAGAGTTAAATTAATGATTGGAACGTCGTCGATTTCCTTAGGCTTGATTAGTGGTTTTCGAGCACCAGGTGGCATAAAGTCTAGATTTGCTAGCATCTTATCACGTACTTTAATGATTGAGGCATTCATGTCTTGACCCACGTCAAACTCAACGGTGATGATGCCTTGCCCTTTGTCACTCACTGAATAAACGTGTTTAACACCTAGAATCTGAGACATTAAACGCTCTAAAGGTTTAATGATAATGTTAGAAACTTCATCGGATGAAGCGCCAGGATATTCAACAAAAAGATCGATCAGTGGAACGGATATTTGAGGATCTTCTTGTCTAGGTGTTGAAATCAAGCCCATGATGCCTGCACCAAGCATGGCAAAGAATAAGATGATTGACAATGGTGAAGTAATGAAAGCTTTGGTTAGTTTTCCTGCGATGCCGAGTTCATAGTCTCTATAAGCCTCTTTAATAAACTCTTCTTTTATGTTCTTATCTTTCGATAAGTCGTCGTGCTGATGATGCTGATGTGGCATAATTTTATTAAATATTCATTCCTGAAATCATTAAGATGTTCGGATTAGTAACAATTTTTTCACCAATCTTTAAGCCTGATAAAACACTTTTCTTGCTTTTACCTACCTGCTCTCCAAGTCGAATAAATCTTAACTCAGTCTTACCTGTCTTTGGGTTAATCACAAAAACACTTGGTAAGCTAGAACGCCACATAACCGCTGTTTCTAAAATAACCGGTGTTAAGATACCTGAATCAGTTTCAAAAATTTCCACCTCTGCATACGCACCAGGCAACACTGGAATTCCTTCTGGTAAATCAAACTTTACTTTAACACTGTGCTTAGCGTTATCAGCAATTGGGTAAATCTGCGCTAAAGCCGCATCAACAACAATGTTAGCAATGTCTAACTTTATGCGGTATTTTTTATTAAGTTTTAGGCTTCTGACTAAACGAGAAGGCACATTTACTTCAACTTGTAGATTTTTAATGTTGGCGAATTTTATTAAGGTTTGCCCTGATTGAACCACATCGCCTTTATTGATATTCTTAACCACAATAACCCCATCAAAAGGGGCAACTACATTAGCATCTTTAAGGCGCTCTTCAACTTGTTTTAACTTGAGCTCTGCTTGTTTAAGTCTATTTTTAGCTTGTTGATAATCGGTATAACGCGAGGTTCTACTGGCAAATTTGTCAAATTCAGGATTACCCTGGCCACTCATTTTTAACATTGGGTCGGTAAACATAGAGAACATGCCTGGAAGACCGCCAAGCATACCGCCTGAATTTGGAGAAACAATGGATTGTGAATATTGCACGCCAGCATTTCTAAGCGCCTCATTGGCAGATGAGATTTCAGCGTAAGTGGAATCTCTTTGTGCTTGAATGGATTCTTGCTCCAAAGTTACTAAAGTGGAGCCTTGTTTAAACATGTCACCTTCTCTACCACCAACGATTAAAACATCACCCGACACTTGGGCTGATAAATTAACCTCAGCGGAGGAGATAACAGCACCCCCTAAAAGGGCTCTTTTGTCTAATGACATGCCACTAACTGTTTGAAGGTTGTAAACGGAATCAAAACTATCGGAATTTTGATTGATAATTTGTGCTTGAGAAGGGAGTGAAAATGTTAATAAAACGGATGTTACTAAGGGCGCAATTGGTAAGCTCATAATTAACCTTTATTTAAGTGAGAAAATAAACTTTTAACGGAATTTTATATGATTAAAATACCTTGTGTTTATTATTTTAAGCAAATATTAAAATAACTTCTGATAATTTATACAGGTTATTGTTTTATAATGATTTTTATTCATTATTTTTAAATTGAAATTATATAAAATTTTGATTATATATTAACTTTTTAATATAACCAATACTTATTTATCACAACAACTTTATGGCAATTGCTTTTACACCTGGAGAACCTGCTGGAATTGGCCCTGATTTAGCCATCATTTATGCTCAGCAAAAGTCGTGTAAAAACTTATTGGTTTTTAGCGATCCAGATCTATTAATAAAACGCGCAAAAAAGTTAAATTTATCCATCAAAATTAAAGAATCTGATACCGCCTCTACCCAGGGAGAAATTTGTGTTTTTCCAATCAAGCTTAAAACCGATACTAAGACCGGAATCTTAAATGCAGATAATTCACATTTTGTATTAGAAGCACTAAACTCTGCCACTCAATTCTGTTTAGAATCAAAATGCAATGCCCTGCTAACAGGCCCGGTGCATAAAGGGATTATTAACCAAGCGGGTATTGAATTTACCGGACACACTGAGTATTTGGCAAAAATCAGTCACACTGAGCAAACGGTGATGATGCTGGCAACTAAAGGTTTGAGTGTAGCACTGGCAACAACTCACTTGCCTTTATCCGAAGTGCCTAAGAATATCCGGCTAAACTCGCTGAATAAAACCATCACTATTATTCATCAATCTCTATTGCATCAAGGCATTAACAAGCCAGCCATATTGGTTTGTGGGCTTAATCCTCATGCCGGTGAAGACGGTTATTTAGGCCGTGAGGAAATTGAAATCATTAATCCGCTCATCGATAAGCTCAATCAACAGGGCTATCATTTAATAGGTTCTGTACCTGCCGATACAGCTTTTACTCCCGACTCTTTAAAAGGAATTGACGTTGTGCTGTGTATGTACCACGACCAAGGGCTGCCTGTGCTTAAAACGCTGGGTTTTAAAAAATCAGTCAACGTCACTCTTGGTCTACCATTCATTCGCACATCCGTTGATCATGGAACGGCACTTAAATTAGCAGGCACGGGCAACATTAGTTTAGGGAGTTTTAACACAGCACTTAAATACACACAAAAATTGATTGATCATGCCAGCGACTAAACACACGGCCCGAAAGCGCTTTGGACAAAATTTCTTAACAGATGCAAGGATTGTAGATCGCATTATTGCCACCATTGCACCAAAGAAAAACGATAACTTACTTGAAATTGGTCCTGGAAAAGGGGCGATGACACTACCCTTATTAGAAGAACTGAATCAATTACACGTGATTGAAATCGATACTGATTTAATTGCTTTATTACAATCTTTCGGCAAAGAAAATCTAATCATTCACCAAGGTGATGCTCTTAAATTTGATGTTAGTAAATTACCTGCTCCACTCAGAGTAGTGGGTAATTTACCGTACAACATCTCATCACCTATTCTGTTTCACTTGCTAAATAACAGAGAGTACATTCAAGACATGATCTTTATGCTGCAAAAAGAAGTGGTTGAACGTATGGTGGCAAGCAATGGCAACAAAACTTACGGCCGTCTTAGTGTCATGATTCAAGCTTTCTTCGAAGTGGAGATGATTTTTGTTGTGCCACCCGAATCTTTTGAACCTGCGCCAAAGGTGGATTCTGCTATTGTTTATCTAAAGCCACTAGAAAAAAACCTTATTGATGATATTACTGTATTTGAAAAAATTGTAAAAGCCAGCTTTGCTCAGCGTAGAAAAACACTTAGAAATTGTTTAAAATCATTATTAACACAAGAACAAACAAGCATTGACTTATCGCAACGGGCAGAAATGCTCAGCGTAAATGAGTTTATTACGCTAACATCTGATTATGAAAAACAACATTAAAATTGAAGTACAGGTGACTTATTTAGCCGATCAATCTAACATTGCACAGAATCAATATGCCTTTGCTTATAACATTACGATTACCAATAATGGTGAAGTCGGCGCACAGCTTCGCACACGCCATTGGCACATTCAGGATGAAAGTGGCGATGTTGAAGATGTGATTGGTGAAGGTGTTATCGGTCAGCAGCCACACATTACCCCGGGTGAGAGTTTTCAATATTCATCAGGTGCTGTCATTAAAACTCAAACCGGATCCATGAAAGGTGCTTACGGAATGATCAACGATGAAGGTGAGCGCTTTGAGGCTGAAATTCCTGAATTTGTCTTAAGTGAGCCTTACACACTACACTAATGTCTGATTACTTCATTGGCGATGTCCAAGGGTGTTTTGACTCACTGCAAAGCCTACTCAAAAAAATCAAATTTTCCAGCGATAAAGATCAATTGTTCTTTTTGGGTGATGTAGTTAATCGTGGCGATAAATCACTAACGACATTGCGCTTTATTAAAGATTTAGATAATAACGCTAAAATGATTTTAGGCAATCATGACTTTCATCTATTAGCTTGTGCGCTGACTTCGCGAAAGCCGAATTCAAAAGACACCTTTACTGACATTCTAAGGGCCAATGATCGAGATGAGTTAATTGGTTTTTTATTGAAAAAACCTTTAGCAATAAAACACAAAGATGCATTACTGGTACACGCAGGAGTTCCGCCTATCTGGGATCAAGAGATCATCTTTAAGCAATCTGCCCTTGTACAAAAATATCTACAAGGTGATGATGTGAGCAGTTTTTTATCCAGCATGTATGACAACGAACCCAACAAATACCATAACGATCTTGATGAATTAGATGCTTGTCGATACACCATTAACGCCTTAATGAGAATGCGTTTTTGTAAAAGTGACGGTGAATTAGAATTTGATCATAAGGTAAATTATGATCAAGCACCAGAAGGATACAAAGCCTGGTTCTTGCATTCTGATAGAAAACTAAAAAATACCGATATTTTCTTTGGACACTGGTCGGACCTTGCTAATGTAAATCAAGCTCATGTCTATCCTATGGATCACGGTTGCATCTGGAGTGGCGCTTTAAGCGCAATCAGATTAGAGGACAGAAAAATATTCTCAGTAAATTGTTAAACGTCAACCCAACCTTCAAAAACAAACTGCGCAGGGCCTGATAAAAACACATGTTCGCCTTTGTTGTATTCAATCAGCGCGTCTCCACCTCTTAAATGGGCCGTAACTTTATGATCTAACTGCCCTATTCTAACGCCGTGAATGACCGCAGCACAGGCGCCTGAGCCACAAGCCAACGTTTCCCCTGAACCACGCTCGTAAACGCGTAAATTAATTTCATTTCGGCTGATTATTTGCATAAAACCAATGTTAGCCTGATTGGGCAATAAATTACTTTGTTGAATTCGAAGCGCTATGGTTTCTACATCAACACCCTCAACATCATCCACAATCATAACACAATGGGGATTACCTGTCGAAAATACCCCTACCTCATAACCTTCTATTGAATAATAAAGAGACTCTTCTGGAGCGATCAATGGAACATCGCTTGGATTAAATACCGGCTCACCCATGTCAACACGAACACTGTGATCGTCATTAATAAACAAACTAATGAGGCCTGACTTAGTTTCAACACTGATCGGGTTTTTATCGCTCAAACCTTTCTCACGAACAAAACGCGCAAAACAACGCGCGCCATTGCCACACTGCTCGACTTCAGAGCCATCTGAATTATAAATCACATAACGGAAATCGACATCTTTGGTGTTGGTCGATTCAATCATTAATAACTGATCAAAGCCGATGCCAAAATGTCGTTGCGCTAAAGCTCGAATTTGCTCAGCACTAAAGCTAATATTGCCTGCACTGTTGTCAACAACCATAAAATCGTTGCCCAGCCCGTGCATTTTTGTAAAGTTAATCATTATGATGGATATTTTATCTACTTATAACGCTTAGGGTTAATGAATAATTGAGTTCTGATAAAATATCGTTTAACTTTAATTTAAGGTAAACCATGCAAACACCAACTAACATTACTCTTAACAAAGCCAAAACCGTGTTAACCATTACTTTTGATGATATTGATTATCCTTTAAGTGCTGAATATTTAAGGGTTTACTCCCCTTCTGCCGAAGTGGTTGGGCACGGACCTGGTCAAGAGATATTACAAACAGGCAAAGAAGGTGTTACTATTTCACGTATTGAGCCAACCGGTAATTATGCCGTTGTTCTATTTTTTAGTGATGGCCACGATACAGGGATTTATTCTTGGTCACACCTACATCGCATCGCCATCAATCACAACGATCTTTGGGCGGACTATCTTAAAAAACTAAAGGATGCCGGACACACTCACTCAGCGTCGTAAATTTTAATGGAATTTTTTACCGCACTGCTTTCATTCATTGTTACCATTGGGGTTTTGGTAACGGTACATGAGTTTGGTCATTTCTGGGTAGCTAAAAAATTAGGTGTTAAAGTATTAAGATTTTCCATCGGATTTGGCAAGGTTTTAAAATCTTGGCAGCGAGGTGAAACACAATACACTTTGTGCGCCCTGCCTTTTGGCGGTTACGTCAAAATGTTGGATGAAAATGAATCTGAAGTTAAGCCATCAGAAAAACATCGAGCCTTCAATACTCAAAACGTTTATAAGCGCATTGCTATTGTTATAGCAGGGCCGGCGGCTAATTTTATTTTTGCGATTTTTGTCTATACGTTTATTTTTTACACAGGCACAACAGGTATTAAACCCATTATTGGGTCCGTTGAAAATCACAGTATTGCCGAATCCTCAGGCTTGAAAACCGGAGATCGGTTACTTAGTATTAATGGGCAAAAAATATCGACACTTCAAGAATTCTCCATTCATTTTATCCAAGCACTGGAAGAAAAACCTTTGTTGTTAGAGGTTGTTTCAAAGACTTCAAATTTAAAAACTTTAGAACTATCTTTAACCGGTGATTTTTTATCAAATCCTGAGCAAGGTCTAGAAAAATATTTAGGTTTTAAATTTTCTTTACCAAAAATTAAACCCATTATTGACCAAGTCATTAATGACAGTCCTGCACAAATTGCCGGCATTCAATCCAATGACGAAATATTGCAAATGAACGGCAACAATATTAACACTTGGCTAGAGTTCGTTAAGATTGTAAAAAATAATCCCAATCAAGAAATCCTCTTAACAATTAAGCGAAATTCTAGCAAAATTGAACTGCCACTCACGCCAAAAATTAAAGACGGTGTGGCAAAAGTAGGTGTTAGTGTTTTTGTGCCTAAGAATTACCTTGAAAAATGGCAAGTGACTGTTAAAAAGAACCTTGTAGATTCGTTTACATCTGCGAATATCAAAGTGTATCAATTGACAAAGCTTAATTTATTGATGATTAAAAAAATGCTTTTGGGTGAGGTATCCTTAAAACAAATCAGCGGTCCAGTGAGCATTGCAGACTATGCAGGCAAAACTGCACAAATTGGCCTAGTCTCTTTTTTATCTTTTTTAGCGCTTATTAGTATCGGCCTGGGCTTATTAAATTTACTGCCCATTCCTCTTTTAGATGGTGGGCATTTATTGTTCTATTTAATTGAAATCTTAAAAGGTTCTCCAATTAGTCAAATGTTCCAACAAATTTTGTTAAAATTTGGGCTCTTTGTTGTCTTATCGTTAACCACTGTGGCACTGTATAATGACCTGTCACGATTATTGTAATTAATTAAAACTATGAAAAAAATCCTTATTCAAATCTCTTTAATATTCGGCACTTTACTATCATTCAATCTTAACGCCGCTCCTATTAAAAGCATTGAAATTTTAGGACTAGATGCTATCTCTAGGGGTACTGTTTTAAGCTACCTTCCCGTTGAAGTTGGGGACGAATATAACACAGAAATTTCGGCTCAAATTATTCGTTCACTTTATAAAACCAGCTTCTTTAAAGACATTGAAGTATCGCAAGATGAGCAAGTTTTAAAAATCCAACTGCAAGAAAATCCGCACATCAAATACATTGATGTTATCAATTACTCCAACAAGGTTATTGATGAAGACTCACTTAATCAAATCTTAAAAAGCATGGATCTTTCTCAAGGAAAGATTTTTAATAAAAGACAACTTGATAAGCTTATTTCCCAACTAAAAGGCACTTATATTTCTAAAGGTTATTACAGCATTAAAATCACAAAAACCATTGAAACTGATGCTCAAAATAGAATTGGAATCGAACTTGACATCGATGAAGGGGAAGTAGCGCGCATCAACTCTATGAAAATTACCGGTGCTAAGATTAATGAAGAGGAAGATTTGCTCGACTTATTTGAAATTGGCGAACCTAGTTTTTTCATTATTAATTACTTTACTAAAAAAGATCATTATTCTAAAGTTGCATTAGATGCTGGCATTGAAGCAATGAAATCGTTCTACATTAATTCTGGCTACCTTGATTTTAAGGTAGAAAAAATTAAAACTGAACTGTCTGAAAACAAACAAAGTATCGACATTAATATTCAAATTATCGAAGGCGAAGAATACAAGATTGGCACTATTCAATTTACAGGTGACTTACTCAACCAATCCATTAGCGATCTTAAAGCTTTATTGACCATCTCTGAGGGTAATGTGTTTAAACGCAAAAAAGTCATTGAAAGTGTTCAGGCCATTACTGATGTCTTTGCTGACCAGGGCTATGCCTTTGCAACTGTTAACCCAGTCTCTTCCGAAGATTCAAAAAAACACACAATTGATTTAAACATCAAGATTTCACTTAATAAAAAAGTCTATATTAATCGCATCACCATTATTGGAAATACCCGAACTCAAGATGAGGTGATTCGTCGTGAAATTGGTATTAATGAAGGTGGATTGTATTCTAATACCGAGCTTGATGAATCGATTAAAAAAATTAAACGATTAGGTTTTTTCTCCGATGTCAAAATGGAAGTATTAAAACTTAAAGGCTTTAAAGACAAGATTGATCTACACTTTAGCGTTGAAGAAACTAAAACAGGGACGTTCTCAGTTGGTATTTCACATTCCAACAGTTCAGGCGTGTCTTTTAATGTAGGCATTAAAGAAAAGAATTTCTTAGGCACTGGAAACACATTAAATGCCGCATTATCCCAATCAGAAGCAGTTCAAGAAGCCAGCTTTTATTTTGTAGACCCTTATTTTACTCAGGATAAACATAGTATTAGTTATGGTGTTTTTACCAAGTCATTAGACGGCGCTAGCCTTGATGTCAGCTCGTATAAAATTGACGAAATTGGTGGTAGTCTTGGGTATGGCATTCCTACTACTGAGAGTACACGCATCAATGCAGACCTTGCGCTTTCTAGTAGAGACATTGTTTGTGGCACAACTTTTGCAGGCAGTGGCTATGAGCCAACGCAATGCTCAAATGGCGATAAAACAGAAATCAAGACTAACCTAAATTGGTCCTTTAATTCACTAGATGATTACAATTTTCCTACTGAAGGTCAAAAAACTAGAGTGAGTGCCGATGTTGCATTGCCTATTGCTGATTTTCGTTATATAAAATTTGACGCCAATCACGATAGTTATCACCCTTTACCGAACGATCTTGTATTTAAGGTTAATGCAGATATTGGACTTGCTCGAGGATATGGCAATAAAGAACTGCCATTCTTTAAACGTTACCACTCTGGAGGATCGTCCTCTGTTCGAGGATTTAACTTTAACTCATTAGGCGCAACTTATGCCAATGGTAAAGCTAAAGGTGGCGAATTATCACTACTAGCAGGCACTGCAATAATATCTCCATTAAAATTTATCAAAGATAGTGACAATATGCGCATGAGCGCTTTTATTGATGCCGGTGGTGTCAATGAAAAAATTTCAACCTTTACACTTGATGAAATTCGAGCTTCTGCCGGTGTCGCATTTTCATGGTTAACCCCTGTAGGACCTATAGGTATTTATGCTGCCCAACCTATTATTAAAAAATCTAGTGATAAAACAAAAACAGTGGAATTCACACTTGGAACAAGCTTTTAAGAAAAACTAACAATGAAAATACTTTTTATACTCTCTATCTTATTGCTAAATACACTTTCTCAAGCCAAGACATTAAAAATTGGTTACATTAATGTCGATCATTTGGTCACTAGTTCTGCGCAATTCATTCAAGCCAATCAAATAGTAATTAAAGAGTTTCAACCCCAACAAAATGAATTAATTACACTTGCTAATAAAATAAACTCATTGGTAAAGGAATTTAAACAAGACAAAGACACACTGTCTAAATTAGAAATCAAATCTGAAATTAAAAAAATTACCGATCTAGAACAACAACTTAAAGGACAGGCATCTTCATTAAAAAAACAATTAGCACTTAGAAATACGCAAGAACTTTCTAAAATTCAAGACCTAATCAATCAAACCATTAAAGCGATAGCCATAGAAAAAAAGTTTGACTTAATCCTTTATCAAGAAGTGGCTTACGTTAGTAAAGAGCTAAACATTACACCGTTGATTGCTGAACAACTTAGATTGCAATTCGAATAATGCACACACTGGGGGAGATTGCTGAGTTTATCAATGCCAAACTTGTTGGTGATGCCAGCGTTAAAATCAACGGCATTGCATCACTACAGCGCTCTAATTCTAATCAATTAAGCTACATTGTTAACGGCAAACATAAAAGAGATCTGATCAGTTCACAAGCCGGTGTCGTTATTCTTGATAAATCTTTATTAGACGACTGCCCCACTAACGCTTTAATTGTTGACGATGTGTATTTATCTTTTGCAAAAATTTCACATTATTTTAAAAAACAAATCACTCATCAAGCAGGTATTCATCCAAGTGCAAAAATCAACAACGCCAAAATAAGTGCTACTTGCGTTATTGGTGAAAATGTAATCATAG
>Ga0209558_1002098_pt1 | contig 13419 bp, 9 predicted proteins | sample SaaInlV_150m_DNA_3_FD_184674 | JGI IMG/M metagenome (GOLD analysis project Ga0209558, IMG submission 184674) | Marine microbial communities from expanding oxygen minimum zones in the Saanich Inlet - Saanich Inlet SI074_LV_120m_DNA (SPAdes) (version 2) | ecosystem: Environmental > Aquatic > Marine...
CTGTTACGTTTGGGCTGACAGCAGTACGAACTCGACATTCACGACGAATCAAGCTGGATGGCATTGGGTTGACGTATTTCATCAAAGTTGTCAATTCAGAGATTCGGTCTTTGTAACGCTCGTCAGCAACCCGCCCCAATTCAATCTTGGTAACGACACCTCCGTGTGCGCAGATGTCAATTTTGTTCTAGATCCTGATTTGCAAAATGCCTTTTACACATGGCACGATGGATCTCATGACACCACCTTCGTCGTAGATTCAACTGGAGTATACTGGTTGAGCGCATCAAACGCATGCGGCACAACAACTGACACGCTTCATGTTGAATTGAATGCAGCTGCCCAACCTATTTTGCAATTCCCCGAAGACACCACCGTTTGCGATACAGTGGGACTGACACTGGATGTGACCTTTGAAGATGCGATCTATGAATGGTCTGGTGGCAGTACCGTTCCAACGAAATTCATCAACCAGGCAGGCATCTATTGGGTGCGTGTCGGGAACAGTTGTGATACGGTGTCTGATACAATAAATGTGATCTTGGATAGTGTCATCTTCAACATTCTTCCGAATGTGAGTGTGCTTTGTGATCAAGGAGACACGATCAGGCTACTTGCGACCGAAGACAGTTTGGTGGTTGATTGGTCTGTCGGTCCGAATTCATCGGTATTGACAGTCGCTAATCCTGGAACCTACTTCTTTACCCACGAGAATACATGCGGTGTGTTTTCTGATACTTCTCGGGTCTTAATTTGGGATACGGGCTTCGTTTTTACCATCGGAAATGACACCGCAGTTTGCATCGACAATGACACGATCGTTATTGGCAATGCATCGGAAAGGTTCCCTTTTGACTATGCATGGTCAACCGGATCGACACTGCAAAATATTGGAGTGTTTTCCGGAGTTTTTGCGGTAACCGCAACGAACAGATGTGTTACACTAACTGACCAAATTAGCATCGGTGTACCGGAGGAGGTCAGAATCATCGAGCCAATGAGCAGAACCCTCTGCCCAGGTGAAACGAAAAATCTAAGTCTCAGCGTCTTTGACATCCAATCTGCAGAATGGTCTACAGGTGACACGGGATCGATCATCAACATATCCAATTCAGAAATCATCACAGTCCGCATTTTTGACGCAGACGGATGCCTTCAAACGGATTCCATATCCTTAAACGATTTTTGCCCTGGCATTGTCAACATCAACAATGTTTTTACACCCAACGGGGATGGCATCAACGACGAACTCTGTGCGGAGTTGCAGAATGTAAAATCCTATACTCTCATTTTATTCGACCGATGGGGTAACGAAATCTTTCGAGATAATGGATCTTATCCCTGTTGGGATGGTAAAATCAATGGAGAGCAGGCTCACGAAGGAACTTACTTCTTCATTCTAGAGACGCTGGATTACCAGGACGAAAGCGCAAGCCACCGCGGGTCATTTACACTCTTCAGGTAATTATTCTGCAAGATACTTGTAGAACAATGGGATGGTCTCAATGCCCCGCAGATAATTGAATACTCCATAGTGCTCATTTGGAGAATGGATGTCATCAGAATCCAGTCCAAAACCCATCAAGATAGATTTCAAACCCAGTACTTCTTCGAACAGAGCCACGATTGGAATACTTCCACCACCTCTTACTGGAATTGGTGTTTTTCCAAATGTGTCTTCCATGGCTTGCGAAGCAGCTTGATACCCTTTGAAATTTGTTGGTATTACAAGTGGTTCCCCACCGTGTAAGCCAGTTACTTCCACCATCACAGTGCCTGGCGCTATTTTCTTAAAATGATCTTCAAACAACCGAGTAATCTCTTCATGATCTTGACCTGGCACCAATCGCATTGAAATCTTTGCAAAAGCTTCAGATGGAAGAACCGTCTTAGCACCTTCACCGATATATCCTCCCCAAATTCCGTTGACATCAAGGGTTGGCCTAATCGAAGCTCCTTCCATAGGAGAATAACCAGACTCAGATCTAGCGGCCTTAATTCCTAGTCCATTTTGAAAGCTTTCAAGGTTAAACGGCGCTTCAGCCATTTTAGCTCTGTCCTCAAGACTCACTTCTTCTACTTTGTCATAGAAGCCGTCCACCGTGATGTGCCCATTCTCATCTTTCAGTGAGGAGATCATGTCACAAAGCACATTTATTGGATTGTCAACGGCACCGCCATAAACTCCAGAATGCAAATCCTTATTTGGTCCGGTGACTTTTACTTCCACATAGCTTAACCCTCTCAACCCTACGGTGATAGTCGGTGTCTCATTATCGATTATTGAAGTGTCAGAGATTATAATAACGTCGGCATTAAGCTTCTCGGTGTTGTCCTTAACGAAGATCCCAAGGTTCTCACTCCCGACTTCCTCTTCACCTTCAATCATGAACTTGACATTGCAGGGCAATTCATCGTTTTCAATCATGAATTCAAATGCCTTGACATGCATGTAGAATTGTCCTTTATCATCCGCTGAGCCGCGAGCATAGATGTTTCCATCTTTTATTACTGGCTCAAAAGGAGCTGAATCCCAAAGTTCAACCGGATCAGCAGGCTGAACATCATAGTGTCCGTAAACAAGCACTGTTGGAGCGTCTGGCGAAATGATCTTTTCGGCGTAGACGATAGGATGCCCAGCGGTTTGGCAGATTTCAGCATGATCGACTCCCGCTTTCTCAAGGGACACTTTTACCACTTCGGCACATCTCTGAACATCTCCCGCAAACGCTGGATCTGCACTGACGGAGGGAACGCGAAGAAGTTCGATTAATTCATCTAGAAATCGATCCTTATTTTCCTCGATGTATGCTTGGATTTGCTCTTTGTTCATGATTCAGGCAACCTTTGATTGGTTTAACGTTATACAAATGGCGACAAATATATGTTTTGAGCAACTCCGAACACCGTGTCGAATCGCCTGAAACTAGCCATGTTTCGCGTCGTTTTTTGAACCTTTTACCCAAGAAATTACGTATCATTGTTGGTTCATTTACAAGGTTTTTAGCCTATTCAATGAAAGATTTAACTCGCATAATAGCCGCGCTGATTTTCATGACTGGAATTTCCAAAGCCCAGAACGATGATCCATTGCCGACTATCATTGTCTTTGGAACAGATCAAACAATCTCGTGCATTGATGATCCTGTTCGCATTGGGGTTACAGTCAATAATTGGGTTGAAGGCATTCAATACTTATGGAGTAACGGCTCAACCGATTCTTCAATATTTGTGAAACCAGGCCAAACGAGCATCTATTCAGTAACGGCTTCCCACCCCGATCTTAACTTTTATCAAACGAAAGGCATCAAAGTGAAGGTTCTAAACCTTCCAGTATTTATGGACGATGAATTCTTCAACATTGATAAATTCACTTGTCCAGATGAGCTAATTACTATTGGCGCAACACCTTCTGGGGGTCATGGTTCTTACAGTTATTTATGGAACACGGGCGCTACGGATCCTCAACTTGAAGTTCAAGTCAACGCGTTAGAAAAATATCATGTGGTCGTAACGGATGTATGCGGATCATCAACTGAAGCTGACGTGATCGTTTTAGCAGAAGCCCATGATCCAATCGTCATTAGCAAGTTAACAGAGTTTGATTTTGACTGCTCCGGTGAAGAGGTCAAGATATGGCCGAAGCTGAAAGAAATGTCCGGAGGTGTGGGCTATGGTTACAAGTACACCTTCTCTAATTGGGAAGAATCAAATCAATCGATCGTCGTGAATGCCATGGATAATAGCATCCATACGGCATATGTCACCGACGCTTGTGAAGCGCAAAGTGTTGAAACTTACGTCAAGCTTCATCAAAATGAAATTGTTCTGCCTGAATTCGATGAAATCATTGTTTGTGAAGGCGAGACCGTAAATCCACTGGAAGGGACGGAGTCTGCTTATATATGGGACGGCTTCCAAATGCATGCTGAATATTCAGAACTGCTAGCGGGCGATAAGAACTTTGAATTAAAGTACATCGATCACTGCGGCGATCCTCACCGTATTCTTCGAGCATATTCTACTCATGAAGTTCCTAGCGATTTCAACTTTTGGATTAATCATTTCGAACCGGTGGCTGACTTTTACCCACTTGAAGAATCGAATGGGTTGGTGTTCAAATGGTACCTGAATGGCGACCTGGTCAGTGACGATGAAGCTCCTTCTCTGGAGTTAGAAGAAGGAACGACGAACGAGGTTATGCTCGAAACTACAAATCCAGCGGGCTGCACTCACAGCACTACAAGAGAGGTAATTGTTCAGGACGGAATAGAAATTCCAAGTGCCTTTTCTCCCAATGGAGACGGGAAGAATGAAAGTTTCAGGATTCGAATCGAAGAAGAACTTGAGTCGTTCAACATAAAAATATTTGATCGATGGGGGCAACTTCACTTTGAATCGAACGACAAGAACTTTGAATGGTTTGGTATTGGGAATTCAAGTAATCAGCCGATCAATAGCTATTCATACATTCTGAAGGCCAAAACGGTGACAGGAAAAGACATTAAGAAAACAGGAACCATCACAGTTATAACAACAAACTAAATGAGTTCATTAAGAAATATACTTCTCACATTAACCACAGTCCTCGCTACTGTGTGGAGTGCCAATTCCCAGCAACTGGTTACAACCAGTGCTGCACCATACAATAGTGTACCATACTTGGTCAACAATGTATTGATGGGAAATGGAGTACAGGGTTACAACATCACCTCCTATGGAGCTAGCATCCAAAGAGGATTCTTCAGCAGTGGAGGAACGGCTATAGGCATCGACAGCGGTCTAGTCATGTGTTCAGGAAATGTCACCAATATCATGACAAGTACAGGTGCTTGGGCGTCAACTGCGATACCGAATGGTACAGGTCAAGGTGCTGGTGATTCGGATCTTTTGAGTGTTGCGCAAAGTGTTCCTTCCTTGATTGGACAATCATTTAGTGTTAACTCTACTTGGGACGCTTCTATTATAGAATTCGACTTCGTTTCACTCAGCGATACAGTTGAGTTCAGTTACGTTTTTGGATCAGATGAATACACTACTTGGATCAACACTTCATACAATGACGTGTTTGGCTTTTTCCTTTCTGGTCCAGGTATCAGTGGCAGTTATTCGAACAGTGCAATCAATGTCGCAACTGTTCCTGGCACGAACCCAGCTCTTCCAATTTCGATCAGCACGATTCACCCTGGACTTAATAGCAGCTACTACAACTCCGGAGGTTCGTTGCACGCGTACAACGGTTACACTGATGTAATGACAGCTGTTCTTTATGTAAGCTCTTGTGACACTTTTCACATGAAGCTTGGTGTTGCGGATGGTTCAGATAAGATTTTAGATACTGGAGTATTTCTAGAAGATGGAAGTTTCGCTACTGCAGGCTTAATCGTTCAGCCTTCGCCATCATACAATCCGTTTGGAGCCGATACAGCGCTTTATGAAGGATGTGGAGATGTGAAAATTTTCTTTACGAGAAGTGACTCCGTTCTTCCTGCTGCTACCTTATCGTATAAGGTGTGGGGAGATGCAGAGATGGGTACAGACTATTCCAACATAATTAACTCACAAAATCAACCGTGTACTTGGAATGGTTCATTGAACCTGTGGGAATGTGAGGTTTATTTTGCTCAGAGTGTTACTACGGATTCAATTGCATTTGAAGTTTATGCCGATGGATTAACAGAAGGAGTCGAGGATCTGGTCATTGCAGTAGATGATAGTATACAGCTAGGATGTCATTCTGGTGACACAATTGAATTAAGTGTTATTGATCCGCCTACCTTGGACATCAATGCATTTGGAGACATTACCATTGACTGTCATGACGACTCGGTTCAAATTGGCGTGAATGCCAACGACGGTTTACCTCCTTTTGACTTCGAATGGAGCAATGGAGCCCAATCTCTTTCAGATTTTGACTCGACAGATACGATTACGGTCATGCCGACAATTACTTCCTCGTACGTTGTAACTGTAACCGATGGATGCGGAGTGCAACAACAAATTGACTACGTGAATGTCAGTGTTTTCAATGTGCCTTGGTCTTCAGTTAAGATTGGTGACAATCAGACTATTTCATGCATTGATCCACCCGTAGACCTTGCAGTTGGGGTCGTGTTCAACGATGGGATTTGGCACGGTGACATTAGCTATCTATGGAGCACTGGCTCCACCGACTCTACCATTAATGTGTTCTCAGTGGTTGACACGACATTTACTGTTACGATTACTCGAGGCTGTACACAAGAGCAGATAGTTCACGACTTTACGCTCAACACGTACAATGATCCAGTCATTACCAAAACATTTGATGTTCCTGAAAGCGATTTTGATTGCCCTGGGGATATTCAAGATATCAAGGTGTCAACTTCGGGAGGCTATGTTCCTTATTCGTTCTCTTGGAGCAATGGAGCTCTTGATTCCACGACCAGTGTTGGACCCGTGTTGACCAAGACTTACTACGTTACTATCCACGACATTTGTGCGCTGGTTGATTACGTAGATTCTGTTGTTGTCAATGTTCCTATTGCTGATCCGCTTGTGATCGATGGAATTGTCAATGACACGCTTCCTTGTCCAAACCTTAAAGCTCATTTCGGTCCTGCTGTTCCAAGTGGTGGCTATGGATGGGGATTTAAATTCAGTTGGGACAATTGGGCCACGGTTAATGACTATACGCAGAAGATCGTATCCGGTGATGAAGAATTCACAATTGAATTGACCGATGGCTGTCTTACTGATACCGTATCTAAAACTGTTTCAGCAATCATTGCTGTTAAGAATGACTTAGAGCTCTACGTTTCAAATGACACACTCATTTGTTTTGGAGATGAAATTATACTAGAAGCTGAAGCTGTATTTGGTGGTGGTGAATATGAATTCGTCTGGAATACAGGAGACAATCGATCGCGAATCAAAATTTCACCAACTGAATTGACGACGTATAATATTCGACTGACGGATCAATGTGACACCGTTCGAATGGCTGATGTTGTGGTTGATGTTAGTCAGGTAAATGCTGATTTCGATTACGAGTATATCGGTGATTATGACTTGAAAGTTCACAATAACTCAATGTCCACGGATAGCTTCGCAGCCCATGAATGGATCATTGAAGGAGCGAATGTCTCCTCATTGGAATTTGATCCTGTTCTAGCGTTACCTGATGGAAATCCATACAGCGTTGAGTTGACTTCAACCAACATTCATGGATGTGTCGATATCGCTACCGTTATCGTTGCACCAGAATTTCACCTTTACATCCCAACTGGTTTTACACCTAACAATGACAACTTGAATGATCGTTGGACGATATCAAGCGTCGGAATAAGAGAGATGAAACTGCAAGTGTTTGATCGCTGGGGAGGAAAATTGTTTGAAACAACAGACAAGTCCTTTGAGTGGGACGGAAGTGTTAATGGCAAGCGAGCACCAATGGGAGCTTATGCTTGGAGAATTGTTCTCTACACGGACAAGGGAGAATATGTTGAACGTCGAGGTAGTCTGAATCTGATGAACGACTTCCAAGAACGATAAAAGAATTAAAGAGATTTGAAAATCCCGTCACAGTTTAGTGGCGGGATTTTTTTTGTGCCTAAGCTTTGATCTTTTTCATGAATTCCGAAGCATAAACAAAGTCTAATACTTCTTGATTCTCTGTTTTGAGAATGCTCTTGTTATCCCCTTCCCACCAATTCTTTCCTTGATGGAGAAACATGATGTAATCTCCGACTTCGATGACCGAATTCATGTCATGTGTAATGACCACAGTTGTGATGTTGGACTCTTGCGTAATCTCATGAATCAGATTGTCGATTACAATAGAAGTCTGTGGATCAAGCCCAGAATTCGGTTCGTCACAAAAAAGATACTTGGGGTTCGGAGCGATGGCTCTAGCAATACCTACTCTCTTTTTCATACCTCCACTCAGTTCAGATGGGAAGAGTTTATGGGCATCCTTCAATTCTACGCGATCCAGAACGAATTGTACACGCTCCGCCTTTTCATCGGTGCTCATTTTGGTAAGCATGTCCAAGGGAAAGCGGATGTTCTCCTCCACAGTCATAAAATCAAACAAGGCGCTTCCTTGAAACAGAAAACCAACTTCCTTTAGCATTCCGCGTCGTTCTTTTCCAGTCATTCCCAAGAAGTCACGACCATCGAATAATACTCCCCCTTCATCCGGAGCGACCAATCCGACTAAGCACCTCGCAAGCGTGCTTTTCCCGCTTCCGCTTGCCCCGATTATTAGACTGGTCTTCCCTTCCTCAAATGATGAGGTAATGTCATCCAATACCTTATTCTCCCCAAAGGACTTATAAAGGCCGGTAACCTCAATCATATGAGCACCAATTGTGTGATGACATAGTTAGCGATAAGAATTACAATCGAGCTGAATACGACGCCCCTAGTACTTGCCTTTCCTACCTCGAGCGCACTACCAGAGGCATAATATCCTTGATACGCTGGAATGCTGGTAAAAATGAATGCGAAGATGACTGACTTGATCAACGCGTAATTAACATGGAAGGGCCTAAAGTCAAATTGAATACCATAGACATAGTCTGGTACCGAAACAATGTCGGTAAACTGAGCGATCATGTAACCTCCACCGATTGAAACAAACATGGAAATAACTACCAAAAATGGGTTGATTACGACCGCTGCAAGGATCTTTGGGAGAATCAAGTAGGAGCCTGAGTTTACTCCCATTATTTCGAGGGCGTCAATTTGTTCAGTGACCCTCATGAGTCCAATCTCTGAAGCGATATTAGAGCCGATTTTACCAGCGAGGATCAGCGCCATGATGGTGGGGCTGAACTCCAAAATGGTTGATTGTCTCGCCGTAAATCCAATCGTATATGCTGGAATGAGCGCGCTGTCAATGTTTGCACTTGTTTGAATGGTAATTACCGCTCCCATGAACAAAGAAATTATCATGATGATACCCAGCGAATCCAACCCGAGGGTGACCATTTCATCGAATAATCTTTTGCGGTATATCGAGACCTTCTCCGGCTTGCTGAACACGCGCCAAATCAGCAATGCATATCGCCCGAGATGATATAGGAATGACGCCATTGGAACAAATGTAACTCTTATTCGAAGCCTCTTCATTCATGATTTCACTAGCTTTGAACGATGCGCACTGCAAAAATTATTGGCTGTTTTTTTCTTCTACTAGCGCTTGGAAGTTGTTCTCTTTTCAAGGGTAAAAAAGATTGTGACTGTCCTTCTTGGGGGTCTCAACATTTGAAACAGCCTCGTCAAAATGCAGAGACTCAGGCATCATGAATGAGATTGAGTTCTCAGCTCATTTCACGCAGTACCTTCCCGAAAAAGCGCTCCCCGTTGTCTTCAATTGGATAGATGGAGAACGCCTACACATTCGAATAAGCAAACCTCGGACCTCCAAGTTGGGAGACTTCAGGGTTAAATCTCGAAGATCCATTCCAGCCATTTCAGTGAATGGAAATCTAAATCAGTATTCGTTCCTAGTAACCTTAACACATGAAATTGCACATTTCAAAGATTTCAAACTGAGAGGAACCCTCGTTCAAGCACATGGTGATTCGTGGAAGTCAATTTATTCTTCGCTTCTTGATGAACTTATCCAGACAGATTCATTTCCGCATGACATTCTACCCGCTCTTCGTCGGCATATTGATAGTCCAAAGGCCGCGTCCTGCTCCGATCCGAAGCTCCTTGAATCGCTCCGAAGCTATGATGACGACCCGCCGGTTTTATTGAAACATCTGTCTGATGGCGATCACTTCGCCATCTCAAATGGTCAAATCTTCGTGAGGGGAGAATTAAGGCGAACTCGCTATAAATGCCGCGAGGTAGCAAGCCAACGGTTCTTTCTCGTTCACGGCTCAGCTGAGGTATTCCCGGTTCCGCACAACAAAAGCTAACGATTTCTTCAAATTGGAAGGTAAGCATAGTCTTACTTTCGCAAGTCGAATTTTTGAAGTTATGAGAGAGGTCTATTGTGTAATAATGGCCGGAGGGATAGGAAGTAGGTTTTGGCCTATGAGTCGAGAAAAGTCTCCGAAACAGTTTTTAGATATCATGGGTACAGGATCGTCGTTGATCCAATTGACCTATGATCGAATGAAGGGTATTTGCCCTCCTGAGAATTTCATGGTGGTCACCTCGAACGACTATGTTCAGCTTTGCGCTGAGCATTTACCAGAACTTAAGATCGATCAAGTTCTCGCAGAACCTAGTCGAAGAAATACGGCTCCCTGCATTGCATACGCAGCATACAAGCTTTACAAAAAGAATCCTGACGCCATCATGATGATCTCACCAGCAGATCATATCATCCTTAAGGAGTCTGCATTTCATGAAACTTTGAATCACGCAATCGATCATGCGCAAGCAACGGACCACCTTGTAACAGTAGGAATCAAACCAAGCCGCCCAGACACAGGTTATGGCTACATCCAAAATCATCGAGATGACACCTACGACTCGAATGACCTTTTTCGAGTAAAGAAATTTACTGAAAAGCCGAGTCAAGAGCTTGCTCTGCAGTTTCTCCAGAGTGGAGATTACACTTGGAACAGTGGAATGTTCATCTGGAAGGTTTCCGCAATTGTAGAAGCATTCAGAGCACACATGGGAGACATGGCTGCACTCTTTGAGTCGCATTTGGATTCTTTCAATTCAACATCTGAATCAGGGGCAATCTCAGAAATTTATGGCAGCTGCGAAAGCATTTCCATTGATTATGCCATCATGGAAAAAGCCAAGAATGTCGATGTGATTTTAGGTGATTTCGGATGGTCAGATTTGGGAACTTGGGGTTCGCTATTTGCACAACTCGATCACGACGCATCTGATAATGTTCATCTGAGTGGCGAAGTCAAAACATACGATACAAATCACTCGATCGTAAAAGTTCCGAAAGACAAACTAGCAGTAGTTCAAGGATTGACGAACTACATCGTCATCGATACAGAAGATGTATTGCTTATTTGCCAAAAGGATGAAGAGCAAAAGATCAAGCAGTTTGTGAATGATCTTAAAGAAGCCGGGAAGAAAGAGTTTCTTTAATCCAAGCCCCCAATCATCTTCGACGGATCGACCCATTCGTCAAACTCCTCCGCTGTGAGGTAACCTAAGTTGACCGATTCCTCTTTCAAGGTGGTCCCATTCTCATGCGCCGTCTTCGCAATTTTTGCTGCCTTCTCGTAACCGATTTTGGTATTGAGCGCTGTCACCAACATGAGTGAATTATCAAGGTTCTGTTTGATGCGTTCGTAGTTCGGTTCGATTCCTGCTGCACAGTTTTCATCAAATGACACACACGCATCGCCGAGGAGGCGAGCACTATTCAATAGATTGTAAGCCATCATCGGCTTGAAAACGTTCAATTCAAAATGGCCTGAAGCCCCACCCGTAGAGACGGCAACGTCATTGCCCATAACTTGAGCACACACCATGGTCATTGCTTCGGCTTGTGTCGGATTCACTTTTCCGGGCATAATACTGCTCCCTGGTTCGTTTGAAGGAATGATCAACTCCCCTACTCCACATCGCGGCCCGCTGGCCAATAATCGAATATCGTTCGCCACCTTCATCAAGCTTACCGCAAGCTGTTTTAGCGCGCCGTGCGACTCAACGATAGCATCATGTGCTGCAAGGGCCTCAAACTTGTTTTCAGCCGTTATGAACGGCATTCCCGTGAACTCAGCAATCTTCTGCGCTACAAGCTCTGAATAGCCCGCAGGCGTATTTATTCCAGTCCCAACGGCAGTTCCACCCAATGCTACCTCGGAAAGATGGCTCAATGTATTCTTAAGTGCCTTGAGCGAATGATTAAGTTGTGAGACATATCCACTAAGTTCTTGGCCGACTGTCAACGGGGTGGCATCCATCAAGTGAGTCCGTCCAATCTTCACTACATCTGAGTATTGCTCCGACTTTGATTTCAACGTATCTCGAAGTTGCTCAACTCCTGGAATCGTTGTTTCCACAATCATTTTGTAAGATGCAATGTGCATTCCGGTTGGGAACGTATCGTTGGACGATTGTGATTTATTCACGTCATCATTCGGGTGGATGAGCTTATCTCCTTCTCCTAAAGTTCCACCAGCGATCACATGTGCTCGATTAGAGATTACCTCGTTGGAATTCATATTAGACTGTGTTCCAGAGCCCGTTTGCCATACGACCAATGGAAATTGATCATCCAACTTGCCTTCTAAAATTTCATCACAGACCTTGGAAATCAGATCTCGCTTCTCTTCGCTCAGGGCGCCCAACTGACAGTTCGCGTGCGCTGCAGACTTCTTCAAATAAGCGAAGCCATAAACCACTTCCAGTGGCATGCTCGCTTCTGGTCCAATCTTAAAATTGTTTCTCGATCGCTCTGTTTGGGCTCCCCAGTACTTGTTTGCGGGAACTTGGACGTCGCCCATGGTGTCTTTTTCTATCCTGTAGTCCATAATTGCTAAATAGTGATGTTGAGCAGTTTTTAAGTCTTTGCATCGCCAAAATTGAGGGATGCTTTATATTCGCCACCAAATGTAAAATGCCATGGGTAACTACATAGGTTTCTTCATCTTTCTTTTCTTCATTTTAATGGCTTTTTGGCTATTGATCTTCCTAATCGGATTTTTAGGCTACTGGGCAACGCTTGGTGGACTTAACAGTTTAATGCCTGGTCTTTTCGCAAAGAAAGAAGAAGAGATTGCAGAAGAAATGGAAGGATAATTATCCTTCTTCCTTCACTTCCAATTTACCCGCATTCCACATTAGGAAGGCTTCCAAGAATTTATCGATATCCCCGTTGAGCACGCCATCCGTGTCGGTTGACTCTGCTCCAGTGCGCACATCTTTCACCATTCTGTAAGGTTGGAGAACGTAATTTCTGATCTGGCTTCCCCACTCAATTTTCTTCTTGCTTGCCTCTATCTCCGCTTGTTTGGCTCGCTTCTCTTCTAGCTCCATTTCATATAGCCTCGACTTCAAGAGCTGGATGGCTTTCTCTCTATTCTGGAGCTGAGAGCGTGTCTCTGTGTTTTCAATGATGATTCCAGAAGGCCCGTGTTTTAGTCGGACACCTGTCTCAACTTTGTTGACGTTCTGTCCTCCTGCACCCCCGGATCGAAACGTATCCCAATCAATGTCGGATGGATTGACCTCAATCTCGATTGAATCATCAACCAGAGGATATACATACACGGAGACAAATGAAGTATGCCGCTTGGCATTTGAGTCGAACGGCGAAATACGAACGAGACGATGAACGCCATTCTCACCCTTTAGATATCCAAAAGCAAAGTCACCCGTGAGTTGGAGCGTGACTGTTTTGACACCAGCTACATCGCCCGCCTGATAGTTGACTTCCGTAATCTTATAGCCGTGCTTTTCTCCCCACATGAGATACATCCTCATCAGCATCGAAGCCCA
>Ga0209558_1002139_pt1 | contig 13252 bp, 10 predicted proteins | sample SaaInlV_150m_DNA_3_FD_184674 | JGI IMG/M metagenome (GOLD analysis project Ga0209558, IMG submission 184674) | Marine microbial communities from expanding oxygen minimum zones in the Saanich Inlet - Saanich Inlet SI074_LV_120m_DNA (SPAdes) (version 2) | ecosystem: Environmental > Aquatic >...
ATATGCCAGCGGACGAACTGCCAACCCTTGGTACAATGATTCTGGAACAGATAAACGGAGAACCACCTTCAAAAGAGCTACAGGACAATATTGACAAGGCTTTAGAAGAGGATTCCAGGGAGAATCTGTACTAGAACACTCATAGCCCAGGGCCTTTCGTTACACCTTCGTTACACCTGTTGCCCCCTTTAGGCCAAAGTTGTAATATTACAGCATTAAGAACCTCACCCAAACTACTGTAATATTATGAAACCCGGCAACTTCATCCTGGACCTGCTTCGCACCTACGGCCAAAAGGGCACCAGCGCGCAAAATCTGATGTCCAGTTCCAGGATGTTCAACTTCAGTGAAAACCTGATTCGAGTCACCCTTTCTCGCCTGGCTGCACGTGGCCTCATAGAAAATTTCGAACGAGGCCATTATCGACTCGCTGAACTTTCTGACCCTATTACTGAATTCATTGAGGAATGGCGTCTCGGGGAGTCCAGGCGAAGACCATGGGAGCAAGGATCATTTCTAATGGTGCAGTCAGCACAACCAACAGACAAAGAAAGATGGCTTCTGACTTCAACTGGTTTCAGACAGCTTCGAGCAGGACTCTGGCTGAGGCCTGACAATCTGCGCAGAACCGGACCATTACTGATCGGCTGGCTAAATGAGCTAGGCCTGTCTGACGAGCCCATCGTTGGCGAACGGCTGATGCTTCAGAAGAAGGATTACCATTCGCTTGTCGATGACTACCGCATCAACAAACTCGACCAGCTATACCTGGACTTTGTTTCCAGACTTGAAAGCAGTACCGATAACCTGCAGAAGAAACCCACGGACCTTGCAATGATCGAAAGTTTCACCCTGGGCGGCGAAGCACTTCACCTGCTGGCGAAGGACCCTTACCTGCCGGCCGAACTCCAGGATCCCCGGAATCGAGAGCGCTTATGGCAGACAATGCTGCGATACGATGAACTGGGCCGCAGCATCTGGTCACCCGCGCAGGGCAGCATGCCTACATCAATCACAAGCTTTGGATAGAGGACAACATGACAACGAACATTCGAGAGCTACTCACCGCCGAGGAACTAGCAAGGGTAACGAGTAAAGATGACCTGAGAGCGGCGTGCATCGTGCTGTTCGACTGGGCCATGGTCATCGGGCTTTTCGTCCTGGCTGCAGCATTTCCCAATCCAGTGACAATGCTATTTACCGTGCTTCTCCTCGGTGGGCGGCAAATGGCCTTCGGTGTGCTTGTTCATGAAACCGGGCATAAATCATTTTTCACTTCACAGAGCGTTAACGACTTCGTTGCAACCTGGCTTTCCGGCTACTGGGTTTTTTCTGACAAAGACGCCTATATGAAGGGGCACCTGATGCATCACAAGGATTGTGGAACGGTTGATGATCCGGACCTGAAAAATTTTGACGCCTATCCTGTCTCTATCACCAGTTTCAAACGAAAAGTATTAAGAGATATCACCGGAAAGATTGGCTGGCGACGGATCGTATCGATTGGTCGATCACTGTACCGTTTCAACGAGTTGAAACCCGGTGTAAAAAAAATGTTGGCTGGCGGCGTCATCTGTAACCTTGCACTTTTGCTGGCGCTGTCCGTCGCCGGATTCGCGGAGTTGTACGCCCTGTGGGTGATCGCGTTTATGACCAGCCACATGTTGATCACCCGTATTCGGCAAATCGCAGAACATGCCGCGGTGCCAGATCATTTTGATCCTGATATTCGGCTGAACACCAGAACCATATACATCAGTTGGTTAGAAGCTTTGCTGGTGGCGCCCCACGGCCTGAACTTCCATCTTGAACATCACCTGATAGCCTCTGTACCAATCTACAGGCTTCGGGAGTTACATCAAATATTGCTGCATAAGGGCTACTACGAAGGGATTGAGTTCCCTAAAGGGTATCTGGGCCTGTTGCGGCGGGTCACCTACGCAACGTAGGAGGCGTGCTCTATGTCTGGTCTGTTTCAGGGGAGTCTTGCGGGGCAGTCGAATCAGGTGACTCACCCTGTTCTGACAACTCGAATGCAGAATGCAATGCTCTTGCCGCCAGCTCCAAATACTTCTCTGCAAGGACCACCGAGATTTTAATTTCAGAAGTTGAAATCATCTGGATATTAATCGATTCGTCAGCCAACACTTTAAACATCCTGCTGGCCACACCGGCGTGGGAGCGCATTCCAACCCCAACCAATGACAACTTGGCGATTTTATTGTCGCCCGACACCTCTCTGGCATCAATGTTTTTTGCAATATTTTCCAGAATCTGTTTCGCCTGGTTGTAGTCATCTCGCCGAACGGTAAAAGTGAAGTCTGTGCTCATGTCCGCAGCCACGTTCTGAACTATCATGTCTACTTCAATATTCGCATCGCTGATTGGGCCCAGAATAGCCGAAGCAATACCGGGCACATCTTTGACACCCAATATCGTTAACTTTGCCTCGTCACGGGTAAACGCTATCCCTGAAATGATTGGTTGCTCCATTGAATCGTCCTCTTTGGTGATCAACGTGCCAGGTTTTTCTTCAAAGCTAGACAAAACTCGAAGGGGCACCTGGTACTTACTGGCAAACTCTACCGCCCTGGTATGCAGAACCCGGCTACCTAAGCTGGCTAGCTCCAACATTTCCTCAAACGTCATCTGCTTAAGACAACGGGCACCTTCAACAACTCTCGGGTCAGTCGTAAAGACGCCTTCCACATCTGTATATATCTGGCACTCATCAGCCTTCAGCACTGCCGCGAGAGCAACGGCCGTTGTATCCGAGCCGCCACGACCCAAGGTTGTTACGTGGCCCTTTTGGTCGATACCCTGGAATCCCGCTACTACCGGAACGATGCCGTCTGAGATCTTCGCATGGAGCACTGTTTCGTCAATTTCCAGGATCCTCGCTTTGCTGTGCTCGCTGTCTGTCAGGATACTGGCCTGCCAGCCTAAAACTGATTCTGCTTTAACCCCATGTTTCAGCAAGGTCATCGCCAACAGGGCTATGGTTGCCTGCTCACCGGTGGACAGCAAAACATCCAGTTCCCGTCGAGCATCCAAGCCATCGTAATTAACCTCATTCGCCAACGACACAAGTCGATCGGTTTCATCACCCATTGCTGAAACGACGACCACCACATCATGTCCAGCATTCCTTGAACGAATAATGCGCGCAGCAATATTTTCGATTCGCTCAACCGATGCGACGGAGGTTCCACCAAATTTTTGGACAAACAACGACATGCGGCCTTAACCGGTTTTGAAAGGGCGCCTATTTAATAGAAATTTGACGAAAAAAACTACAGAAGATTTCGGGCAAATTGCTCAACACTCGCCAAAGCCGCTGGTAGTGAGTCCGGATCAGAGCCGCCAGCACGTGCCATATCGGGGCGCCCACCACCCTTACCACCTACCTGTGAGGCGATGTGGTTCACCAGGTCTCCAGCGTGAAATCGATCTGTCAGGTCCTTGGTTACCCCGACAATCAGGCCAACTTTCCCCTCACTAACCGTGCCAAGAACAATGATTCCACTGCCGATCTTGTTTTTTAGCTGGTCAAGCACATCCGGCAATGATTTTGGGTCGGCACCATCCAACTGACTGACGACAAGCTTCACTCCCCCCAGATCAATGGCAGATTCAGCAATATCTGGACCTACACCGCCGGTCGCCAGCTTTCGGTTGAGATCCGTAATCGTTTTCTCCAGCTTCTTATTCTGGTCAATCAACGCACGCAACTTATCCGCCAGATTGTGGTTGTCAGCTCGAACCAGACTACCTGCTTGCGATAGTAGGTCTTCATTGCTTTCAACCTGTGTCAGCGCGGCCGAACCGGTGATTGCTTCAATTCTTCTGACCCCGGAGGCGACCCCCTGCTCTGATACAATCCTGAAAATACCAATGTCCCCGGTACGGGCGGCATGAGTTCCACCGCAAAGTTCCACTGAGAACCCATCACCCATTGTCAGTACGCGAACCTCTGCGCTGTACTTTTCGCCAAAAAGTGCCATGGCACCCTTGTTACGGGCCGATTCCAGGTCCATTACTTCCGTTTCAATAGCACTGTTAGCCCGAATTTCGGTATTAACCAGTCGTTCTATTTCTCGCAACTGTTCTCTGGATACTGGTTCAAAATGGGAAAAATCGAACCGGAGGCGCTCTGCATTGACCAGCGAGCCACGTTGGTTCACATGTTCACCAAGAATCTTACGCAGGGCTGCATGCATTAAATGTGTCGCAGAGTGATTTAAACGCGTCGCATCTCGTAGCGGTCGATTGACAACCGATTGAACTTTGTCCCCCACAGCCAAGCTTCCGTTAACCGGCTTTCCTTGATGCAGGAAAGCATCACCGCTTTTGACGGTATCGGTGACGTTCAACACCACGCCATCTGCAATCAGTTGTCCGGTATCCCCAGCCTGGCCACCCGATTCAGCATAGAAAGGTGTTCTATCCAGCACAACCAGGGCTTGCTGGTCTGCGTCAGCCTGATCAACCTGAGCGCCATCAACAATGATGCCTATGACCGTTGACTCATCTTCCAATGAATCGTATCCAACGAACTCGGTAACATCGCTGAGCTGCAAATCACCGGTATCGGCAGAGCCAAACTGGCTCGCCGCACGCGCCCTTTGCCGCTGGGCTTCCATTGCACGAGCAAAGCCAGCCATATCCAGAGTCAGGTTGCGCTCCCTGGCAATATCAGCAGTCAAGTCGGTTGGGAACCCATAGGTGTCATAGAGCTTGAACACCACTTCACCCGGAATTTCCTTTCCATCAAGCTGCGAAATCGCGTCAGAGAGAATCCGCATACCCTGGTCGAGGGTCAACTCAAACTGTTGCTCTTCTTTAAGGAGCACTTTTTCTACCTGGCTACGGGTTTGTGCAATCAAGGGGTAGGCATCACCCATTTGGGTAACGACTTCCCCGACGAGTTGGTGGAAGAACGGGCCACTGGATTGTAGCTTGTGGCCGTGCCTGAGCGCCCGGCGAATAATCCTGCGGATAACATAGCCCCTTCCCTCGTTAGAGGGTACTACCCCATCAGCGATCAGGAACACTGCAGCTCGAATGTGGTCTGCAATGACTTTTAAAGAAGGGCTATCCAGATCAGTGGTTTCGAGAAGCCCAGCGGCTTTTTTAATCAGCGCCTGGAACAGATCAATTTCATAGTTGTTATGCACATCCTGCAATACCGCGGCCAGTCGTTCCAGTCCCATGCCGGTATCGACACACTGTTTAGGCAAGGGCGTTAAGGTGCCATCTGCGGACCTGTCATACTGCGTAAACACCAGGTTCCAGATCTCGATGTACCTGTCCAGTTCACCATCTTTAGACCCCGGCGGGCCGCCAGGCACTTCCGGCCCGTGGTCGTAGAATATTTCTGACGAAGGACCGCAGGGTCCCGTATCGCCCATAGTCCAGAAGTTATCGTCGTCGCCGAGCCGAGTAATGCGCTGAGGATCAAAACCAACTTTCTCTATCCAGATTTGCTCTGCCTCATCGTCACTATCGTGAACCGTGACCCAAAGCTTGTCCGCGGGCAACCCAACAACTTGCGTCAGGAACTCCCACGCAAAGACAATGGCGTCTTCCTTAAAATAGTCGCCAAAACTAAAGTTACCTAACATTTCAAAAAACGTATGGTGCCGCGCTGTATAACCGACGTTATCCAGGTCGTTGTGTTTACCACCCGCCCTTACGCAACGCTGGCAACTTGCCGCCCTGGTATAGCCACGGTCTTCACGGAAGGCGAAAGAGTCCTTGAATTGAACCATGCCTGCATTGGTAAACAACAGGGTTGGATCATTGCCAGGCACCAGGGATGACGACTCAACGATCGTATGACCTTTACCTTCGAAGTAACTCAAAAATGCGCTGCGGAGCTCGCGGCTATCCATATCTAATAAACCATTTCATGTCTAACAAATAAAAACCCAGCGAACCAATATTCAGCAACGAGCTCGACAGACAAAAAAACAAAAAAGGTAAGATACAGAAATTAAGCCAAGGGAGCCATAGAAAGCGTCATCTTGGTTCACGCCGGCCACAGTGATAGCCATTAACAGCTCGTGTTAGAGCCTAATATAAACTGGAGATATGGTCGTAAGAAAAGCCGCGCTGCTGCATAAATCGTGATATTCGCGCCCTGGTTTTCATATCCAGAGTTTTCATATCCAGAGTTTTCATATCCAGAGTTTTTATATCCAGAGTTTTTATATCCGCCACCTTGCCAAGTTCATCTCCGAACTTCTTGACGGCGACTGACCGAGCCAGTGCCGTGAAATCAACGCCGCATTCTTCAAAGGCGATTGATATGATTTCATCGCCAACCTGCCTGGCACGCAGCTCCATTTTAATCTTGACGGGGCCCTGCCCCCTATTAGTTCTTGCGCGTATAAATGCTTCAGCGAGCCTGCGGTCACTCTGCAAGCCCTCATCGGTCAGCTTGCCGATTTCCTGTTCAAAGAGCTCGGGATTATCACCAAGACGCCGAGTTAGTTTAAGTAAAAGCTCATAGCGAGAATGTTCTCTGCGCGCCAACAAATCCATTGCTGCGCGGCGAACATCTGAGGGCTTAATGTCTGTCATTTTCCTTCATTAGTACTGTCCGATTAGTACTGTCCGATTAGTACTGCCGAATTAGTACTGTCCGATTAGTACTGCAGCGTTAGAACTACCGCCGGCAACGCCGGTTCGCTTTAGACTCATGCTGTTATTGCTCTCAGGCACCCGAAATAGGCGTGACATTATCCAGGTCTTCATCTTCCGAGCCTTCGTTGTGATCAAGCAGCTTCGCCCGAATCTGTTGCTCGATGTCTACAGCGATGTGTGAATTCTCTGTGATATATTCACAGGCATTCTTCTTGCCCTGGCCAATACGTTCACCCTTGTAGCTATACCAGGCACCGGCTTTATCTACCAGGTTAAGCTGGACACCCAGGTCGATCACTTCACCCATATGATAGATACCCTTGCCGTACATAATCTGGAATTCGGCTTGCTTAAAGGGAGGCGCAACCTTGTTCTTGATTACCTTAACGCGAGTTTCGTTACCGATAACCTCATCGCCTTCTTTGACAGCCCCAATGCGACGTATGTCCAGCCGAACAGAGGAATAAAACTTCAGCGCGTTACCGCCAGAGGTAGTCTCAGGGCTACCAAACATCACGCCAATTTTCATTCGGATCTGATTGATAAAGATAACCAGGGTATTTGAATTTTTGATATTGCCCGCCATCTTACGCAGCGCCTGACTCATTAGCCGGGCCTGTAGTCCAACATGGTGGTCACCCATATCGCCCTCGATTTCTGCTTTCGGGGTCAATGCAGCGACTGAATCCACAATCACCACGTCAACAGCGCCAGATCTGACCACCATGTCGCAAATTTCAAGGGCCTGCTCACCCGTGTCCGGCTGGGAAACCAGCAGGTCATCAATATTTACGCCAAGATTCTGCGCATACAGGGGATCCAGAGCATGCTCTGCATCGATGAAGGCACAGGTTCCGCCTGCTTTTTGGGCCTCGGCAATGACCTGCAGGGTCAGGGTTGTCTTGCCCGAAGACTCCGGACCATAGATCTCAACAATACGCCCACGAGGCAATCCACCTATCCCCAGCGCAATATCCAGGCCCAGAGAACCGGTCGATATTGACGGGATTTTCTCCAGAGGAGAATCACCAAGACGCATTATAGCGCCCTTGCCAAACTGCTTCTCGATCTGGGAAAGTGCTGCTGTTAGCGCCTTCTCTTTTTGAGAGTCTTTTTGAGAGTCTTTTTGCGAACCGCTATTTTCAAGGTCGGACATTGTTTTTCCTCTTTGTTTTTTAACTGGTTATATATACAGTATTATCCATATAATCATTTAAACGCCAAATGCTTTCTTCAACTTGTTTTGTTTCACCCAGATTCCCGTCGAATCGACGATTTACGCTCACAGGGGTTCGCGTTGACCACCCTACCCGGCAGCACCACATCCTCACTGATCTTGCTGCCAGGCCCGCTCAGACAGGTAGATAGTCTCAGCTGGGGCTGGTTGGGGATGTAGGAGAAGGATTAAAGCTATATAGGCTTTCATCCGGTCGAGCGAATGCGGCAGGCGACACCTGCCCTCAAGCGATGGTTGGAAAATGAGTACACCAAACCGAATCGACACAAAACAACATTGATGATTTCAGGTGGTAAGGAGAGCTGGCAGCTGTATCACAGCTCATCTGAACAACCAGCAGTGATCGTAAACAGGATGCGTTCATTGAAGATCTTAGGGATTTTACTGACAACTGATTTGATCGTCCTCTGACCCTTGCCCATAGCATTGACGGAAGGTACCTTGTAGGAAACACATCAGCGGGTACTCCATGACTTTTGCTATTCCTGAAGCCGACGCCAGCCTTGAGATTTGTTGGGATAACATTGGCGTGCCGCATATTTTCGCTAATTCTATTCCAGATGCCTTTAGAGGCATGGGCTATGCCTGCGCGAGCGAACGCCTATGGCAACTGCACTTGAGTAACCTGTACGCCACTGGCACGGCAGCCAGCGTCATGGGTGAGAAACATATACCTCAGGATCTGATGCACAAGGCGTTTAATGTTACCGCGAGAGAAGTGCCAGATTCCCCGGGTGACTATATTGTTGACGCCTACCTTCAGGGCGTTAACGCCTACGTTGATTCGCTTGATGAGGTGCCACCAGAATTCCTGAAGGCCGGCACGGAGCCCAGACACTACACACGCCATGATGTTGCCTCACGTTATCGATTCACAGGCTGGTTTCAACATAAGACCTGGCTAGAGAAAATTTACCTTGGAAAGCTTATGGCAGAACATGGCGTGGACTATTTTCGCCATCATGTGCTCAGGTTTTCTAACGAAGATGCTATGTGCGTCGAGGCCCTTCGAGACGCATTGCTTGGTATCGACATGAGCGTCGCAAAATTACTTTTCCCTCATGAGACGAGGCTGAGCGGCAGCAATAATTGGGCAATCAATGGTGAGTTATCTGCGTCCGGGTTTCCGATATTAGCAACCGATCCACATCAACCCCATAGTATTCCGAACACGTTCTTCTATTCGCATTTGAGTACGCCGAATTGGGATGCCTTTGGCGCCAGTTTCCCCGGCGTGCCTTACTTTATGATGGGACACAATCGAGACGTGTCCTGGGGGCTAACCACAGGCTTCGTCGATACTTATGATGTCTTTGTCGAGAGTGAAGCGCCTGGCAAGACTCAAAGTTACACCGTCGATGTCGCTAACCAACCTTCACGCAGCTTCACGGTGAGTGAATCCACCCACGGCCCTATTCTTGAGTCACTGACAGACGCGCTGGGCTTCACGGATCTGCGGGGAGCAGGAAGTATCACCGCGCTTGATTGGGCCATGAGAGATCAACCCACTTCCGCGGGTGTTCTGGCGCTGATGCCATTAGCCAGGAATTCACAGCAACTGGGCGATGCATTGTTTGAGAACGATATCTGCCCGCTGGTCAACAACATTATCTGCGTCGATAGACACAATGATATGCACCGCTATATAGCCACGACGCTGCGACACCGATCAGGCAGTGGTGCAAACCATGCGGAACAAGGTGTGACAGGCGTTGTGCCTTTGCCCGGCAACAATCCCGACTACGATTTTCGATTAAGTACCGCGGCTGAATTGCTCGTTGAATCGAACCCGTTAAAGAAGTACACCTTAACTGCCAACAACGACACTATGGGTGATTCGGGTCGCTATCCGATTCATAATTTTCCTACCCACGATGCCAGAGCAAAACGGATTGATGAATTGTTGCAAAAGCGGGGATCCAATTTCACGACAGCATACTTCGCAGATATGCAGTTGGACTTGCTGGATGTTAGAGCCAGAGAGCTGGTACCGAACATATTGCAGTCGCTAAAATCCCAACCCCAACATGAAAGATTAGAAACGGCGATCAAACTCCTGGCTGATTGGGACTATGTGGCGACCACAGACTCAAAGGCTGCTTGCATTTTCTACCCCCTGTTGGAAAAACGTTCGCACATTCAATTTATGGAAACCGTTCTAGGTAAGAGCCCTTTGATCACCACAATGTCGAGTATTGCACCTGCACTCAATCGCTTCGATATCAGCCATTTCATGGCAGAGGGATCACCCTGGCGTGCCCACAGAGACACGCTTGATAAGATCATCGCCGACAATGTGATAGCTATCGTTGAGTATCTGACAACCAACTACGCTGATGATTGGTCGTGGGGCAAGATACACCAAATTCGCTTCGGCCATTCACTACGTAAGCACAAACCATGGCAGGCTATACATGTCGGTCCTGATCCTATTGGCGGCAGCGCTACCACGCTGCGCATGGCACAACATAATCCTCCGGTTAAAGGCAGTATTGAACAGGAGGTTTATCATGGCCCCGCATTTCGTTGGATTGTCGACATGGCGGACCCACTTCGGTTTAAGTTTGTTATTGCCGGTGGGAACGGCGGGCGGCCTGATAGCGAGCATGTTTCAGATCACTATACGGCCTGGCTAAAAGGCGATTACTTCGACATGTCGCTGGTAAGGGAAGAAATGAACATCGTCCGGCAGGATAAAGCTTAAGTCGACTGACAATAGCTTGCCATCGAAGCCCGTATGACCCACACGGTTGGTTGTCGCACTATTTCGGCAGGAAAAAATGACCTGAGGGACGGCGAGATCATCTCTGATTTACCGTCCCTCTGTCAAAATTAACCATATATAAGACTCATCTGAACCGTCTTACTTCTTAGACTTCTTAGACTTCCCGGACTTTCCAGATTTCCCGGACTTTCCAGATTTCCCGGACTTTCCAGATTTCCCGGACTTCTCAGACTTCTCAGACTTCTCAGACTTCCCGGACTTCTTAGACTTTCCGGACTTCTTAGACTTCTTAGACTTCCCGGACTTTCCAGATTTCCCGGACTTTCCAGATTTCCCGGACTTCTCAGACTTCTCAGACTTCTCAGACTTCCCGGACTTCTTAGACTTTCCGGACTTCTTAGACTTCTTAGACTTCTTGCCACAATCACTTTTCGCAGCAGCCCTCTTTATCTGTTGTCTTTCGATTCGACTGATCAAATCGGCTTTTTCAAACTGCTTCGACGTATGAGCGATACAATTCACATACAGACCATGATGGTTAGAAGCATCACAGCCACCGCATATGTCGTCTATTGAGCAACCGTCTGCGTCTATCGCGGCTCCATCAGTAGTTCCAACACATTGATCGGTCTGATTGTTCACACCGTCAGCATCAGTATCACCCAGTGGTCCGTCGTTATCGTCGTCGTCACAACCGTTGGGAATACCATCACCATCAACATCGTCGTTATCATCAAAACCGATACAAATATCGACACCCGTACAATTTGACGGTCCACCACTGGAGCCACCGACGTCACAGAATCCATCACCGTCGGCATCGACCTGGGGATCCGAACAGCCATTGGTGTCAACTGCATCACCGGCAACAGTGCCCGGACACGTATCGGCATCATTGATAACGCCATCACTATCAGTATCCAGTTGAGCAGCCGAGCAGCCACTGGCGTCAACTGCATCACCGGCAGCTGTGTCTGGACAGAGGTCAGCCTCATCGGCAATACCGTCTCCATCAGCATCCGCTACCGCTACCGCAGGGTTAGAGGGGGTTCCTCGAAGTGATATGAAATCATAGCTTGCAGATAAGTCTATCGTGCCTTGTAAAGTGAAATCAGCCTCGTTATAGAGTCGAATCACACCTCGCCCAATGGATTGCAAGCCCGTCAAGTCTCCAGAAGAAACGGCAAACACACCGTCGGGCGCCAGTGCCGCTGAGCCATAGTAATAGTTCACGCTCTCCAGGCCTGTACCAGTCAATATAGTGCCATCGCTGTTGCGAACTCGAGAACTAATCCAGCCCGGCTGAAATATCTTGCCGTCACTAGTAACCATGGTGTCATAACCCCAACCACCATCCCCATCCGCACTGAACCACAAAGTCTGAGGCGGCAGTCCCGAGTCAATTGGCGATACATCGTATTGAACCACACCATAACCCTGGGCTATCAAAGTGTTCGCATCGGCGAATTCCAGATCCGATCCGCCGTGAATCTGGTCGGTTCCATTTGTGGAAGTTTCCCCCCCGACTACATGCCCAAAGTGTTCTATGGTTAGTCCTGTATCGATATCGACCACCCAAATACCATCCCTCCAGGTAAGAACAAAGGCTTGTCTCGTTCCCGGACGCACGGCCATTGCCCTTGGGTTAATCCAAAGCGGTGACGCTAATGCAGAGGCCACCCCGGTCGCTAAATCTATCGCAACCAGGGGCGCGCTATTAATAGGACTCACTAAAAGTCTATTGGTCGAAGCATCGAAAGCAAGATCATCCAGGATTCGAGATATACAAAGGCCGTCAGGCACGACAATTGTTCTTGTAAGTGAATAGGTGGTCGCGTCTACCTCGTAGATGTCGCATTTATTTGAGACATAGATCGTATCGTTGACCCATAACTGAGACCCGCGATAGTTTGTCAGGGCCGTTGTACTTAGCTCAATATGTTCGACAACCGCTGCTGTAGCGGTGTCGATGATTACAAGATTCGTCGGAGCTGCATTAAGATTCCCCGCCTTAGCGGCGATTAGATCGGCATTGGCGACATTAGGTAACATTACAAAAAAACCTAAGAAAGCCAGTACTGCATTAATCAATAAATTATGTCGTTTCATGTAAGCGGTAGACAAAAGGATCTTATCCATCAACATTTTCGGGTTTATCATTTCTTCTCTCTCTCTCTGAGGATAGGATTTATAACAGGGCCTTTCGATCGAAAGTCTGAGTATCGAATCAGATTGGTTGCCTGCTTGTTTGATGAAAAAGTGGAGCGGAATGACGGACCACACTGTGCAGATGGGTCGTTAATTACGTTCGGGGGATCTAACAGATCATAAACTTCGTCTCCTTGGCAGGGGTATACATTCACCCAACCAGTCACACCGGGAAGATCTGCGAAAGGATGGGTTCCTACCGAGTAGGTTGGCCCCCAGGTAAGACCGTTATCTGTAGAGCCCTCTGAGTAAGGGTCTATATCCCCAATGGGCAGATCAGTACCGACTAACTCTAGAGTTTGGGGGGCGGCATGTGCTACCTGGGAGAAAGTCAATATCAACACGTACATAAACCAATGTATTTTTTTCATATCCGATTCTCATAAATTATCTGTTTGTTTGGGGTTGATTTGAGAAATGTGATTGATTGCTTA
>Ga0209558_1002168_pt1 | contig 13144 bp, 12 predicted proteins | sample SaaInlV_150m_DNA_3_FD_184674 | JGI IMG/M metagenome (GOLD analysis project Ga0209558, IMG submission 184674) | Marine microbial communities from expanding oxygen minimum zones in the Saanich Inlet - Saanich Inlet SI074_LV_120m_DNA (SPAdes) (version 2) | ecosystem: Environmental > Aquatic >...
TTCGGCGACCCGCCGGCCCGCCGCCGCGTCGATATCCGCTACCACGACTTTGGCGCCTTCTTCGGCGAAGCGCTTGGCAATGCCTTCGCCAAAACCCGACCCGGCACCGGTGATGATGGCGATTTTATCCTTGAGACGCATGATATCTCCTCGAAGGCGTTATTTTGAGCGGTCGGCAGTATGCAATGCCCTTGCCGCCCTGCCAAAAAGAAACCGCCCGGGAATTCCCCGGGCGGTTCTCTATCAAAAATCTTCGGGCGCTTATTCGCGGTTGCCGAATAGATGCAGCATGAAGATGAACATGTTGATGAAGTCCAGATAAAGCGTCAGAGCGCCCATGATGGCCTTCTTTTCAGCGACGGCGGTGCCGTCGCTTTCCAGATAGATCGCTTTGATCTTTTGGGTGTCGTAGGCGGTCAGGCCGGCGAAGATCAGCACGCCGAGGACGGAAATGGCGAACTGCAACGCAGTGCTGGCCAGGAAAATGTTTACGACACTGGCGATTATAAGGCCGATCACGCCCATGATTAAAAATGAGCCCATGCCCGAGAGGTTTTTCTTCGTCGTATAGCCATAGAGGCTTAGGCCAGCGAAGGCGCCAGCCGTAATGAAGAAGACACGGGTGACGCTTTCACCTGTGTAGGCAACGAAAATATAGGCCATCGACAAACCCATGAGGCCGGCAAAGACCCAGAAAACGGTTTGTGCCGTCGACGCCTGCATGGAATTGACCTTCGCGGCCAGGAAGAACACCAGGCCAATGGGCGCCAGCATCACCACCCACTGAAGCGGGGTGCCATAAATCGCTTGCATCATGGCCGGTGAGGTCGAGGTGGCAAAGGCCACCGCGCCGGTCAAGCCGAGGCCGATGCACATGTAGTTGTAAACCTTCAGCATATAGGCACGCAGCCCGACGTCGATGTCGGCGGCATACGCTTGATCACCGCTCATTTGGGCGGTGCGCAGGTGAACTTTGTTTTGTGGTCCGAGAGCCATTTTCAACTCCTTTGGTTGACGCCGCGCACATCACTAAAGGCACGGCGGTGAATTCACTGTCCCGATAAAAATAGGTGCGTCCAATGACGTTATCAAGGCCTTGCGGACATATATCGGAGCTTATTGATTGCGTAAATGCACTGTGGCCTTATCGCCCAATGAGCGCCAGGTGCCAAAAAATCCGACACACAGCGTGACAACCAAGGCGCCGACAACGGTTGCTGCTACGCTGGCGGGCAGGAAAATCCAGGTCGTATGCATCAAAAACCGCACAACAGCCCATGCCGCGAGCGTGCCGACGGCCGCTGCCACCAGTGCAGTGACCAGCCCCAACACCGCATATTCCATCATGAAAAGCCCCAGCAAGCGCCGGCGGGTCGCACCTAGAACCTTGAAAACCACGGAATCATAGACTCGGCGCTGGCGATGCGCGGCAATGGCGCCGCCCAGGACCAATGTACCGGCCAGAACGGTGAGCGCCGCCGTGCCTGTCACCGCTGCGCTAATCCCGGCTAGAAGATTGGCGGCGGCGGCCAGTGCATCACGGACTCGAATTGCGGAAATATTCGGGAACGTGTCGGTGGCGGCTTTCTCAACGGCGTCTTCGGCGCCGGGCGGCGCTTCAATGGCAGCGATATGGGTATGCGGTGCGCCTTCCAAGGTGCTTGGCGCAAAGATCACGGCGAAATCAAACCGCAAACTGCGCCAATCGATCTCTCGGAGGCTTTGGATCTTTGCGGTAATCTCGCGGCCAAGAACATTGAACGTCAACGTGTCGCCCACTTCGACGCCGAAGCCCCGCGCCAACCCAGCATCCAGTGAAATCACCGGAGGCCCGGCATAATCGGCGGGCCACCAGGCGCCGGCGGTAATCTCAGCAGCGGTTGGACGTTTGGTGGCATAAGTTAACGCCCGGTCCCCACGGATCGCCCATTGGGACTCGGGCGCAATCTTGACCTCATCAACCGGCGTGCCGGCGATCTTTACGATCCGGCCCCGAAGTGTCGGCACGCGGCGGTAATTGCCGGTCCCGGCCACCCCGGTGACTGCCTTGTCGAACTGCGCGACCTGATTGGACTGGATATCCATAAAGAAAAATGCCGGCGCCTTTTCTGGCAGTCTCTCGGCGACTTGTCGGGCCAAATTCCCTTCAATCAAGCTGACCGCGACCAGCACCGCCAAACCGCAACCCAGTGACAACATAATACTGATGGTTGCTGCACCCGGCCGGTGCAAATTGGCAACGGCGAGGCGTAGCGCCGTGCCAGCGGGCAGCCGCAGACGCTTGGCAGTGGCGATCACCACGCCGGCCCCGAGCCTGAGCAGGCCCATGGTGACCAGCGTGCCGGCGACGAACCATGCGGCGAAATAGCGATCATCGGCAGTTAGTATTGTGAAGGCGGCAAGTCCAATAATGCCGGCGACGGCGGCAATGACATAAGCCCGGCGCGGCCGCCCTGTAACCGGTGCAACGGCATCGCGGAACAGTTGTGCCGCTGGCACCTCGCGGGCTCGGGCCACTGGCCAAAGCGCGAAGGTTGCGGCAACCAACATGCCGAAAGCTGCCGCGGTCAGTAGTGGTGCGGGGTAAAATGCTGCCACCGGCGTGATCGGCATCCGCCCGGCAGCGCCAAGCGCGAACCCATAGGCCGCGCCACCGCCAATAGCGACGCCGATTGCCGTGCCGGCGGCGGCCAGCGCCAGAACCTGTGCCATATAAAGTTGGAACACCAAGCGCCCCGGCGCGCCCAGACATTTCAGTGTCGCGATCGTGCCGGTTTTTCCTGCTAGGTAGCCCGCGACCGTGTTGGCGACGCCCAGTCCACCGACCAGCAAAACAGTGAGCCCGACGAACGATAAAAACAACGCCATCCGGTCTATGAAACGCTGGACGCCCGGCGCGGCGTTCTCGATATTACGTATTCGCCACCCGGCGCTCGGGAAGGTTTTTTCTAATTGCGTCTGCCAGACTTTGAAATCACCGCCCGACGGCAACACGATCCGTCGATGATAACGGATTTGGCTGCCCGGCTGGATCAAGCCGGTAGCCGCCAAGGCGTCGCGCCCGATCAAGAGGCGTGGTCCGAAGCTGAACAGGCTGGCGCTCCGATCGGGCTCGCGGACGACCGTCGCGCGTAACTGGAACTTAGCCGCGCCGACCTTGATGTGGCCGCCTAATGCAACGCCGAGGCGGGTCAGCAAATTTGCATCAACAACGGCGCCCCAAACACCGTCATGTTTCGCCAAATGGTTCGACAATGGCGATTGCGGCGCCGTTTGAAACTGCCCGGTGATCGGATAGACGCCGTCAACGGCTTTCAATTCAACCAAGGTCCGCTTATCGCGTTCGTTCGTTGGCCGTGCCATGGCCCGCATTTTGATGATTTCTGATGTATTGTCGCTGTGGGATTTAATCCACGCCAATTGATCGGCGGAAAACTCACGGTGCAACAATCTGAGATCAATATCGCCGCCGAGCAAATTTCGCGCATCGGCCTTCAGGCCCGCTGTGACCGACGCGCCGATGCTGCCGACGCCTGCGATGGCAGCAACGCCTAACGCCAACGAGGCCAGAAATACCCGGAACCCCTTCAGGCCGCCGCGCATTTCGCGGGTTAAAATCCGGATGATCAACGGGCTGTCACGCATTAGTGCGGCCGCCTTGTTGATCGCTGAAAATTCGACCATCGGCGAGGCTGAGGATGCGCCCGCAGCGCTCGGCCAGGGCCGGTGCGTGGGTAACCAAGACCAGCGTCGTGTTCCGGCGTTTTTGCAGATCAAACAGCAATTCAATCACCGCCTCGCCGGTGTCGCCGTCAAGACTGCCGGTCGGCTCATCTGCCAAAAGGATTGCCGGTTCGGTGACGAAGGCCCGGGCCAGGGCGACGCGCTGCTGCTCGCCCCCTGACAATTGCCCCGGATAATGGGCCAAGCGATCGGCGAGGCCGACGGCGCGAAGCTCGGCTTCGGCCTTCTCAAAGGCGCCATCGCGTCCGGCAAATTCCATCGGCAAGGCAACGTTTTCCAGCGCAGTCATGGCCGGCACCAAATGGAAACTTTGAAAGACGATGCCGATTTGATCACGGCGAAAACGCGCCAGGGCATCTTCATCCAGTCCTTGGAAGGGTTGGCCGGCAATGCGGACATCGCCCGACGTTGCGGGTTCAAGCCCGGCCATCACCATCAACAGCGAGGTTTTCCCCGACCCGGACGGGCCGACGACACCAAGGGTTTCGCCGGAAGCGACGTTGAGATCGATACCGTTCAGGATATCGACAGCGCCCGCATCGCTGTGCAGGGTCAGACGAAGATCGCTAAGTTGGATTGCGTCATTGGTGGCAGGGTTGCTATCCATGCATATGACTTTCTTAAAACGTTTTCCCATAATGCGGGCATCCCGCGGATATGGCTTATATGTAGTGCTTGTCAACGTATGGTTGGCGATAGGTCAGCCGATTTGGGCGGCGGACCCACCCGTTATCTTAGCCCTAGGCGACAGTCTGACTGCCGGATACGGGTTGGCGCAACCAGACTCTTTCACGGTTCAGTTGGAAGCGGCATTGGCAAAAGCCGGGACGGTGGCGAAGATCAAAAACGCCGGTGTTTCCGGCGATACCTCGGCCGGTGGCCGTGCCCGGTTAGCCTGGGCCTTGGCGGAAAAACCTGATGCAGTGATGATCGAACTTGGTGCCAACGATGGGTTGCGTGGCCTGAACCCGAAGCGGACCGAAGCCAATTTGGATGCGATCATCGCCATGGCGAAGGCACAAGGTCTGCCGGTCTTGCTCACGGGCATGCGTGCACCGCCCAATCTCGGTGTCGAGTATTGCGAAGAGTTCAACAGCCTTTTTGCGCGGCTTGCCAGAAAACACGAGGTTCTTTTTTATCCGTTCTTTTTGGAGGGCGTTGCCGCCTTGCCGACGTTGAATCAAGCCGACGGCATCCATCCCAATGGCCAAGGTGTCGCCGAGATCGTTCGGCGTCTGGCGCCAATTGTTGAGAAATTGATCACTCAGGTGGGGCGCAAGTGAATAGGCGCGTCAGCCTAGCCGTGAGCAACAAATGTGCGTTCGCACTGCTCTGTATTCGGTTTATACTGCGGCTATGACCTCATTCGCCTTTGCCCGCTCGGAAGCCGACGGTTGGTCGGCCATCGCCAAGGCGCTCGCGATGGACTTGGCCTTGCCACCGTTGCCCGAAGGTGTGACCCGTCTTGGCTTTCTTTACGCCACGGACAATGTGGCCGATGATTTTGCTACCTTGGTCACCTTTCTGCGTCAAACCACCGGCATTGAACATTGGGTCGGCAGCATCGGCATGGGCATTTGCTGGGGTCATCAAGGTGCCGGCGGCGAAGCCTTCGGTCGCCCGGCAGCGGCGGTCTTGATCGCCGACATGCCGACCGACAGTTTTTCCGTTTTGCCGCTACTAGGTGAATCGGTCAATGAGGTGCCGGATGATTTGCTTGGTTGGATGGCCAATGCGACCCCGCCATTCGGCATCGTTCACGGCGACCCCATGAATGCCGCCGTGACCGGTTTGATCGAACAACTATCACTCGCGATGGAGAACGCGACGTTGGAGGTGCCGGGATTTCTAGTCGGCGGCCTGACGTCCTCGCGTGGCGCGCATTATCAATTGGCTGAGGATGTTCTCGGCGGCGGGTTGTCCGGCGTGTTGTTTGCGCCCGACGTTGAAGTGGCGACCGGCTTGACACAGGGCTGCGCACCCGTGGGCCCGGCGCATCGGGACACCGATTGCATGGACAACGTGATCATGACCTTGAACGGCGAATCCGCACTCAATGTATTCAAGGACGACATTGGTGAATTGCTGGCGCGCGATATGAACCGTGTTGCCGGTTATATCCATGCGGCGTTCCCCGTTGAAGGTTCGGATACCGGCGATTACGTCGTCCGCAACCTGGTCGGGGTTGATCCTGAGCGCGGTTGGCTGGGCGTCGGCGGCGATGTGCAGACGGGGGACTGGGTGTTGTTCGTGCGCCGCGACCCGGCTAGTGCCGAAGAAGATTTGAAGCGGATGGTCAATAATCTGGTCGGGCGATTGCCTGGCCCGGCGAAGGGCGGTTTGTATTTCAGCTGTGTGGCGCGCGGGCCCAGCTTGTTCGGCGCCGAGGGCCGCGAAATGGAGATCGTCCAAGAAGCCCTGGACGATGTACCGATTGTCGGTTTTTTTGGCCAAGGTGAGATTTCCAACAACCGGCTTTACGGCTATACCGGCGTACTTGCGCTTTTTCTCTAACGCGTTAACACACCCGTAACACCAAGCACGTTCTCGAAGGCAATTCTCCAGGGGCAATCCAATGAAAATGCACACACTTGGGCGGACCGGCATTTCGGTCAGCCGTATCTGTCTCGGCACCATGACCTTCGGGCATCAAAACACCGAGGCCGAAGGCCATCAGCAAATGGACATGGCCGCCGAACATGGCGTTAATTTTTTCGACTCGGCCGAGATGTATCCATTTCCAGCCAACCCTAAAACCTACGGGCGCACCGACGAAATTGTCGGCACCTGGTTGGCGGCGCGCGGCCAGCGCGACAAGATTGTCGTGGCGACAAAAATTGCCGGGCCTGGCGCGCGGTTCGAACATATCCGTGGTGGGAGTCTGAAATTCGACCGTACCCATCTGATCCAGGCCGTCGATGACAGCCTTGCGCGGCTGCGCACTGATTATATTGATCTTTACCAGACCCATTGGCCGGAGCGCCCGGCGAATTACTTTGGCAAGCTGGGTTACAACCATGATGCCAACGCCGAATGGACGCCCTTTGAAGAGATGCTCGATGTCATGGCCGAAATTGAGAAGGCCGGTAAAGTTCGGGCATTCGGAATATCCAATGAGACGCCCTGGGGTTTGATGGAATTGATGAAGCTTTCGGAATCCAAGGGATTGCCGCGCATGGCCAGCATCCAAAATCCCTACAGCCTGATCAATCGCACTTTTGAGGTCGGCTTGGCGGAAGCAGCGATCCGTAGCGTTTGCGGCTTGTTGGCCTATTCGCCCTTAGGGTTCGGCGCATTGACCGGCAAATATCTGGACGGTGCCTTGCCGGAAGGGTCGCGTGGCGCGTTGTATCCCGAGTTCCAGCGGAATTTTAGACCACGTGGCGTCGAGGCGACGGCGCGTTACGTCGCCCTGGCCCGCGAACATGGGCTGGACCCGGCGCAAATGGCCATTGCCTTTGTGAACTCCCGTGATTTTCTGACCAGCACCATCATCGGCGCGACAAACCTTGAACAACTGGCGACCAATCTGGCATCCGAGGATTTGGAGCTGAGCGACGAAGTTCTTAGCGCTATTCGGGACATCCACAACGACATCCCCAACCCAGCGCCCTGAGAATATAATTTGAATTGAGGAGCGCCGTTGCACATGCGCTTGTTCGTTGGCCTGAGCTTACCCGCTGAAATTCGCGCCTGCCTACGCGGGATGTGCAATGGCCTGGAAGGCGCGCGCTGGGTGCAGACAGACAACATGCACATGACTTTGCGGTTTATCGGTGAGGTCGACGGCGGTGAAGCCCAAGACCTCGACGCCGCGCTTGGCGCGATTTCCGCATCAGAATTTGGGCTTGAACTTCGCGGCCTGGGTCATTTCGGCAAGGGCGCCAAAGTGCGCGCCGTTTGGGTGGATGTCGCGCCGGCGCCTAATTTGACCCGACTTCACGAAAACATTGAAGGTGCCATCGTGCGCGCCGGCATTGAGCCCGAGCACCGCAAATTTCGACCGCATGTTACCCTGGCCCGTTTCAAGGGCCGTGGCCCGAAGAGTATAGGTGCCTATCTTGAGGCCAACAATACCTTTGCCGCACCGACTTTTCCGATCACTGCCTTTACGTTATTCGAGAGCCACATGGGGCACGGCGGATCTCACTACGTGGCTCTCAAGGACTATCCGTTGAGTGAGGTTTGACGTGAGCACCTATCCCAATCTGTTTACCCCAATTACTGTCGGCAAGATGGAATTGCCGAACCGATTATTGATGGGCTCCATGCATACGGGCCTGGAGGATATCGCGGGGCTCGAACGCCTCGCCACGTATTTTGCCGCGCGGGCCGCCGAGGGCTGCGCGTTGATGGTCACGGGTGGCTTTTCACCGAATGCCACGGGGCGCCTTTCAGATGGCGCCGCCAGCTTCGATCATGAATTCCAGGTGCCAGGCCACCGCAGGGTCACCGATGCCGTGCATCACGCTGGCGGACGGATCTTGCTGCAGATCATTCATGCCGGGCGATACGGCTATCACGCCGACATCGTTGCGCCGTCGGCCCTAGCCGCACCCATCAACAAGCAGATGCCGCGCGAGATGACCGAAGCGGATATCGAAGAAACCATCGAAGATTTCGTACGTTGTGCCGCATTGGCCCAGGACGCGGGCTACGATGGTGTCGAAATCATGGGCTCGGAAGGGTATCTGCTGACCCAGTTTATCGCGGCTCGAACGAATGCGCGTGATGACGGTTGGGGTGGCAACTTTGAGAACCGCATCCGCTTGGCGCTTGAGATTGTGCGACGAACTCGAGCATTCGTGGACTCGGCGTTCGTGATCATGTTTCGCTTGTCGGTGCTGGATTTGGTCGAGAATGGCTCATCTCCCGATGAGATCGTCATGCTGGCCCAACAGTTGGAAGCTGCCGGATGCGACGTTCTGAACAGCGGGATTGGCTGGCATGAAGCGCCGGTGCCGACTATCGCCCAGGCGGTGCCGCGCGCCGCATTCACGTCGTATACGAAAGCGATCAAAGGCATGGTTGGCATTCCGTTGATTGCGTCGAACCGGATCAATACACCGGATGTTGCAGAGAAAGTTTTGGCATCCGGCGACGCGGATATGGTTTCTATGGCGCGGCCATTTTTGGCGGATCCGGGGTTTGTCGCCAAGGCACGGGACGGCCATGCTGAGGAAATCAACACGTGCATTGCCTGCAACCAGGCCTGCCTGGATCGCTATTTTGTCGGCCGTGTGTCGTCGTGTCTGGTCAATCCTTCCGCCTGCCATGAGACGGAGTTTGATTTTGCGCCGCCTGCTTTGCCGAGTCGTATTGCCATTGTTGGTGCCGGCGTCGCCGGCTTGGCATGCGCGGTGACGGCAGCCGGGCGTGGCCATGACGTAACCTTGTTTGAGGCGGCGGATCGGATCGGCGGCCAATTCAACTTGGCACGCCGGGTGCCGGGAAAATATGAATTTGACGAGACCTTGCGCTATTTCCGGGTGCAACTTGAAAAGACCGGTGTTGACGTGCGCCTTGGACAGTCGGCAACGACGAGTAATCTTGATGACGGAAACTTCGACGCCGTCGTATTGGCCAGCGGTGTTGCGCCGCGCCCGGCCGACATTGATGGCATTGACGGCATCAATGGCGCGCAAGTGCTCGGTTATATGGAAGTCCTGGAAGGCAATGCCGAGATCGGCCGTCGGGTCGCGATCATCGGCGGTGGCGGCATCGCCTTTGATGTGGCGCTGTATCTGTTGGAAGGCGATGACGATAGTTTTACCGATACCGACGCCTTCCGACAGTCTTGGGGAATCGGCGTGGCCCGCGAAGAAGCGCAGCCTCGCCATGAGATCACGATGGTGCAACGCACGCCGGGACCCATGGGCCGGGGGCTTGGGAAGTCGACGGGTTGGATCCACCGCGCCATACTGAAGCGCAACCAAGTCCGCCAACTGAGCGGCGTCACTTACCGGCGGCTCGCCGTCGACGGTCTTCATATTGAGGTCGACGGTGCGCCGATGACCATCGCGGCGGACACGGTCATCGTTTGCGCTGGTCAGGAACCGCGGAACGAATTGATGGCGGCACTGGCCGCCGCTGAAATGCCAGTTCACACGATTGGCGGCGCCCTAAAGGCCGGTGAATTGGACGCTGAACGTGCTATTCGAGAGGGCGTGGAACTGGGGCTGAAACTTTAACTTTCTGTGAGGCGGGATAGGCTTGCCCGCAGGCGTGCGGGCCTTTTCGGACTGCGCTCAGCACCCGAATTGTTTGAGGGTTTTCTCGACCGCGCTGACATAGGATCCACCGAACAACCGGACGTGAACCAGCAGCGGATAGAGATTGTAGAGATCGCGACGCTCCTCAAAGAACCCCGGCGCCAAGGGGCGATGTTCGCGGTATCGGTTGAAAAATGAATCGCCGAAGGTGCCGAACAAGGTCGTGAACGCGAGTTCGATCTCCGGATCGGCGTAATAAATGGCGGGATCAATGAAGCCGCTAATCCGTCCGCCATCGCAAAGCACATTACCGGTCCACATGTCGCCGTGGATCAGTGACGGATGGGTCGGCTCGTCAATCCAAGTGGAAAGCTTGGCCGCCAGTTGGTCGATGCGGTGCATCACGGGTCCCGGCAACCGCCCGGCATTGGCAGCCTCGAGCGCCATGTAACGCAGCCGCTGATCGCGGAAGAACTCAAGCCATGACGCATTTTGGGTGTTCGGTTGATCCAGGCTGCCGATCACCGTATCCGTCTGAAAACCGAAAGCCGGGCCCCTGACATCGTGGAGAGCCGCGACCAGATCGGCGGCGTGTTCCTGGGCAGGGGTATCAAGCCCGCCGCCGGTGGGCAGCAAGTCCATCAATAAAAGCCCATCATCGGCGAACAGAACACCGGGAACCGGCAAGTCTGAATGCGTGGCCAGATACCGAAGCATTTCCCCTTCGCACGCCAATCCGCTGCCTAGTCCACCAAGCTTGGCGACAACAACGCGGCCGTCGTCAAGATCGACGCGGCGGACATCGCCGATACAGCCGCCGCCAAGCGGGTGATTTCGGGCGGGTCGGGCGCCGGTGATCTCATGTATGCGCGTTGTGGTCTCTTGGTCCATGAACGGCCAGCCGCGTGATTACAGATGGTTTTGGCGAATGTCCTCAAGCAACCCCTTTGAAGCCGCCTCGATCAGGTCGAGGACCTCATCAAATCCGCCATCCCCGCCGTAGTAGGGATCGGGGACTTCCTTGACCCCGGTTTCCGGCGCAAAATCCAAGAACATATGGACGCGGTCGCGCGCGCCTGCCGCCAGTGACGACAGATCGGCGAAATTGGAGCGGTCCATGCCGATGACGTAATCAAAGGTTTCGAAATCAGCCGGCTTCACTTGCCGGCAGCGTTGGGTGGATAAATCGATGCCGCGCCGCCGTGCCGCCGCTTGGGCGCGGCTGTCCGGCTGTTGGCCGATATGCCATGAACTTGTGCCGGCGGAATCGACGCCGATGGTCTCGGACAGCCCTTGGTCTTCGACCAGTGCCCGAAACACACCTTCGGCGCTTGGGGACCGGCAGATGTTTCCCAAACAGACGAACAGAACTTTGACCAAGCACCTTCTCCCTTGGAGGTTTTCAGATTAGCGCTATCATGATTGGCGATATCGGTGCGCGCAACTAGGACGTCCCTATGATCGACCACGGCAATATCGTCATTCTCACCGGCGCGGGAATTTCACAGGAATCGGGACTAGCGACGTTTCGCGACGCCGACGGCATCTGGGCCAAGGTGCGGATCGAAGACGTCGCCACGCCGGAAGCGTATGCCCGCGATCCGGACCGGGTGCATAGATTTTACAACGCGCGGCGCCGGCCCTTGGCGGAACGCGACGTTGCGCCGAATGTGGCGCATCTGGCGCTGGCCCGCCTCGAAGCCGATTGGCCCGGCGAGGTGTTGATCGTCACCCAGAATATCGACGACCTGCACGAACGCGCGGGTAGCCGGAACCTTTTGCATATGCATGGCGAGATGCTGAAGGTCCGATGTGGTGATTGCGGTGACGTGGTCGAATGGCTCGCCGATCTGGGCCGCGATGATCAATGCGCATCTTGCGGCACCACGGGCCGGATGCGACCGCATGTCGTGTGGTTCGGGGAAATGCCATTCGGTATGGAGAGGATCGAGATGGCCCTGGCGGGATGTCGATTGTTCATATCCATCGGCACGTCGGGGAATGTCTATCCCGCAGCCGGATTTGTCCAAATGGTTCGCGAACTTGAACGTGCGCACACGTTGGAGCTCAATCTGGAACCGTCGGAAGGGGCGACACTGTTTGCAGAGACCCGCTATGGGCCCGCCACCGAATTGGTTCCGGCCTTCGTTGATCAACTCTTCACCGAAGGACTATCGAATTGAGCAACCCTCTGACGTCGCTATTGGATGAGATTCGCGCTTGTGAATTGTGCAAGGCAGATTTGCCACTGGGGCCGCGCCCGATTGTGCGAGCAGCTAAGGCCGCGAAATTGATGATCATTGGTCAGGCGCCCGGCACCAAGGTCCACGAGAGCGGCGTGCCTTGGGATGACAAATCAGGCGACCGGCTGCGTGAATGGCTGAAAGTCGACAAAGACACGTTTTATGAAGAGGGAAGGATTGCCATCGTTCCCATGGGGTTTTGTTATCCGGGGCGCGAAGAACGCGGTGGCGACAAGCCGCCGCGTCCGGAATGTGCACCGGCGTGGCATGAGTGGTTGCGCAAGCATTTGCCGAATATTGAACTGACATTGTTGGTGGGGACTTATGCGCAGGCCTATTACTTGGGAAAACGTCGCCAAAAGACCATGACCGAAACGGTGCGCCGTGGCGCAGATTATATGCCGGAATTTCTGCCGACACCGCATCCCAGTTGGCGAACGACGTTTTGGTTGAAGAAAAATCCATGGTTTGAAGATGAAATACTGCCTGAATTGCGGCGGATAGTTGTCAGGTTGCTGTAAGGTTTTCCTTGTTTTTCAATAACTTCTTGACTTATTTGAGGGCGAAAGCCATTCTCGGTATTCATTCAAGCTCAATTCGTTGATTTTATTTTAAAATCAATAAGTTGAACTTGTTTCGTGGGCGATTCGAAGGCCGAATTTGGGTTTTCGAAGGGGAGACGGCGGCAATGCACGTCATTACCGACAACGATCTATTCCACCGGTTGGCCTTCGACAATCCCTGGTGGGAATTCACTAAAGACACCCGCGTTCAGTTCCGCAACCCGCAACGCCGGGCGTTTTTCCCAGCGTTTTTTTCGCATGTCATGAAGGCCGGTGCGGGCAATGTATTGGCGTTGGCCGGACCGCTTAGGGCCGGCAAAACGGTGTTGATGCGCCAGATGGTGGCGCGGTTGATCGAGAACGGCGTATCGCCGACCAATGT
>Ga0209558_1002212_pt1 | contig 12993 bp, 11 predicted proteins | sample SaaInlV_150m_DNA_3_FD_184674 | JGI IMG/M metagenome (GOLD analysis project Ga0209558, IMG submission 184674) | Marine microbial communities from expanding oxygen minimum zones in the Saanich Inlet - Saanich Inlet SI074_LV_120m_DNA (SPAdes) (version 2) | ecosystem: Environmental > Aquatic >...
GACGTCTCCGGCATAGACCGTACCGGCATTCAGGCAATCCTAAACAGTGCGATGGTATCGTACGAACGTCTGCCGATGTTGGAAGTCGTGTTTGACAGGCTGGTTCGCCTGATGTCGACATCGCTTCGAAACTTTACCTCTGATAACGTTGAAGTCTCTCTCGACAGTATCGCGTCCACGCGTTTCGGTGATTATTTGAATTCAATTCCGCTGCCCGCCATGCTCAGCGTGTTCAAGGCGGAAGAATGGGATAACCATGGCCTGGTCACGGTTGATTCATCGCTAATCTATTCCATCGTTGACGTGTTGTTGGGCGGGCGCAGAGGCACCGCAGCAATGCGGATCGAAGGTCGGCCTTATACGACGATTGAACGCAGCCTCGTTGAACGTATGGTTCATGTGATGCTGGAAGATCTCAGCGCTGCGTTCGAACCGTTGAGTCCCGTCACATTCCGCTTCGACCGTTTGGAAACCAATCCTCGGTTTGCAACCATTACACAGCCGGCGAATGCGGCGATCGTGGTCAAGCTCCGGATTGACATGGAAGACCGCGGCGGACGCTTCGAGTTACTTATGCCCTATGCGACGTTGGAGCCGGTTCGTGAACTTCTGTTGCAGCAGTTCATGGGTGAAAAATTCGGTCGTGACTCAATTTGGGAAACTCACTTGGGCGAAGAACTTTGGGTGACTGACGTGGACCTAGTTGCTGTTTTGGATGAGCAACTGATGCGTTTAAGCGAAGTCATGAATCTAAAACTAGGGTCCCAGATAATGTTCAACGCAAAACCGGATACGCCGGTTGATCTACGTTGTGGGGACGTTTCATTATATACAGGCAAAATGGGTCGCAAAGGTGATAGAATGGCCGTGCGTATCTCCGAACGCCATATCGAAGAATTGAAGGACTAGCCGTGCCCATATCCTTAATGCTCGATTTGTTGCTTGCTGTCCTGTTGGTCATCACCATCGGCTATGCAATGTCTCTTAATAAGCGGTTGGGAATGCTCCGCCAGGATAAAGAAGACTTGGAAAAGTTGGCATCAACCTTTGCAAATGCGACGCTTCGGGCTGAAGAAGGTGTTGGGAAGCTGAAAAACACAGCCGAGCAATTGCAACAGCGTGTCGATAAGGCGCAGTCGCTAAGAGACGACTTGGTCTTTTTAATTGATCGTGGCGGGTCTGCTGCAGATCGATTGGAAGATACAGTCCGAACAGCGCGTAAGCACGGCGATATCTCGCCTCGGCCACAGACAGATAACCCCGCAAAGCCAGAGGAAAATACGGGGGCTCAATCGGTGAAGGAAGGCTCTCAACCAACTCAGGACAATTCGTCTGAGGCGGATGATACTCGAGCCGAAGCCGAGCGGGAACTTTTAAAAGCCTTGCAAGCAGCACGTTGATTAGCGTCTTGAGGATGTCATGACGAACTTAATTTCAAAAATTCGCTTTTTGCCAATTACGATATTTGCCGCCGTTTTAATGTTAACGGTTAAAATCGGCAACATCTGGGAAGGCGTGGACGTGATGATGAACGGGAGCATCTCTGTTTCCGATGCTGTCGCCCAGGAAAAGCCAAAAGAGAAACCCCAACCAAAACAACCGGCAGCGGCTGCCAAACCCGCAACAGCAAAACCATCAACGATTCAATTGGAAGAAGGCAGCCAACCTGCACCAGGGAGTTCTGGTGGTGATGATGGAAGAATGGCGGGTGACCCGAGCCAAGCGGGCCTACTTTCCAAAGACCCGACGTTGCTGACTCAGGCAGAAATTGACCTGCTGCAAAAACTTGCCGAAAGGCGCGATGTTTTAGATGGGCGCGCGAAAGAATTAGATATGCGGGTTGCTTTAATGAAGGCAGCTGAAACTCGGATCGACAAGAAAATCCGCGAATTGAAAGCAATTGAGAGGACCATCGAGAACCTGCTCGCTGCGCACGATCAAGAGCAGCAAAAGAAAACCGACAAGATGGTCAAGATTTATCAGAATATGAAGCCGAAAGATGCCGCACGCATTTTTCAGGAATTAGAAATCAATACGTTGATGCTCGTGGTTGAGAAAATGAGTGAGCGTAAACTGGCACCAATCATGGCCAAAATGAATCCCAAAAAGGCCACAGAAATTACCGTAGAGCTTTCGCGTTTGCGCCAACTGCCGAGCCCTGGTGACGAGGATGGTGGCGGTTGATGCGCCGCTTGGGGGTGTCGTGGGGAGTGGCGTTATGTCCGAATTAGAATACACAGGGCACGTCGAAGCGGGGGGGCACAGTCGCAGTACGCTGTTTCTCTTCCTGGCCTTATACCTGCTCGTCCTCGCATTTTTTATCATGCTGGTCAGCATTTCGACTTTGGAAGATGTTAAATCGAAGCTGGCAATGCAAAGCCTGACGGCGGTGTTTAGTACCGTCCTGCCCAGCAATGAAGAGATCGCCACATCGTCTGAAGATAGCGGCATAGAAGCGGGCCAGGCATTCCAAGAAGAAATCACCGGCATGTTCGCAACCTCATTACAGGTTGCGAAGGTCGAATCGGTTCAACCCGGTCGGGTGATGCTGATTAAAGTCCCGACCGATGTTTTATTCGTGCCTGGGCAGTCTAAGCTCAAACCTGTGCAGGAAGACTTGATGGAACGACTCGTCAGTGCCTTGGCGGGGCGGCCTGAAGGCACTCACCATGATCTGGAATTTGTCCTTGGTGCCAGGATGGACAAAGATGGAAACTTCCCGCTTGGTCGGACGCTTGAGGTTGAACGCGCAGACGTTTTTGCGCGCGAGATGCTGCGACGTGGCGCGCCCCCCGATGCCGTTGCCGTCGGTGTGGAACCAGGCGATGTAGATGTGGTAAAATTCTGGTTCTTCACACGAAGCCAGGAGGACCTGACGATCAATTTTAAAGAACGTCAAAATCCCACTGCTAAAGGAGATACACCGTAATGTCCGTATCTCAGTTACATAATCCCGGGGCAAATCGTGGGGCAAATATCGGCGATATCAAGCCCCAGCATCGAAGTTTCGCCTGGATGGTGATCTTCACCGACTTGGTCGCGCTGATGCTGACATTCTTCGTGCTGCTGTTTTCAATGTCGAACGTAACGGTCGACAAATGGAAATCGATTACCGACGCCCTCTCACAGAGCCTGCGACCAAACAGTACTCAGACGGAAGCCAAAGCCACGGCGCAATTCAATATCTCTGGAATTTTTCGCAAACAGGCGATCAATCTCGATTACCTAACATCGGTTTTGACGGAAGCGGTCAGTAAAGATGCATTCCTTGCACAAGCGCAGTTGATCCGACTTGAAGACCGGATGATCATTTCCATTCCTGGTGACTTGTTATTTTCTGGCGGTCTGGCAAATTTGACCGAAAGTGCCAAGCAGGCGATCTCTAATTTAGGCGGCGCACTTCGCCACATCGGCAATAAAGTTATCGTCAATGGGCATTCCGAACCGGGGAAGGTTACAGGCGGTACCTATGCCTCTAAATGGGAGCTGTCACTGGCGCGTGCGGTGTCGGTGGCAAATACGCTCCGTCAATCGGGCTACACCGAAAATTTGAGCGCCTTCGGCTATGCGGATGGGCGATTTAGCTACTTGCCGGATTTACCTGATCAGGAAAGACGCGCCTTGGGGCGTCGGGTGGATATTGTCGTCATGCCGACAATAGGGAGGACAGATGAAGAATAGGTATTTTCATCAGGTTCTGACCTATCAGGTTCCGGCCTATCGGGTTCTGACCTATCGGATTCTGGCCCGTCGGGTTCTGGGGATTGCGCTGACAGCGATAGTTTTGCTGTCGGCCGGTGCGGGCGTTCACGCCGACCAAGTGCCGGTTAAGTCTGCACCCCATCAAGGTTATGGGCGATTGGTCTTTAATTGGCCCGCGCCCGTACAATATTCGGCAAGAATTTCCGGCAATCGCCTGGTCATTCAATTTGGCCGCCCAATTGTTGCCAATTACAGCAGGGCCATCGGTGCACTAAAAAAATACATCGGCGGTGTTCAGCCGGGACCGGACGAGCGCACGGTCACTTTTGCGCTCACGAGAAAGTTTGGCTTGCGTAGTTTTGATTCTGGCACAGCTGTAGTTGTCGACCTAATTGACGAAGCGCCAAAAGCAACCGAGGCTGCAAAGCCACAACCGACACCCAAAAAGGCTAAGAAAAGCGCCTCCGCGACCTCGTCTGCGCCACCTTCAGTATCCCCGTCTTCGTCGGGTGGTTTGTCGATTAAGGTCCGCAAGGGTCAGCATGCCAAATATAGCCGTGTGGTTTTCGATTGGCCGCGCAAGGTGAAATATACGTTCACGCAAAGTGGCGATACAGCAACCATAGCGTTCCAAAGCCCGGCCCAAATTAATTTGGGATCGGTTGGTCGTCGGCCACCGAAGTTTGTAAAAAGCATCCGCACTGGTGCTGGAAATAAGGGCCCCGTCGTCACCTTAAAAGTCCCCGAAACATCAAAGGTTCGCCATTTTCTAGCCGGGTCTAAGGTGGTCGTCGATGTGATGGCACCAGGGACCCGGACGGCTGATTCTAAATCGCCCGTCAAAACGGCGAAGGCTTTACCTGCTAAGAAGCCTACCGCAAAGCCAGCCGCTAAACCGGTGACGAAACCAAAGAAAAAAATAACAAAGAAACCAGCTCAGCTTGCAGCGGCACCAAAAAATGCACCGAAGCAGCCGCCTGCAAAAGCAGCGACCAAAAAATCAGGTCCACCCAAACCTGGGAAGCCCATGGCCTTGACGCCCGGTAAAGGTATTAAAATTACCGAAGGCGGAAAACGTGGAAAAACGGCACCGCCGCCGGCACCTACTCCCGCCAAACCAGCAAGTTCAACAACGGCTAAAAAGAACCCGCCAAAGGCCCTCACCCCAGCCGAGCAAATGAAACTTGCCGCCGGTACCGTATCGCTTCGAGTGGATTGGGAAGAGCCAGTTGCGGCGGCTGTGTTCCCGCGGGCAGGGGCGCTTTGGATCGTATTTGACCGCAAGGCCCAGGGATTAAATTTAGATGCCCTCCGCGCCGCAGGGGGTAATGCAATCCGCAGCATCGACCTTATCCCGTCACAAAACGGAACCGTTCTGCGCTTGGTCGCAGTTTCAGGCATAAATCCGACCCTCAAACGCGATGGGTTTGCTTGGATTTTTGATTTCAAGAAGCAAAGCCTGCAAGTTAACAAAGCCATCGATGCAAAGGCTCAGCCAAACTCCCCCATCGGCGCCCGCATTTTTATGCCTGTTCAAGAACCAGGCGACCCAGTTGTCGTTACGGACCCAGAGGTCGGTGACAGCCTGGTTGTGGTGCCTGTCGTACCTTTGGGGAACGGCGTGGTTAAACGATATATGTATCCGCAGCTTCAACTGCTTCCGTCCAGCCAAGGGGTGGTCGTGCGGCCTTGGGCAGACAACATTCGGGTTCGTTCGCTCCGCCAAGGGGTAGAAATCAGCAGCCCCGGAAAACTGCTCATTTCTAAAGTTTCCAAAGCCGCTGCAGCGGGCTCTAAAAGTGGTGGTCTTCGATCTTTGACGCGATTGTTGGATTTTAAGAAATGGCGGAACGTGAAGGTTAAATCTTTCACCCGAGACAGACGAAAACTGCAATACACGATCACGCGCAAGAAAGGTCTTAAGAAGGAAGACGCTCGGTTGGATTTGGCGCGTTTCTATATGGCCAATGGGTTCGGAGCCGAAGTCATTGGCATGATGCGAGTGATCGAGAAAGACAGACCTGCAGCAACGAAAGACCCAGAATTCATGCTGATGCGCGGAATTGGGAATTATATGCTGGGTCGATTTACTGAAGCGCAGGCCGATGTGAATCACAAAAGTATTGATGAATATGACGAAGGAAAGTTCTGGCGCTCAGCGGTTAGCGGAACGATGGGGGATAGAAAACAGGCATCGCTTAACCTGCGTCGATTAGCGGGAATTACCCGGCCCTACCCAGTAGAATTAAAGTACCCCCTGAGTCTTCTCATTGCCGAAGCTGCGATCGATGTCGGCGATATTCGTATTTCCAAGCGGTTTATGGACGTTGTCGAAGCCGAGGAAAATCTCAAGCCCGGCATCAAGGGGCAACTCAGTTTTACCAAGGGCCGGTTCATGGAATTGTCCGGGGATTTTGAAAACGCAGTGGCTGAATGGGAAACCGCGATGAAAGGCCCGCATCGGCCGACCCGTGCCCGTGCTGCTGTTGCACGCGCCGAACTATTGCTGAAGCTTAAGAATATTTCCCGCGGTGAAACCATCGATGAATTGGAAAAGCTCCGCTTTGCCTGGCGGGGGGATGAATTCGAATTCAACCTGCTGCGCCGGTTGGGACGGCTTTATATGGAAGACGGCAATTTCCGAAACGGGTTGCGGACGCTGAAGCAAGCAGCGACTCATTTCCGGGAAATCAATAAAGCCAAGGAAGTCACCCAGGAAATGACCGATGCTTTCGCCGAATTATATTTAAACAGTGCCGCCGACTCTCTGCCGCCGGTCACTGCAATTGCGCTGTTCGACGAGTTTAAGGAACTGACACCCGTCGGTGCTCAAGGCGATGAAATGATCCGCAAGTTGGCGGACCGCATGGTTAATGTGGATCTATTACCGGAAGGGGCAAAACTACTAGAAGACCAGATCAAATTCCGGCTTAAAGGCGAGGAGAAGGCGCGTGTCGGCGCTCGACTTTCCGTTATTAATTTGATGGACCGGCGATATGCCAAGGCCCGAAATGTGCTGTCTTCAACCGATGAGCCAAATATATCAAAAGAATTAGCCGAAGAACGCCGCCACCTTCGGGCGCGGGCGCTGATGGGGATGAAGCTTGATACGGCGGCCTTGCAACTGCTGAAAAAAGACAAAAGCATCAACGCCAATTTACTCCGCATCGAAATTTTTTGGACTGGGAAAGACTGGGCCAACGCATCGCAGGTCCTGCGCCGATTGTTGCGCCAGCTTAAGGCCAAGCCAGATGAACCACTGACTGACGAACAGGGGCGCTATGTTTTGAATCTGGCAATTTCGATGACCCTAAGCGGCAATGAGCGCGCCACCAGCCGCATCCGTCGTGATTTTGGTCCGGCGATGAATGTGACGTCCTACGGCGATGCCTTCCGCCTGATTGCTACTCCGCAAACAGGCGCCTTGATCGACTATCGGACCATCGCTGGAAAGGTGAAGGACGCGGAAAAATTCACCACCTTCATGGCAGCCTATAAAGAACGTTTGAAGCAGGGCAATCTAAGCGGAATTAATTAGTCCCAAAGTCGCCAATTCGCTTGCCACCCCCCGCCTATATCCCCTAAATCTCGTATCCTGATTTAGGAGTGTGTGGCAGATGGCCCGGATCAATACCCAATTGCCCCAAAATACAGCAAGAATAGTAAGCGATGACTATTTCGTTGAGCAAGACGGCCTGACCTTTGCAGGCTCTCACCTGTTGCTCGACCTATGGGGTGCCAACAACCTTGAGGACCCGGATCAGATCGAACAAGTCCTCTCTGCTGCGGCAGAAGCAGCAGGCGCAACAGTACTGCATGCCCACATCCACCGCTTCGAAAGCGGCGGCGGCGTCTCCGGCGTCGTCGTGCTCGCAGAATCCCACATCAGCATCCACACCTGGCCAGAACGAAATTTCGCCGCCATCGACATCTTCATGTGCGGCGCGTGTGATCCCTACAATTCCATCCCCAAAATCCGCGATTTTTTTTCTCCTGATAAACTGAATGTGTCGGAGCAGAAGAGAGGGGTGAGGTAGGGGGAGTTGAAGCTTCAGTATTATGAAGCAACTTCACCCGCCCTCTTCATCTTGAGGCAGCGCGACTCGAAGCCTGATCGGGTAGATGAGATATACCTGCAACCCAAATTTTATTGGGACTAAGGAATCAAAATTGTCATTTAATATTTCAGTTTATATTCTTGAGCGAATTTCCGATAATCCAAATTATATTTAAAAGGTCCGATTTCCTTTCCGCTCCAGGTCTTGAACTTCAGATAAAATTCATTTGATGACCAGACATCGTCACCTTCGACTTGTACAGCATCAGTCATATAGCTCGATCTTTTGTAACTTTCTCCAGTATGAGAAATATAGAGATCGGTCAGTTCGTTCCATATGGTTGCCACTCGCGGTGACCATTGGAGAGAAACCGTCCAAATAGACCGCCCTATTACTCTTTCATAGAGGAACAGGCGAACGCGGAAATCTTCTCGAGTCAAATCCGTAACCTTGACTTTAATTTCCTCACTCCGGCTCGGAACTGGAAACAGAGGGGAGGCGATAACAAACGCAAATAAGCCAAAAAGCGCATATTTGAAAGCTGTGTTGAACAGGTGGGAACGTCTCTTGGCACCTCCATTCAATTTCCAGAAATATAAGGGGCTAAGGTCTCTATTCGCATCCTTCATGTCAATTCTCCTAAGCCATCTAAAAATATCGCCGGATCCAAAGTTCTCTCCGGGGTCGGCACGCGTTTGTTATTTTACAAAAATAGCACGGGATCAGGTTCTCTAATCGTAAGTGCGGGGTCAAGTCTTGCCTTTTGCACTTGGGAGTTTAACAAATCCTTCGCATCGCTTTAGCAAGGAGAAGGCAAGAAATACCCTCTAGAGAATGGGCTCTCCCCCCTATTCTTTTGCCAATCAGAAAGCTCTAACATATTGTGCCCACATGTTGGAGGTATCCCCCTAATGGACTGGTTTGATGAGGATTTGCATCTGAGTCGGCTGAACCATGGTTATGCTCAGCGCTTTGAAATGAGCCGGGTTGTTCATCGAGACCGGTCTGAGTTTCAAGATTTGGTTATTTTTGATAATCCTCGGTTTGGGCGGGTTTTGGCGCTTGATGGGGTTATTCAGACGACCGAGAAGGATGAGGCCTGCTATCATGAGATGCTGGCTCATGTGCCGCTGTTTGCGCATGGAAGTGCCAGTCGTGTTTTGATTGTTGGCGGCGGTGACGGTGGGGTGTTGCGGGAGGTATTGCATCATAAGGGAGTTAAATCTGTGACCCTTGTGGAGTTAGATCGCAGCGTGATCGATGCCTGCCTTGAACACATGCCGATGTTGAGCGCAGGCGCGTTTGATGATGCGCGGACTGACGTGGTGATTGCCGACGGAGTGACGTACATGGCCGAGAGCCCTGCACAATCCTTCGATGTGATCCTTGTCGATTCAACCGATCCGATAGGTCCTGGCGAAGTTCTCTTCACCGAGGCATTTTATGCGGATTGTAAACGCTGTCTTGCGCCGGGTGGGATTTTGGTGACTCAGAACGGTGTGCCGTTTTTCCAACCTGATGAGGTGACGACGACGTACCAGCGATTAACGCCCCTGTTCGCGGATGTGTCGTTTTATCTCACGGTCGTGCCGAGTTATGTCGGCGGCTTCATGGTATTAGGATGGGCGACGGACGACGCTAATTTGCAAGAGGTATTAGTTCAGGATTTGCAGGCTCGGGTTGAGGTGGCTGGGTTCTCTTCTGACTACTATTCCCCAGAGGTACATAAGGCGGCGTTTGAGCTGCCGCCGTTTGTTGGGAAGTTGATGCGGGGGTAAGGGCTTTGCTCAGCGTCCTTCGAGACGCCGCTGACGCAGCTCTTCAGGATGAGGTGATTTTTTGAAATTAAATAAAAACCTCATCCTGAGGAGGGCGAGAATCGCGCGTCTCGAAGGACCCTGAGTTAAGCTCCCCCTCACGGAATTTCCACCGGCTTCACGGCCTTGCCGAACTTTCTCTCCAGGGTCGCAATCAGATGTCTGATGCCGCCAGAGTTTAACGCAGGCTTGAAGTCAGCGCGTTGGGTGACCAGTAGGCTAAGGTCTGAAACCAGGACATCGATGATTTTATAACCGAAGAAGCTGTCGGGTCTGATGCGGACGCGAAAGGCAACGTGGAGGGGATCCTCATTGTTTTGAGTTAGACGGACGGTGACGAGGGTGTCTTTGCCGTAGGCGCGAATTTTCTCGACCACGTATTCACCTGACCAGCGTTCGCCCGAGGTAAAATCATAGCCCGAGAGGAAGAGTTCCTTATAGGTTGCGTAGAAATCCTCCCATTCCTTTGGCGAGGCCCTGTCGTAGTGGTCCTGAAGCACGAAGCGGGCCATCGGTTTGAAATCGACAACTTCGCCTAAAAGCCCGCGGAATTTTTCGATCCTGCGTCCAAAGGGAATTTTGTCGTTATCCATGACAAGATTGGCACTTTCGGCCAATTCTTCGATCATCTTGCGGCCCCGGATCAGGGCTTCGGCGGCCAGTTGTTGTTGGCTTTTAATTCTGGTGGTGCCTTGTTGGGTAGGCGAGGTGCCATCGACCTTGTGTGCGCGTAATAATTTAGCGCGGTTTCTAGCCAACACGGTGAAGGCACCCTCACTGCCGTAGCGATCCAAGTAGGAGTCAAAATCATTGGGGTCCTTGCTGGCCTGGATTGATTGCCAATAGGCGATTTCTTCGCTGGTGTTTGAGGTGTCGGTCGGCAATAGGGAAGCTGTGGGCGGCACAATCGTTCCAGCAGACCCCGGCACGAAATAAAAATCGCCGGTTAAGGAGGAGGACTCCCAAGGGGTTTGTTCATCCTTGGTGGCGAAGCGGACCGCGACCCGAACTTTTTTAAACATCTGTTCAACAGCGAGACCTGGTTTCACCATGGCCGATGCCAACGCCTTGGTGTAAGGACTGTTTTCTTCAGTGCCATCCGCTGCCACGTCTCCCGGTGCGGTCGAATACGAAATCAAGGTCCCACTGGGCGCATCCATGCGCGCCAATCCTTTGGTCGCGGAGCGAAAACTGCGCGGGAAGGGGTTGTTGCGGCACGCGTCCAATATGACAAAGTTAAGCTCGTTGCCGGCGAACTCCATCGCTTCCAGAACGTTAGACGCGTCGAGCGCTTCGTCATCGACTTCGTATTCTTTTTTTACATCCGCATTGACCGGAAGGAGGTAGTTCTTACCCCGGACCTGCACGCCATGGCCGGCGTAATAAAACACGCCGACTGCTTTCTTCCCGGCTTTTTGCAGGCGGTCTTCGAAGGCGGCAACCGCACGTTTCATCTGGCGGCGAGTGATGTCGATATGTTCAGCTACATCAAAGCCGAGGGATTTTAGGGTCGATGAAATCAATCGCGCATCGTTGCTGGAATTAGGCAGGGGGGCCGTCTTGTACGCGCTATTGCCAATCACCAAGGCGATCCGTGGTCGGTCCGATGGCACGCCCTTGTTGGCGATACCAGCTTCTGCGCCCGTCGACCAAGCGGCGGCTAAACACACAATAAGAATTGATCTCGCTAACGGAAACACGGACACCCCCCGAGATGCGTTTTCACGTGAGGAAATAATGCTGAGAATGTTCGACTCTTGCAAGTGGTGGGAAAGACTCTTTTAACCGTCTCTATAAAGCCAATGTTAATGACTCACCCCTATAATCCACTTAATCGCCTCTCAACAAATGAGGGGCGGCGTCCGGTCAGAAGAGTCGGCACGTTCGGGGGAAACAACAGAAACGTTGTAACCTATAACCCTTGGAGAAGTTCTAATGATGGAAGATAAAACAAAAAACGAACCTGGTCCTGTTTATCAAAGTGTCCGAGATATTTACACGCGTTTGAACATGAATTTTGAATACGGCAAAGACCGCCGTAAAATCCAGACGAAGTGGGCTGGCCCGGAAAGGCGGATGGACGCCGACTGGCGCTTTGCCGCAATCCGGCGGAGCAGTTTCGACCAGTAAGAGTGAATCCTATTAGTGTCCTTTGAGACGCCGCTTTTATATTTGTGAGGACGCCCCACACCCCGGGCGCGGCTCCTCATGATGAAGTTTAATCTAATTTGTAAATTTTCTTCATCCTGAGGAGCGACGAAGCCGTGTCTCGAAGGATGTGGCGTTAGTCGCCTAGCCACCGCTAAACTTCCAATCCTTCCAACCCTTCCAACCGCCTCTCAAATATACAATTAGAAAACTCACGGCTTTTGACCGTAAATTAAATTATTGTTACGGTGCACCTGAAACTTCGGAAGTGTGTGAGGGCGTTGTGTTAAAGCATACCTTAAATCTTCTAGAGAATACGGTGATAAAAAGAAACGTACTAACGCTTTCCTTTCTTTTTTTGCTGTGTTTGCCGTCTGTTTTGCAGGCAGAAATTGTTATTAAAACAAATGCCCGACCAGATGCGGCTGACTTTCGCTACCAGTATCCTGGAAAATTATTGGTTGAGGCCCTTAATCTGACGGCTGATGAATTTGGTCCCTACACCTTGCGTCCATTGAACAGCAGTTTATCGCGCAGCCGCGCTTTGGAGGAACTTTCCATCGGCGAAATTCACGTCTATAGCACGGCAACTCGGAATAATTGGGAAGAGCGCGCGATCCCCATTCGAATTCCGCTTCGCAAAGGTATTCAAGGCTATAAATTATTACTTATTAAACAGCGTAATAAATCTAAGTTTGGCAATATTAAATCGGTCGAAGATTTACAGAAATTTGTTATGGGCGGGGGTCAGCAGTGGACGTCAACCAAGGCGTTTACGAAACTTGGGTTTAACGTTGCTGGGGGGGTAAAGTACAAAAATCTATTCAAAATGTTTGAGTTTGACCGGTTTGATTTTTTTCCGCGCAGCACCAACAACATATATAAGGAACTTAAAAAGTTTGCGCCAACGATGCCAGATATGATTATCGAACCCTCGTTGGCGCTCTATTTACCCAATCCAGTTTATCTATTCGTATCTCCAAAGTTCCCATATCTGGCTGTGCGGCTCGAAAAGGGGCTGAACAAATTGATCAAAAATGGTAGATATGATGAAATATTTATGACCCACCACAAAGAAGGCATTGAACGCTCAAACTTGGAAAATCGCCGGATTATTTATCTCAACAACCCAATTCTATCCAAGGCAACCCCCTATTCACGCAAGGAGCTATGGTACAAACCAGCCCCGAATTAAACCGGCATTTTGATTGTAAACCGGAGCGATAGTGGAATAAGTCACCGCCTCTACCTTCGATACTTTAGTTGAG
>Ga0209558_1002241_pt1 | contig 12872 bp, 14 predicted proteins | sample SaaInlV_150m_DNA_3_FD_184674 | JGI IMG/M metagenome (GOLD analysis project Ga0209558, IMG submission 184674) | Marine microbial communities from expanding oxygen minimum zones in the Saanich Inlet - Saanich Inlet SI074_LV_120m_DNA (SPAdes) (version 2) | ecosystem: Environmental > Aquatic >...
GCGCTGTGGAACTGCGAGGCAGTGTTCTCAACAGCCTGGGGCTGGCAGCATTGGTACTGATGGTGGTGCAGCCAACGTCTCTTCTGACGCTGTCTTTTCAACTGTCTTTCGCCGCGACCCTTGCCATTGTCACTCTGCATGGCCCCTTCATGTCCCTGTGGCCCTCGCACTGGCTTGCAGAAACGTCGCGCGTGGGAAAGTGGATCCTCGTGCCGGCGACGGTGTCGCTTGCAGCGCAGGTCGGGACCCTGCCATTGATCGTCTTCCACTTCCAGCAGCTGGCACCCTTGTCGTTGTTGGCCAACCTCCTGGTCGTGCCGCTGCTCGGCCTCGCCGTTGCACAGGGTTTGCTCCTGGCACTGGTCGCACCCATTGTGCCCGCGGCGGCCCCCATGATCAGTGGCGCCATCTGGCTCACACTGACGGGACTGATGAAAATCGTCGCAGTATTTTCTGCCCTGACTCCCTGGCAGGTTGCCCAACCCACCCCATCCGAGGCGCTGAGTTGGATGTCCCTGACAGCACTCACCATTGTCGCCATCTATCGACCTGGCCTTCGCCGGGTCTCCTTGCTTCTGGCGCTGTTGACGGCCAATGTGTGGATCTGGCACAAGGTGTGGGATCCCGCCGTCCTCGACATCGTTTTCCTCGACGTAGGACAGGGGGACGCGGCATTCGTCCGCTTTCCAGACGGTAAGACGATGATCATCGATGCCGGCATGCGCAGTCGTCATATCGACATGGGGGAGCGAGTCGTGGTGCCCTGGTTACGTCGTCAGGGGGTAGAGGTCGTCGATGTCGTCGTCGCTTCGCACCCGCACGCAGATCACATCGGCGGTCTCGTGTCGCTGCTCGAACAGATCAAGGTGCGGCACTTCGTTGATGGCGGGCAGAATTACGATTCGTGGACGTCGCTCCGGCTTCGGCAGCTCATCGAGCGCCGACAGATCACCTACCATGCCGTGCGGGGTGGCGATAGTCTCGCAGGACTAGGAGGTGCTGGTGGGCTGATTCTGCATCCGACGGCGAGCTTTGTGGACAGCTCAGGGCTCTCTACCATGGGGTTGAACAATGGTTCCGTCGTGTTTCGTCTTGACTACGGCGAGCGCCGGGTTCTGTTCACAGGAGATATCGAGCACGAGACGGACCGATCCGTGACCCGCTGGGGATCTCGTCTGCACGCTGACATCCTCAAGGTCGCCCACCACGGCTCGCGGACGTCATCGGCCGCTGTGTTTCTCGATGTGGTTCGACCTTCTGTGGCTGTCATCTCCGTGGGGGCTCACAACAAATTCCGCCATCCGGCCAGCCCCGTTGTCACTCGACTGCAGGCGCACGCAGATGTTCGTCGCACAGATCAGGACGGGGCTATAATGATTCGTATCAGCAACACAGGGCAGATGCGGGTGTCACAGCAACTCACAGACGATCCAGGACATAGATCCGTGGATAAATCCCGCCCATCTCGATAATTCGTGAATGCCGTCTTTGCAGCAGGCCATCGCCTTGCTGCAGAACCTTATCAACGATACCCCGTTTCCACGCGAGGAAGACCAAACATCCGCCGGGTCGCAGCAGATACGCCGCCGTACGCAGGAAGGCCGCGTAGAAAGCGAAGAAATTCATCCCCTGACCGACGCGAATACCGTAGGGTGGATTGGTGACGATGAGATCGAAACTACCCTCCTGATGGTTGCTTCTCAGATCGCTCAGATCATGCTGGTCAATCGATATGCGATCTGCAACGTTTGCTGCGGCGATGTTTTTCCGTGCACCTTCAATGGCTTCTTCGCTGTAGTCGCTGGCGACGATCTGCAGATCGGGACCAAAGCTGGTGGCTTCTATTGGAATGGTCGCTGAGCCGCAGAATGGATCGAGGAGCCGACCCTCCGAGATCCCGGCAAACCGCAGCAACGCATAGGCGACATTCGCTCGTAGTGAGGCTCGCGGGTGGTAGAGCCGCCAGGGGCGCTTGCTCAGACGCTCCCGCGTCAGCTGCAGGCCAACGAGACATTGCCCATGACGAACATCGACGCGGATTTCTGTGTCGAAGTTCGTGAGATCGACCTTCATCCCGTGTCGCTCGACCAAACCTGCTCCTGCCACACGCTGTACATCCGTGCTGCAGAAAGGATGTTCGCCATGGCGGTTGGAGGTGACGCGAAAACTGCCCTGCGTGTGCAGGTCACCCTCGACACCACGCTCTGCCAGCGTGGAGCGGATACCTCCGAGGGGGTCATCAGCAGACAGTTGGAAAGCATAACGGGGCTCGACGACGTGGTGAACGGACCGCATCTGCCTTGCGATCGCGCGAATGGATGGGTCATGACGGGGGGGCAGAATCAGAGCATGGCCATGAAATCCATGAGGTCGGCGTTCGTACAGGCCGCCGTGGATTCGCTGTCCCAGTCGGTCGACGGCTTCCGCCGCCGCCAGGTCTTCGAGGCCCGGATCCGTTGTGAACAACAGGCCGGGTGTCCCGCCAACGAGTCGATCGAACAGATGGGCCTGGCGCTTGAGGGCCTCCCCAGGAGGGGAGATGGTCATCTGCGCGAGTCGAAGAAGGGAACGAGTGTATCGACGACGACGTTGGCTACTTCGTCGAAGAACAGGGATAGACGCCGTGGGGAGACACTGGCCACGCCGCAGTGAGCTACGTCGAACTCAGAAGCGAGTGTTTGGCTTTGTGTGTCGATGATCTGGATCCCGATGTCAATGCAGGGTTGCAGGTTGGTCGACAGTCCACTGAATCGAAGGGTGCGGACGCGAAGGCGGACGTCATACGTGGGATCTACCAAGGCGGTGAGATCACGCTGTCGAAATGCCCAGGCAACGCCCGACGCAGAGGGTAGACCTCGTACCACGGCCGGTACGATGAAGCGCTGGATGTCACGTACCGCCTCACGTGCCGCGGCTTCATCCTCCGACTCTAGATAGATCAGCAGTGGTTCGAGTCTGAACTCGTATTTCTCGGTCCAGCCGTTGACGACGACACCGACCGGCTCAGCAGCGGGAGCAAGTGGATCATTCACGAGCTGAGCAGCCACGATGCGATTCACGAAGTGCAATGCTTCCTGTGGTGGAATCCGCGCCTCACGCGCTGCCCAGCGTAGGGTGGTGTCCAGCAAGTAGTCGTCCGACGAGTGCAAGATCTCTCGTCCATGGCGTCCCAAGTGATCGATGAAGCGTGATAATTGACGCCGTGACAGCTCCCCCCCCAGATCGACGAGGCGCTCCCAATCGTCGCCACCTTGTTGGCGAAGGTCCGCCATTGCCTGCAGTCGATCTATCAGGTGTGCCCGGACCTGCTGTTGGCTGTGATCCGTAGCCCCCGCCACATAGCCCAGCAATTCGCTCATGCGGACTGGATCAGCCGACCGCAGGCCCTGGTCGAGGTACCGCAGGGTCGCCAGCAGAATTGGATCCTCGTCGAGATTCAGAAGCGGTACGGGCTGGGCGAAGGTGGTAGTCGCCAGCAGACAGATCAGAATTTGAACCATCCAACTGTGCCCAGATTTCCTTGCCGTCACCATCACGAGGCGGGCACCACGAGAAGAGGGACCTGCATTTCGGCAGGAGTCAGACCCGCATGCCCACCAAGCATTGGATGCACGCCATCCCCATCATCGATGAGGAATTGCACCCCATCGTGGGCCAGGGCCAACCAATTGCCGATTCGTTGGCGAAAAGAGGACGACAGCGGGCCACCGAACCAGCCAGCCTCAACGACTGCATCCATCGGCAGCAAATCTGCCGCTTGAGAGATGCCAGCATCATGCAATCGTTGAACATCATCGCATGCTAAGTAGGCAGCACGACGGCCTCCCGTGGGGCGATGATGCAGTTTGCTGAGCAAGTTCGCGGGAAGCACACAGCCTTGTTGGGGATCGAGTCGTGTTTGTCCGTGATCGGCTGTGATCACTAGCGCACATCGATGTTGACGACAGATGCGGGCCACGTGTCCAATCATGAGATCGACGAATTCCAATTCGAGTGCACTCGCTTCGCTGTGTGCCGTAGGCAGATCTGGTCCATTAAGGTGCGCGATCGTATCAATGTGAGGCCAATACATACCGACAAAACATCGCCCCTCATTGGCGGCGGCAGACAATGCCTGCTCGAGAAGTGCGGGAATCTGCGACTGTGTCTGGTACCCGAGAAAGCGACTGCCGCGCTGCAGAAGACCCGTGAACGCCGTGCCTTCGTAAGCGGCGGCGGTGACGGCAAATGAGGGGACGCCCACGCGCATGAGTGTTTCGTGAATCGTCGGCTGACAGCGCAGTATTTCGTCGTCGATCGGCTCAGTGGGGCGACCCACTGGTGCGAAGTGCAGGACGTTACAAGTGGATTGCACCTCATCAAGCCACAACACATGGCCAAGGATACCGTGGCCGCTGGGTGGGTGAGCCGTCGCCAGAGACGTGAGGGCTGCTGTCGTGGTCGAGGGAAAGATGGATGTCAGGGCCCGAGGTGCGCCACCATTGTCGACGAGTTGCTGCACGTGCGGCGCCCTGCCGGCGGCAAGACCGGCCTGTAGCTGCGCCAGACCGAGGGCATCGACAACGAGGCAAACGACCCCGCCAGCGGCGTCGCTCAGCAGATTTGGGTCAAGGAGGTCTGAGCGTAGTGGCGGCGATGGCGGTTTACAGCCAAAGGACTGCAGGATGGATGCGGTGACATTGACGATGGATCCGCCATCGTAGTCTGGCAGCACCCGTTCTCCGCTTGCGAGTGCTATGTCAAAGGATGCGAAAGGAAATGGGTCGTCGACGCTCATCGACGCCGGTCTCCCAACTCGATCCAGTAGCGCAGTTTCTGGATATCTGTGTCGCTCTTGCGACCCTCAGCCCGCCGGACAGCTCGGTCCATCGTAAGCCCTGATTCAAATTGTCCGCCATTTGACTCGATGATCCGACGCGAAGGTTGGTTGTCTTCATCGCAGGTGATCAGGACACGCTCCATGCCAAGGGAATAACATTCGTCGAGGGCGAGGTCCAGAATCCGGCGGCCATAACCTTGTCTACGTCGATCGGGGCGGATGCTGTAACCGATATGACCGCCATAGGTGATCAGATAAGGTGTGCCGAGCTCTGGTCGGATGGAGCACTGGCCGATGTACTCGCCATCGTCGATGAGCCAGTAGACATGATCGCGATAGCCACTGGAATGCAACCGGGAGGAATCTGCCAATTGTCTGAGATCCCAGACAAATGTGCCGAACTCGCGGCGCAGCCGATGTACGTCATAGCCGAGGAAGGGCGCATACGTCGACTCCAGCCGCTTCTCTGCGGCGAAGGACGTGGCACCATCAATGAAGCTTTCACGGAAGATCTCAGCTGGTGTCTCCAGAGAAATTGCGTCTAAGACACCAACAAGAGCACTCTCGGGGCTGGTCACCTGCGGCAATACCTGTCTGCGAGGGCACATCGACGCCTACAGAAACCTTACAAGGCAGTGCGTTGCAGGGCAAGATTTCAAACGACAGCGCGGCCCCGGCCGAGGCTGACCGGGACCGCGTTGTCTTTTGGGGTCTGCGCCGTTGGCAGACCCTATGAGGGGTCATCCGTTCTACGGAAGACTGGCCCCTGATAAGGATTAGGGATTATGGATATGCAGCAGGTACAACGTGGGCTTCCGGCCCGAGATATTCGGCCGACAACCTGCGATTCTCATCATCTCGCAAATCGACACTACCTATGTAGCTGCCGAGGCTGCCCATAAGCATGGCGATCGTAACGAAGGCGGCCACCACGACATAGAGGTAGCCCACCTCGGAACACCAGGTCCGGAAGTCCTCTCGGCGAACGTATTCCACGTTTCACCTCCAGGGGTGTGGGTTCTATGTGAAGCCGGGGTCCCAGAGGGACGAGGGCAGTGCCGGTACACTTGGCCCTCCATCCCATTCTCAGACATCGGCTGTGATGCCATGCTGTCGGCAGAGCCGTCGCAGGCGGGGGACGGCTCCCCCTACCTGGCGACCATTGCGCCGGATACCGAACAGGTGCTGGCTAACGACGCGTCGGTTGATGCCCATGATCTCGGCAACCTCCTCCTGCGTCTTACCGTGGACGAAATAGAGGAGCAGGGCCTCACGCTGACGATGTGTCAGCGAGGCGGTGACCAGCTCCATAACAGGCCCAAAAAGCCGCCGGGCTCGGGCCTGACTGCGTCGCTGCAGACGACGCTCCTCAACCGTATCAAACCAGAGCGCTGATTGGTCCGGATAGCGCTCCAGGTCGGAATGGTCGAGACGGACTTCCCAGAAGTCAGGGTTATACACGAACACTCTCTCCCATGTTTTCTTTCTCGAATGACGCGAGAAAAACCTCGCATCGTGCCACGAAAAAAGCCGCAGTGCCTGTGAGGGCGGCTGCGGCTGGGTAGGAGAGATAGGTGGGACTTTCGACTTAACGTTGTCGGTCCCTACTCCTGCACAGAGGCAGCTGGCCTTCACAGATCATTACTACATCCGCGAATTCGTTAAAAAGCATTCGACTACCCCTTTCTTGCGCGTGCGTTTGATGACGTTTCATCAGACGAATTGAGACGCGCGGCCCTCTTCGTCGTCGTTGCTATTAAGAGCGTATCAGAGCGCCTGATACGATGTCAAGCCAAAGTTCCTGTAAATCTGCATAATTCCAAAAAAAACTCACAGGCGAGCAGTTCCTGTGCGGATAGTGACCACCCTTACATCGTGGCGGATGCACTTTTCACGCGATGTAGCGAAATAAATCAGAGAGAACTCAAAAAAACTTGAATCCCTTGCGAAGCGCAGCTAGCCTCGGGCGAGTTGGCGTTCCCGACCGCGTCGAGCCGCAGGGGTTTCGATCCCGTGGCGACGGCACGCTCGCGAGAAGCCTCGCATCGTAAGACCTATGGCAGCGCCAGCCTCTTTGCTGGTACGATACAGACGGGCGACGCGCGCGAGGGACTCTGGTGAGACGGAGTTCAACAACATTGGACGAAGCTCCTGAAGGCGGCAGCAGCGGATGGAGAGCGTCGCCAATATACCCTCGGCCAAGGGGGCTACCTATCCGTACAAGTACTGAAAACGAACTGATACGAGACCTTTTTTCACCGATGCTCTTGCATGTGACCCAGTGGGCCTTCATCCTCCCTACAAGGCAATCCTCAGAGGCAGAACGACTATGTCCTACGACCTGTGGGGCCTGGGGGAGCTATGGAACTGACTATGAGACACCAAGTCTTATGCGTGGTACACATAACCTCACAGAGACCGAATTGGCACAAGCGTGACGGACGACAGTTTATTCGTGACATCGAGAGTGGCCGAGGGATACGCCGAGAGCAGACCTAGATTTCACGGCAACGTCTTATCTCGCTTGGCACTCAAATCACCCGATTTTTCGTGCTTTCGTGCGCTGGATGTTGGCTGCGGCACGGGTCTGTCGACGCTGCCGCTAAGGGACTTTGCATCGCAGGTCATCGGCATCGATCGTTCTGCAGCCATGCTTGCAGCGGCTGAGCACGCCCCTGGAGTCAGATACGTCGCCGCCTCCGGCGAAGGGCTGCCCTTCGTCGATGGCGCATTCGATCTGCTGAGTGTTGCCGGTGCGATCAACTGGATCGATCGCAAACTCTTTTTCGCAGAATCATGGCGTGTTTTGAGGGCAGGTGCGCTGCTCTGGGTCTATGACGGAGCGGAGCAGGGGGCGATGATCGAGGAGCCATCCTATCGCGAATGGTACGTGAACCAATACCTATCCAGATTCCCTCGACCTCCAAGAGACGAGCGCCCGATCACCGATGAGGAAGCTGCCAACTATGGGTTCGAGTTGCTTGCGGGGGACTCGTATCAGTTGGAGATCCCCTTGTCTGCGAGTGCGTGGGTAGCATTTCTGATGACTCAATCCAATGTGACCCACGCTCTGGAACAGACGCAGATGACAGCAGACGCTACCAAACGGTGGTTTCACGACTCTCTTGGTCGTTACTTCGGCGGTCGTGAAGGCTCTGCGGGGCGCGAAAGGCGGCTGCTTTTTGGCGGGCCCATCTGGTGTCTGCAACGAAGAATAGATGGGGGAGAATGATGCGCTGGCCCATGTCGCTGGTCGCAGCTGCTCTGGTTGCAGTCGGTCTGGCTGCACTTGTGGGGCGCCGGACGCCAGATCTGAGTGTGCCGCAGACGAATTGGGCCATTCAGACAAACATGGTGGCCCCCCTCTTCAACGCGATGGACTCGAAAGGCGATCCACTCCGCCTCGAAGACCTGCGAGGCAGATACGTGCTCCTCGACTTCTGGTTTACAACCTGTCCGCCCTGTATCGATGAGGTCCCTCGGATTCGGGCCCTGCAGGAGAAATATGCCGAGCAACTGACTGTGGTTGGTGTCAGTATCGACAGAGACCGAGAGGCCTTTGAGCGATTTCTGCAGCGCCAGCAGATGGACTGGCCCCAGATTCTGGACGTGTTGGATAACGAGGGGGCGCTGCAATCCTTGTATCAGGTTTCGTACTACCCAAGCTACTGGCTGGTGAATCCCGACGGGCAGGTCGCCTTGCACGGGCGTCACGTCGTGGGCGTGATGCATTCGGATGGTCTTCGATTCAACTACGATTGATGTCTGCCTCTATCTGTCATAGACCGGTCCTGGTGACCATCCTGTTGCTGTTGGTTGCCTGCGAAGAGAGTCCCGAGGAGCTGGTGGTGCGTCTTGCATCTCGAGATCCAAACGAACTCAGGCAGGTGTCGGATCGCTTGCTACGCCAACAGGAGGACGTGATTCCCGCTCTGCGTGGCGGCTTGCAGTCCGACCGCTGGCGAACTCGCTTCATGAGTGCTCAACTACTTGGTACACTGCGTGCAAAGGTTGCCGTCGCCGATCTGCTAGTGGCTCTGTCCGACAGCAATGTCGGAGTTGTCGAGAGAAGTGTCACTGCCCTCGGTCAGATCGGAGATCCTGCTGCGGCACATCTACTGGGTCGGCGTCTGCAACATCCGAGTATCGACGTGGCCCTCGCGGCTGCCATCGCTCTGGAGCAGGTCGCATCAACCTTGGCGATGGAACCGCTCCTGGCACACATGCATGATCCGTCCCCCCGACTGCGTGTGCAGGTCATGCAGGCAATGGGTGCTTGTATCGATACGACGCATGTTCTGGCTGACTCTGTCTATCGACTGCTGGCAAACGAACTGGCTGCACCTTCGCCAACGCAGCAGGTTGCAGCCATCGCCGGGCTTCGTGGCTTTGCCTATCGTGGGTTGGCCCCCTGGCTGCTGAATGCCATCGAGCGCGAGTCACCGGAAGTCGTCTACGTTGCCGTTCAGGCTTTGGGAGAAATCAAGGGTGATGATCATCCGGCCTGGACTGGTCACGAAGGCACCCAGCAAGACATTGTCGCCGCCCTGAGTCGGGTCGCCTCCGACCCCGGCCTTGAGGCCATCCGTGTAAAGGCTGCACTTTCCCTGGGACAGTTAGAAGCCTCGTCAGCGATACCGCTACTGGAGGAATTGAAGGCCAATCAAGGCGGTGACCTGCGGCTGGCGGCGGCAAGAGCGCTGCGAGTCATCGCCGGAGAAGGCTGGTGAAAGGCTCGGTCTGGATGTTGCGGCCATGCTGTAGATTCTGCCACTGCCCTTGTCACACAGGATGATGATCCTTTGAAAGCAATTCGACTCGGCCTAGACCACCTACCATCACTGGCCATCCTGTTCGATGCGTACCGGGTCTGGTACGGCGCCGACTCCGATGTTAATGCAGCAGAACAATTTCTGCGCCGACGCCTGGAGGCCGACGAGTCGGTGATCTACGGTGTCCTGCAGGGCGAAGATCTGGTTGCCTTTGCACAACTCTATCCATCTTTTTCCTCCGTCTCTATCGCCTCCATCTGGGTTCTCAACGATCTATTCGTCGTCGAGGATCAGCGCGGCACGGGCTGCGGGCGTCTACTGATGGAGGCAGCCGCTACGCACGCTCGCACAACAGGTGCGATTCGCCTCGAACTGGCCACAGCACACGACAATGGGCGGGCACAACGGCTTTATGAGGGACTCGGCTACGTGCTCGATGAGGATTTTCGTCACTACAGCCTGAGCATATGACCCAACGAACGGTTGGTCTCGCCTTCGGCCTTGGTGCCGTGGTTCTATGGGGACTCTCCTTTGTTGCAACGCGCGTGGCGTTATTGGAGTTGACTCCCATGGCCATCGTCCTGGGGCGGACCGCCTTCGGTGCGCTCAGTCTGATCATCATCGCCACGATACGGCGCCAGGTTTGGGTCGTGCCTCGCGCCGCCTGGCCGAGTCTGCTCGTGGCCGGCGGCCTCGGTGTTTTCCTGCATCAGATGCTGCAGGCGTATGGCCTGACGATGACGACGGCGGTACGCACGGGCTGGCTGATCGGCATCATTCCTGTCTGGTCTGCGCTGTTGGCATTTTTCGTACTTGGCGAACATCTACGACGCGTACGAGTGCTGGGTCTGCTTGTCGGTCTGGCGGGCGTTGTTGTGCTACTCAGCGATGGTCAGCCAGGCGTGGCGCTGCAGTTGCCACAGACGAGGGGAGATCTGCTCATCCTGGCAAGCACCGTCAATTGGGCGGTATATACTGTTCTCGGACGGCGAATTCTGAGTCGTCTCGATCCACTGCCGGCGACGATGGCAGCCATGGTTGTCGGGCTCGTGTTGCTGCTTCCTCCCGCCTTGTTCGCAGGTGCTGCCAGTGAGTTGATGCAGGTGAGTCTGAATGCTGTATTGGCCCTGCTCTTTCTTGGCGTCGGCTGTTCAGCACTTGCCTACCTGCTGTGGTTCGCAGCCCTCGGGCGTGCCACGACGTCTTCGGTTGCCTCCCTGCTGTATTTCGAGCCTCTCGTCACATTGGCTGGGGGTGTTCTGCTTCTCGGAGAATCTGTCGGCATGTATACGACCTTCGGTGGCGTTATGATTCTGGGCGGCGTCTTCCTTGTGCAGCGCCAAGGCGATGGCGAAAAGGAGCAACCTGATGTCTGACCACTATCAATGGCAGCGCGACAGTGACACGATCAGCACCGATCCGGCGCAGCTCGACGTGGAGATGATTCACCAATTCTTAACCACATCCTATTGGGTGCCCGGTATCGAACGCAGGACAGTGGAAATCTCCATAGAGAATTCGCTTTGCTTCGGTCTGTATCACGAGACAAAACAGATCGGTTTCGCCAGGATTGTCACCGATTACGCGCGTTTCGCCTACTTATTGGATGTCTTTGTCGTCGAGCAGGTGCGTGCACAGGGTCTTGGAAAGTGGCTGATTGCCTGTATTCTCGAGTGCCCTGCTCTTGATCTGCTGCCGTCGATTGGATTGGCAACACGAGATGCACACTCATTCTATGAGGCTTTCGGCTGGGAACGGCTTTCGTCGGCGGATCACTTGATGAGATTGACCAGGATCCCACGCCCTACTCCGGACGTTTAGTTGAGGAGACATATGCCACACACAGAGTCACTACAGGACGCAGTCAGCGATTTCTGCCAGTCCCAGCACTTCCTGCTTCTCGACACACAACTCAAGCAGAATGCGGAAGGTTTGCTGGCCCATTGGGCTCAGGCCGTAGGGGGAGATCCGACGACGCTCAAGGTGAAGGAAGCACTGCTGGGCGTCGCCCATCTGGACCTGCCACTGGACCAGAGACAGCGATTTCCTGAGTTGCTCACAGCCTTTGTGGAGTACCTACCGTCAACGGGCAGATTTCCGTCGTCCGCCTCCTGGGCGACGGTGATCGACGGCTGTGAAGAGGGGTATTTGGCAGCTTTCCGTAATGACGGTTCAGTCCGTGGAACGACGATAAGAAAACCTGTAGCGCCCGTTGGTCGCAATGAACCGTGCCCTTGTGGTAGCGGGAAGAAATTCAAGAAATGCTGCGGAAAGGGGTAAGCCCAATGGGTCGTCATCGAGATTCACTGGTGGGGGGCTGGAGGCCGCTATATATCACGATGATTGGCCTGGGGCTGTTGCTCTGTGCTGCATGTGCACCGCCTTCGGTCAGGCCGGGCACCGGCGATCGATCGATCGATGGCCGGTCGACCGGCGGCAGGGCGATCGGTGACGTGGCCAGCACAGGACGACGACAGAAGGAGATCGTCTGTGTCGCAGAACCGATGGCCAACTACGTCGTACACCTGACAACCCTCGGTGGCCTTCCCTGGCCGACACCGTATGGCGATTTGATGCGCTCCACAGTGCCTACGCAGAGCCTGAGCCGTCTTCAGCAGGCGGCCCCCGCACTGGCATGGGATCGACAGCATACGGGTGAGCTGGCTCCGTATTTCGTCTTCCTGCCGGCCTATCTCCGGCTGCAGGACGAATTCGAGCTCGAACAATACTTCATCAGTTTTGAGAATGCGATTCGACGCGATGCATATGCCGCCTTTCGGCGTGACAATGCGGACGGTCACGATCGAGTATCCACATGGCTCTTTGATCTGGAAGGGTTCTTCTACGAACGCCTGGATCTCTATCACAACAGTTTCACATTTATACGTGAACTGGGCCGACTCTATGTCAAACACTACCGCGACTACGAAGACGAACTGTGGCCGGAGATCGAACGTGATCTCGAGGTGGCAGCAGATCAGATTGAGTCACAAGCCTGGTCAGTGGATCTGATCGCCTCCTGGGAATCGATGACGCAGGAGAGCTACGATGGCCGACACTTCGTCGTTTCCCTCGTGGCGGCTCCTATGTCCATCTCGGCGACGGGACTCAGCTACGGCGAGACCCTGTTGGCGGTCGAGAAGGATGAAGAGTTGATGGCGCGGACGGTGAGCTTCGAATTTGGGCGTCATCTGCTCATAGATGTCTTCGACGAGGCCGTAAGTGAGGCGTCCGGCACGGCCAATCTCGATTGGACCGTCTTCGCAGCCTATCAGGGCCTG
>Ga0209558_1002243_pt1 | contig 12871 bp, 9 predicted proteins | sample SaaInlV_150m_DNA_3_FD_184674 | JGI IMG/M metagenome (GOLD analysis project Ga0209558, IMG submission 184674) | Marine microbial communities from expanding oxygen minimum zones in the Saanich Inlet - Saanich Inlet SI074_LV_120m_DNA (SPAdes) (version 2) | ecosystem: Environmental > Aquatic > Marine...
TAATATTTGCATGGCATTAGATAGATCACTTGTAATATTACCACTAGGCCAACGCTGTTCTGACCACTCCTTTGCTTGATTCCATAATGGCTGAAACATAGTATCTAGAAAATTTTGTAAATCTTGATTATCCACCAATGAAAGCTTCTTGAATCGATCATCTATTTGATCAAATAAGTGCTTTGCGGACAAACAAGCTTCAGATGCCAACTCACAAGAATCCTTGTCTTTTACGTTTTGAACATTCTTAATAAAATTTAATGCTTCTATAATATGCTTATCATCTATGTTGGAAAGGTGGATACCTTCAATCCATTCATAAAAGGCAATATTCTGCTGCTCATCGAATGCAACTACTTTAGGAGTTTGATTAAAGTCTTCAATTATCCTCAAAGCGTTCACCTCTGTCATTAGACGCTTTCTTGGATCATTCAATAAATCTGGGTAATCTTTCAATACAATACTACCCATGTCACCAGTCGAAACTTTATATAACTTACTGTTGCCCCGACCTTCTATTTTTTCAACGCTATTGATAGGCCGTTTATAAATAGAATTAACAAGATATGTTATTTCTTTATTAGTAATTTCTCCAAGAATGCTATTTTCAATATTGGACCAGTTATTACAGACCACATCATGATGTGTATCTTTAGAGATATTGCTGAAAAGTATTTTCCTAATATCAGGAAAATCATCCTCTGAAAATACTTCTTCTAGATCATCTATAAAGACATCAAGATTAAGGCTCTTTATTTTTCCAGCCTTTTCTCGTCGTGTAGTTGCAAAAAAAACGTTTTCTCTATGAATAGCAAACTCATTCTCGTCGAAAAAACCTTTACTCTGCATCCAATCTAAAGCAGCTCGGCGTAGTAGCGTCTTAGTAGGGTCAAAATGCCCATATTTTGTTTTATGACTAACAATAAAAACTGTATGGCCTTGTAATTTGCAACGTAATAAAAAACGAGCAACGCCAGGAAATAAATCAGCCTTGTGCATACTAGGGCCGTAGACTTGGCCTTGTATCTTTTTCCAGATTTTATCTCCATTCTGAGCAGAATGAAGCTCATTCTTTAGATCTTGTTTTGTCCCTTTCCAATCATTCGACACCAACCCTTCTTTTTTAGCCTCAATAGCAAACACTCTATCATAACGTGCTAAGGTATTGTCAAAATCAAGTCCAACCAACATATGTAAGATATGTCAAATTAAATAAAATTCATATGATTAATCTTATTCTTTTTCAAATCAAAAAGATATCGATTAACCTTATCCATTCTACAGTTCACACGGCATTTACTAACATCAAGCTCATTTAAAACGTATTCAATACCTTTTCTTCTATTCTCACCCTTCCATATCTCACTAAATGTATTTTCATTAATATTTCCATAACAAAAATTAGGATCTAGTAAATGATCTTTACAGCCATAAACTGAGCCTTCGGCCATTAAATAAGCCATATAAATAGGCGTGGAATAGCAAGTTGTATAACGATTAGATTGATCTTCATGATAATTACTCATGGTTTCTGATCTATAACTAACTTTAAAATCGTCAGACTCTAATTCTTTAAGTTTTTTTTCATTGGCACGTAATACCATTGATCTGTAATCAATATTATCATACAACCTATTTATACTGCTTTCTTCTTGAGAAAATGGCTTAATAACAAGATAATCTGCTCCAATCTCATCTCGAACAATCTTTCCAAAATTAACCATTTCATCTGCATTCTCTGGAAGTAATACTGATTGGACCCCTATCGTGCAATCTAGTTTATTTTTATTTCTAAATTCAACTGCCTTCTTAAGATTATCTATAACACGTTGAAAATCTTTTTCTCGTGTTTGGTGCACCTTCGCATAAGTTTCGGCAGAGCCGCCATTTAAAGACACCTTAATCCAAGATGTATGCTGTAGAGATTCTTCAATAAAACGATCGCCCATTGCAACGGCATTAGTTGTAAATGAAACGTCAATGCCTACCTCTTTAGTCTTTGCAACAATTTCATTAATTTTCTTATGTATCAGTGGCTCTCCCTCTCCAGCATACATAATGCTTTTTACACCATTGGAACCCATATCTTCTAATACTCTCATCATCACATCCAATTCAATTCTATTGGTGGCTTCATAACCAATATAATCGACAGCACAAAAAGTACAGCGATGATTGCATGCCCCTACTGGAGATACCTCCACATATATCGGGTAAATATCAATCAATTTTGACACCTCATCCTCGGCACTCAATAATTTTGCAACCTCTATAGGGTGGTACGCCATCTTATGGCCATCTATCGAAAATTTATCGCTCACAATTTATCCTTTTAAAAACTACTCTAAAATATCTGACATGTATTGACTTAATTTACTATTTGCAATAGCGGTATTCCCAACCTCTTTTACAGCCAAAGACGCCATACATGTGCCAATTACCGACGCCTCTATTAAACTAGCACCAGAGGACAAAGACACTGACATTGCAGCAAATAACGAATCACCCGCACCAGTTACATCCACAGGATTAACTGATAATGCGGGAAAGTCTTGCCTATCTGCAAGGTTACTACTATATGCGATAAAACCGTCTGATCCAAGCTTCATCAACATATTTTTTGAATTAGTATCTTTTAATAATGTAGTTGCAACCCACTCAATACCACTTTCATTATCATCTAGAGCAATTCTTGATTCCTTTTCAGTTGGAGTAATTAAGTCAAAACCACTAAATTTAGATACTTTTCCTGCCTGACTACTGCACTGTAAATCACCGTACAACTTAAAATTAAACTGCTTAGATAGTTTAACAATCGTATCTAATATATTCTGTGTAACAACACCATACACAAAATCACTAACTAGAATTCCATCAATATTGGGAGCTAATACAGTCAAATTATCTATAATTTCTTGTTCAATATTTTTTGATATTTTATGATCCTTTATACGACTGACACGAAATAATTTTTGATTTTCAACCATATAACGTGTTTTATATGTTGTAGGTCTACTTTTATCAACTACAAGATTTACTATAATTCCTTGTTTCTTCAGAGACTTAGACACTATATCTGATTCACGATCCTTTCCAGTAACACTAATATAATAACACTCAGCACCAAGAGCAGCTATATGTGAAGCGACGATTGCCGCTCCACCAATAAATTCACGATTTTCTAATTCTTTAACCACCAGTACTGGTGCTTCAGCACTCATGCCCAGAGCATCACAAGCCACATAATTGTCAACTATAGTATCTCCAATTACAATAAGCGTGGAATCAGAAAAACAACTTAACCTGTCTTTTAGATTATGCAATGTAATTTTATAGTTATTGCATATTTTATTTAGTTGATTTTTACTACTAATCTCTGTATCTAATACATTTCTAAATAATAAATTAGTAGTAGAGTAATGAGTTTCACCAGCATGAAATACAACTTTACTTGGACTGCAAACTGCTTTTATAGCTAAGCCTATTTGTTTAGATTGTACTTGTTCAAACTCTTTTCCTAAAACTAATACCTCCGGTTTTATAATGCCAATTAATCCTTCTAAAGTATAGTCACTAAGTATTACTACATTGTCAACAATTTGTAGATTTGCAACACTTTCAGCTCTTTCTGCCTCACTAAAATGTTGTCCAAATAAATCTTTATCAAGCTCTTTATCTGACACTATAGCAACTACTAGTTTTGTTGATAAAGTTTTAGCATGCTGTAGATAGCGAAGGTGGCCTGGATGAATAAGATTAAAGTGCCCATAACATAATACGATATTATCTGTTATTAATGCATCAATCTCATTGATCAAAGTTATTTTGTTATGAGATTTCATTCGATATATCAACTAACTTGTGAATAGGATTACTTAAAAAAAATTGTTGCCATAAATTATTCTTACTCCATATTGGACTATCGCAATTGTCCTTTTGTGCTTCTCTCAACATCTCAATTGTTCCAATATCTCTATGAATATTCTTATTTTCCCATGTTGCAATTTTACCTAAAAATTCAGGGAGTACTCCTATACTAAAATCTTTTACATTATGGTTGTCAACTATCCATTCAATAATTTCTGGTTCAATCAAATAAACTGCAGCATTTGCTAATTTACCAGGAGGGTTTTTTACTTTCTCATGAAATCCAATAACAACTCCATCTTCGTTTAACTCTACAATACCGCATGCTGTTGGGTTTGGACATGTAAATGTCATCATTGTCATACATGTTCCTTTTGGCCTGCAATAATGATGATAGTAATAAAAATCAGCAAAATTACAGCATGTCCAATTATCTGCATGAGCAAGTAATATAGTATCATTTTTAAAAAAGGCTGCATTATTTCTTATAGTTCCTGCAGTCCCAAGAAGATTTTTCTCATAAACTGAATAAACCCAACCCTTAATATGTGGTTGCTTAAGAAAATCATCTACATAATCTGAAAAATGATGCGTATTAACCAAAACATCGTTAATATTTGACTTTTTTAGAATACTCAACCAATATTCTAACAATGGTCGACCGTTTATAGGCATTAAGCATTTTGGCCAAATATCAGTCAGTGGCTTAAGTCTTGTGCCTAATCCTGCAGCTAATAACAGCGCTTTCATTTAATCAACAACTTTATTAACTATTATCAATAAACCTATCTGATAGATTATGCAAAATAAACTGATGTGCAACTTCCACCATACCGTAATCTTTACTATTGGACCATATATTAACATCGCCCAACACTCTTAAATTATTTTTTGAACTGAAGCCACTTAGGGTAACAACCTTTGCTCCAAGTTTTTTTGCGGTTTTAACAGAGTTTATAATATTTTTTGAGTTGCCAGAGCTACTTATAGCAATTAATAAATCCTCTTTCTTTATAGTGGTGTTCAATACTCTTGAAAATGCATCCTCATAACCATAATCATTTGCCATACATGTCAAAACTGCAGCATCATTTATAGTATGCGCGCTAATCTTTGCAACATTTAAAAAATCTGTAACTGAATGGCTTGCAATTGCAGCACTACCACCATTTCCTATGATATATAAATTTCTATTATTTTGTTTAATATTTATAAGAATTTTATATATTTCAATTAAACCCTCTTCTATAGAAAATTCTACGCTTTCTAGATTTTTTATAACCGTATTTTCTAATAAAGTCTTTTGAAACTCTTTAAAACGCTCTTTAAATAAGTATTTCATCTTATTATTTATCTCCTAGATATTTAAACCAAACTGCTGTAGCATTTTTAATTGTATCTGGCTCCCACACTGGAGCATCTTTCCAATCATCTAAACATCTAAGCATATTTCCCACGCCGTCAACAAAACTTACTTTTGCCTTCCAATTTAATACTTTATGTATTCTAGTAGTGTCTGCAAAAGTACAATCTGGCTCACCCGGTCTCTTAGGAATATAAACAACATCCCCTCCAAGTAACCCAACCAATTGATTAACACTATAGTGATTACCACTCCCAATATTTAATGCAATACAAGTAGCTGATGATTCTGCAGCCTTTAGAAATGCAATTGCCACATCAGTAACATAAGTAAAGTCCCTTGTCTGTGTACCATCACCAACTACAGTATATGGTTTATTATGAATTTTCTGCGAAAGAAAAACTCCAAACACTGCACCATAAGCACCGCTTGTCCTAGATCTTGGTCCATATACATTAAATAAACGTAACGAGATAGCTGGAATATTATAAGTTTTTGACCAGTGCATTACTAACTCTTCACCCATATACTTTGTAAGTGCATATGGGTATTGTGGTCTAATCTCAGAAGTTTCTTTTGTTGGATAATTATCTGGTATGCCATAGCTTGATGATGATGCAGCATAAACTATTTTCTTTACCTGTGCCAAACGGGAAGCCTCTAAAACATTAAATGTCCCCGTTACATTACAATCATAATATTCTTTAGGGTTCTCTATAGAAGGCACAATATCCGCCATACCCGCCAAGTGAAATACACAATCAATGTCTTTAAAAATTGGCTTTATATCCTCTAAATTTATTATATCTAACTCATAGAAATTAAAATTTTTATTATCCAATAAATGACTTATATTATTGATTCTGCCATTTAATAAGTTATCAATAACAACTACCTTATACCCTGAATCTATTAGTAGATCAGCAAGGTGACTGCCTATAAACCCTGCACCACCTGTAATTAACATTTTCATATTTACCAACTTTTCTTATAAAATTAAATCATTATCTTTATTGTAAAATGACATTATTATCAATAGATTTTTTAAGCAAAAAATTCCCAACTCAATGCAGTGCCTTTTTTTAGGTCTCTATTTACCTTACGTCCTATACACATGTCATAATATTTAGGTTCTAACCCCATACCTGGACGCACAATTCTTAAGTTATTTTCTGTAAGAATATCTCCTGAGACAACATCACTAGAAATGTACAAAGAACGCCTAAAAAATTTAGATTTTTCTTCACTATTTGTACTACCGTAAACTACCCTCCCTAGTGACCTCCAAGCCCTATCAGTCTCTACAACTAATAATTCTAATTCATGGGGCTCCAATGAAAATACACTATCTACACCGCCATCAGATCTAGATAAAGTAAAGTGTTTTTCTATCACTGTTGCGCCATGTGATACTGCAGCTATTGAAGCACCTACACCCATAGTATGGTCAGATATTCCAACCTCACAGCCAAATAATTCGCGCATATGTGGTATAGTTAAGACATTGCTATTTTCTGGTGTGGCCGGGTATGTGCTAGTGCATTTTAGCAAAATTAAGTCTTTACAACCAGAGTCTCTAGCTACTGTAACAGCATCATTTATTTCAGAAATAGTTGCCATGCCAGTCGATATAATTACGGTCTTACCAGTAGATGCTACCTTACTTATTAATTGTAAATAGTTATTTTCAAATGAAGCGATTTTATAAGCAGGGACATTTAATTCTTCCAAAAAATCAACTGCTGACTCGTCAAATGGAGAGCTAAAACAAATCATACCTAGTTCTTTTGCTCTTTGCATTATTGGTTTATGCCACTCCCAAGGAGTGTAGGATTGCTTATATAACTCATGTAAGTTTTTTCCTTTCCAGAGGCTGTTTTCATCATTAATAAAAAAATCACCTCCATTAACATCTAGAGTAAGGGTGTCAGCAGTATAAGTCTGTAGTTTTATTGCATGTGCACCTGATTTAGCTGCAGCTTCAACAATTTCTAATGCTCTCTCTAAAGAAAGATTATGATTACCAGACATTTCAGCAATTATAAATGGCTGACAGTTGTCTCCTATTTTTCTATTATCAATATTTAAACCCATTTTGCTATTAATTATGAATATTTGGAGTAAATTGTAACTCAAAATTACTAATACTTGAATTTTTGTGGTTTTTAAATTCAGTAAAACCCAGGTTTTTAAATACTTTTTTTGAAGCGTGATTGCTATCTTTTACCTTGGCAATCAAAGTAAACAACTGATCTTTTTTAAGATAATTAATCGATTTTTTAAGTATCTCTTTGCCTAGACTAAAGCCACGATACTGTTTTGCTAATGAGTAACTAATTGTATAGTGTGAAGAGCCCATACGGTCAAAATGGACCTGACCTATAGGATTAGAATAAGACTCTACCAATAATAAAATAGCATTGTTATCATTCAACTTTTTGCTAAACCACTTTTTGTGCTCTTCCAATTTTATAGGTTCTTGATTAAAAGCATTCTGCCTAACTTCTATTTCATTTGCCCAATACCAATACAATAGCAAATCTGACTTTGTTGCTCTCCTAACAACTAGTGACTTTGTATGTGGTCCAGTCATTAGTAAACGCGATACAATATCTACGCCCTTACCTTCAACTAGTTTTAGACAGTCGCTAGATTGCTTTTCTAACTTGCTTGGTTTTGAGATTAAATCTAATACTGTATGATAAATTTTACTTTCATCCACCTGATTTATACCGCCAATCCATTTAAGATACCCATCTTGGTCAAGGCACTTTGTAGATGAAACCTGATTATTGGCTGTAGTCACAACAGCACCTGGTAAACCTAGAGACATTCTCTCCCAAGTTATAGATCCCCCTGCGCCCAAAAAAATATCGGCTTTGGCCATCAATTCTGCCATATTTTGTATTTGAACATAAAGATTAATATTAGTACATTTGTCAATTTCTTTTTTTAATTTTGCCTTATGCGGATTAGCATCACCTATAACCACATCTACTATTAAATGCTTAAGCTTTGGCCGAGACAATGCTTTCAATGATACACTTGTCAAGTTATCTAGATCAGAGCCGCCAAAGAATAAAAACACTCTATTTATTTTGTCATGATTGCGAAGCTTTTCCTTTCTGTATTTTACAAAATCCTTTCGTAATAAGGCATATTTTGGACCAAGTAACTTCATTGTATTTGGACTAATTAGATTATCATAACAAGTATTGTCATTAATATAATTTTGATTAAGAAGTAAATCGCAATCATGTTTACGGTTTAATAGATCATCAATAACCATTATTTTCTTAGTATATGGCTTTAGTTTACTTTCCCAAATTTCATTTAGTGCATAGTGATCTACTATCAACCAATCTGCCTTTCTATCTCTTAATACTTGAATAGTCTCTCTAGCATCTACTTCCTGTTTAACACCAAGCCATTGTTCATATTTATTTAAACCTTGCTGTTTTATTATTTTTTTTTTAAGAGGTAATAAATGCAAAGTAAATCCATTATTTTTTATTATCTCATTTATATTTCCCAAGTGATTACGGGTTATAAATTCCACAATTACACCTGAATTGCGCAACTTTTCTGCAAGAGACATACTTCGCATTACATGCCCATAACCTATTTTTTGGGATGCGTCTGTTCGTATAAAGACTAATTTAATCATTCTTAATTTAAACGTCTAAACCCAGCATGACAAACATCTCCTTTTAATAAACTGCTTGGATTATACCCATCCTCACACTTTTTAATTAATGCAAATAATGGATCAAGAATTTCAAAATACTTGTCTATTTTTTCTACTGTGTGCGCTGTACTAACATACACACTATTTGCTGCAAGATATCCTTTGTCCAACATTTCTTGTGTAATTAAAGTTTTATAAACTAACGCATTTTCACTTGCAATAGTAAAGACTGGTAATGATGAAAGACCTGAATGTATTATTGGTATTTCATGCTTATCAGCTAGTTGTTGCCATCCTTCTTTAATATTTTTGCCTGTATTTTTAATTTGCTCCCAAGACTTTTCTCGCTCCATCACCTCAAGTGTTTTTAGTGCAGCAGTTGGACCTATTCGCTCAGTCCAGAAAGTGCTACTAATAAAAGTTGATTGAGCTGCTTCCATAACTTCTTGTCGACCAATAATTGCTGTAATTGCATATCCATTACCAAGAGCTTTTCCAAAAATAGCCATATCAGGCTCCACATCATATTTTTTATGCAAGCCACCAAAAGTTTCACGGAATCCAGAAGTACATTCATCAAAAATTAACACTATGCCTTTCTTAGTTGCTAAATTCCTTACTTTTTCCAAAAAGTTGTCTTTTGGAGGTTCGTTTCGTTGGACCTCCATCTTTATTGTGCCAATATCATGATTGTTAACAATGTCTAGTAACTCTTCAAAATGATTGTACCTAAATGGCAGTGTTGTACCTTTAAGGTCTTGAGGGACGCCAGTAGGATTCAATCCAGGAAGCAAATGACTATCTAGACCTTGAATGTCTTTTAAATTCGCCGCAAGATACCAATCGTGCCAACCATGATAACCACATATTGCTACTTTATCTTTTCCACTAGCAGCGCGTGCTATACGAATTGCAATTGCGTTAGCCTCACCACCAGAGCGAGCAAGACGTACCATATCTGCCCATGGGTGCATATCTATAAGTTTTTCAGCTAGATAAACCTCTTCAGGGCAATTTAAGGTAGACATATTACCAAATTGAACAGCTTTTAAAACTGCTTTATCGACCTCGGTGTGTCCATAACCCAATATATTGGTACCAACGCCCATAATTGACATATCGATTAACTCGTTACCATCCATGTCCCATACTCTACAACCCTTGGCCTTACTATAATACGCTGGCCACTTATCAGGCAAGAACATTTCTGCACGCTTTGAAAGCAACATATTGCCTCCAGGTATTATTTTCTTTGCCCGCTTCCATAGTTTTTGCCCTGTTCCTGTACCTCCCCCCTCATTTCTAACCAGATGTTGATTAACTAAAAAAATATCTGGTCGTAATTTTCTAAGTTGTAAAATCTCACTCCATCCAAAATCAATTCTTGGTGAGAAATACTCGAATATAGATTTAACTACTTTATAATCCTCTAGTTCATCAACCGTCCATCTTTCGTTTGAATAATCTTCTGCACTTGTAACATTTTCAGTTTTAAATATTCCAGAGTTACGCATAAATAGTGTTACATGCTCACGTTCAGCTAGTGTTTTTGCTTCTTCCCATGTGGTTTTTAAAGCAGAAAATGAAAACACCTCAACATCTAACCCATCAGGAAATGTTGGTGGATTTATATTACTCACATAATCAAAAAAATTTGATTCATATTTTTTTATAACTGAATCTATAACATCTGGGTCAATTAATGGACAGTCTCCAGTGATTCGAACAATGACATCTGCTTTATATTTTAATGCAGCCTTATAGTAACGACCAAGAACATCGTTTTCATCACCCTTATAAGTATCGTAACTCAACTGATTTACATGATTAACCAAGGTTTGATTTTGTATATCAGTTGATGTTGCTAATACAATTTTGTCTACTTTTTTAGATCGACTTAATCGTAATAGTAGAGCCTCAATCATTGTGAGATCTTTGCCAACTTTCAACATGACTTTATTTGGTAGGCGGGTTGAACCCATACGCGCTTGTACTATTGCAATAATACGCATAAAACTATGTAATATATTCTTTAAGTAGTATTTTGGCCGCTCTTTTACCTGCACCACCTTCGTATGCAGAAAAATAGTTTTCAATCATTTCTTTTCGAGCATTTTTTTTCTCTTTCCATAATCTCTCTATCTCATTAATAGGTTGTGAAAGAAAATTTCTTAATTTTTTATAAAAGTCCTTATCGTCGCCATCAAAAACAAATATACCTTTTGATAAACTAATATATGCATCATCTGTAAGTGGATTGTTTTCCTTTTGATTAATAAAAATAACCGGTTTTCCAGACATAACTGGCCAACCTAATGTACTTGTAGCACCGGTTGTCACTAATACTCTATGTTCTGAAATAAGATAACGCATATCCAACTTATCAGAAAATAACTCTATGTTGTCAAATTTCTTTAAATCATTTAATACAGGGTCTATATCAGCATATCTACGATTATCTTCTGGATATGTTTTATATCGAACTTTGTGTGGCAACCTACTTAAAACCTTTACCACAATATCATGTTCATATACAGCATTACCATAATCTGTTTTTTGTGCAAGAGAGAATCCCATATGGTATAGATTGGTTGATATAAATACAATAGGAGGTGTAGATTTACTTGTTCTTTTCATCTGTCTCATTCTAATAAGACGCAAAGGCATACCTACACAGTAATGTTTGGATTTATCAAAATAAGTACTTTTCTCTATATCTATAATCCTAGAATTGTAGGAAAACATAATATCTGACACACTATTATCAAATGCAATCTGCATAATATCATGTGCTTTACTTATTTCTATAGTTACACCATGCTGACTTGACATTAGTAAAATATCATTTTTTCTACAAACATAGGCTAGTGCATAACCCTTAATATTACCCGGTGCGTTTGCTAACACAAATTGTTTTCTTGTAGAGTTTTTGACAATAACCCTTTCATACTCACTAACTAATACTTTAAATTGCTTAAGTTGTTTTTCTAAATGCGACTTAAATAGAGACATGGTAGCATCTACAGCATTTGGTACCACCCACTCTTTAATCCTTTTACGCATAATTGGTAAAATTGATTTATACAACGATGTAATATCCATATCTGATGCTATATTTTTAGCATTAGTTGAATCGCCCAATTGTATGTTTTTAACTTTCATTCCTCGTAAAATTAAAGATGATACTATCTCTATATTTAACTCATTTTCATTTGGCACAATAATCTCAGACACAAACATCCAATCTGGAAGTTTCTTCATCATTTTTAATGCTATTCTATAAATTAAAGTCTCATATCCAGCAACTTTAAAACGCTTAAAAAATGATATACCGTCCGTAGTAAGTACATTCCATTTGTCATTTTTCAGAAAATACTTCACCATATTAAATGATAGGTTGGATGATAGTAGCTGTTCCCACGGTGAATTCATAATATTACCTGCTGTCCCAGTCTTTCCCTCAACATATATAAATAATCTAGAGTCGGTAAAATCCTCATCTTCCAAACAAGCAGCTTTATAAATTATCTTTTGAAACTGATATACTGATAAAGAAATAGCAAGGGCCGCCTCTCGTTCAATACCAGGAATATTTAATGCCAAATCAAATATATCTTCAACTAGGCTTTTGATTGTACCTTGAAATTTTGTTATTTCATCTACAGACCATCTTTCTTCAATATTTTTAATACTTGGATTTTTACTCCATAATAAAGACGGTGCACTAGATTTTATGATTGCTGATTCTGGTAAGCCACTCTGATAAGCCCATTCTAAAGCTTGAATACTATCACAAAAAACAGTGTGGTGTTTAGACAAATCAACCAAACTGGTATTTTTTATATTTGACAAACTCACACCTTCCAGTTTGATGGATTAAGGAACATAGTATTATCAACTGATAAATTATAAAATTCAGTTGTATTAATACGTACTGATTTAGCGTTTACTAT
>Ga0209558_1002281_pt1:0-7500 | contig 12724 bp, 8 predicted proteins | sample SaaInlV_150m_DNA_3_FD_184674 | JGI IMG/M metagenome (GOLD analysis project Ga0209558, IMG submission 184674) | Marine microbial communities from expanding oxygen minimum zones in the Saanich Inlet - Saanich Inlet SI074_LV_120m_DNA (SPAdes) (version 2) | ecosystem: Environmental > Aquatic >...
GGTATATTTTCTTCAGTTGTTATCAATCCAATAGCAGCACTTAGCTCATCAATTGATCCATAGACTTGTATCGTTTGATCGTATTTAGGCACTCGTTGATTGCCACCAATATCAGTGGAGCCATCATCGCCCTTTTTTGTGAAAATCTTTGTTAATCTATTGGCCATATTTTATCCTCTTTCTTATAGATATCTTATCGTTTATGAAGCTATAGAAGCAAAAAATTTTTACAGCGAAGGCCTGTAGTTGAATCCTACGAATATTTTTCTTGTCTCTGTTTTATAGCCATTGGCTAATGTGTATTCTTCATCAGTAAAATTATTTAATGCTGCTTTAAAAGATAAGCGATCATTCATTCGATATCGCATGACTATATTTCCAATCAAATAAGGATGTAACTTCACATTTCCAAAATCAATACGGGATGAGTTTTTTGCCATATTCAGATTAAGGTCTAGTTTCCCAAAGTTTCTTCTTAAGCCAATTCCAATGGAACTTTTAGGCCTTCTCAATAAACGACTCTGATTGGTCAAGTTATCCGCTTCTTGGAGTGTCGCATTAACATTAAATTCCCATTTCATGATTAAGGTGGAGAACTGAAGATCAAAGCCTTGGATCAATGCTTCTTCAATATTGTAGAGTTTGAAATCAGAATAGTTAAAAGCTATTAACTCATTGATCTTATTTTCATAAAACCTCAGTTCAATACGGCTCAATCCTTCTGGTGAATATTGAATGCCAATACTTTTATTATTTGATACTTCAGGAATTAATGTTTGATTTCCACCAAAACCATAAAGATCAAAATTAGAAGGATCACGAATTGCTTTGCCTAGATTGGCAATAAACTTGATACTGGTATTTACTTTATAGCCATACTCCAAATTCCAAGTGGTTTGATCTTGGATCTTTTCTTTATTATTTAACCTTACAGCCATTAATAATTGATGTTTATCAAGCAATGTAAGATTTTCTAAATAAACTGCATCACTCGATATCTCAGTATCTACAACCAGTCCATAATTGCTGGCATTAAAGTCTTCTTTTTCATGAATATAACCAATAATTAAATCATTGGAAGGATTCCATTGAACAGTATTTTGCCATTCCAATGATAGTTTTTTGCTGTGATTAAAGTCGGCGGAATAATTTTGATCAATTTTATCTTTACTTAAATTAAGATTAAGACTGGATGACCATAAATCATTGATTGGATTTATTACATTAATTGCAGAGACAAGATTATCAAAGTCCTGACTGATTGGACTGAGAAAAAAATCCATATATTCAGTCGTACCTGATGAACTCCAGATACTAGTTTTGATTATCTTATGTGTATCTTTGATTTGGAAGTAGCCATGCAGTGAATTATTATCATAGCCATTATCAATAGTACTATTAAGCTTAGTAGGAAAACCATCGGTTTGATAATGACTCCATTGCAAACCACTTGTCATATTCTCTTTATTTCTAGAGGCCATGAGATTTATATTTTTCATATTATCCGAGCCAGTTGTGAGAGTGGTTTCTAAATTATTTCCATTATCTTTCTTAGTGAAAATATTAATGACACCACCAATTGCATGAGAGCCATAGAGGCTGGTTCTAGGCGCTTTAACTATTTCAATTTTATCAATAAAGTCAGGATTAATATTCTGAATAGCAGCTACTCCAGTGGCTGAATCATTGATAGCAACACCATCAAGTAAAACAAGGACATGATTGCTATTTGAACCTTGAAGAAACAAAGACGTCAGCTGACCAGGTCCACCATTCATTGAAATATCAATTCCACCTACAAAACGGAGCAACTCTGCTAAATTATTCGCTCCTGAAAGAGCAATATCTTCAGAAGAGAGGATGGTGATTGGTGCAGTTATATTATCTTTGGCAACACTTGTTTTTGTAGCAGTAACAACAAGATTCTCAAGATCATCAATGTTTTCTGAGAATGAAGGAGCAGTATGTATTGAAATAAAAAGAGCTGAAAGAATTGTTCTTTTTATAAGCTTGATCATAATTATTCCTCATAATGAAGTAAATATGTAGGAAAACGTCAAACTTAATGAACGTACCCACCCGTACTATAATTTATGTTAAGTCGGTCTCCGGGCTAACAAGCAGTTACCTAAGCAATAAACCTTCCCATCTTTTGATAGTGGCTTGAATAGATTACTATTCAGTTATTGCCTTTAACTTGATTACCGTTGCGGGGGCAGCGTTGGAATATTTTATTTCACCAACTTCCCAATCAGCTTTCACTGAAACTTAATAAATTTATTAAACCCTAAAAGTGCTCACTTGTAAACTTAGGGCTGAAGCCTTTTTTTTATCCAACCTTGAGTTGAAATGTATGCATTACCTTTTAATGATAAGTCTCTTTGAAAAAGTAAACGATCATGAAATCGATCATTCTGATTTAACCAAATTTCTATTTGATGAATCCAGATTCTATAACCACCCCAAAATGGCGGTCTGGGTAATTTTTTGTCATTGATAGCAAGTTGTTTGCGTTCAATATTAAATTTTTTTAATGCTTTATCAAATTGACTTTCAAGATCCTTTCTACTGCCAATACTATTGCTTTGCTCACTTGCCCAAGCCGCAACTTGACTGCCCAGAGAACGTGATAAGAAGTAATCGTCGCTTTCATCTTGTGGCGATTTTAAGGCGTATCCTTTAATTCGTATTTGATACCCATAATTATCCCAATGAAACACACCACTGCATTTAGGTTGGTAAGCCAGCTCAATTGCTTTGGTGGAATTATAATTGCTATAAAACACAACATAGCCATCCACAATATTAATCTCTTTACAAAGAACCATGCGGACGTTCGAAGACCCTTCTTGATTTGTTGTAGCAATAGAAAAACAATTGGGATTGGGTTGTTTTTCAGCCTCACTGACTTCCTTCATCCAATCGTTTAAGACCTCCATAGGATTTAGGATATCTGATTGATTTAATTCCATGCTCATATAATACAATTTAAGATTTGTTATAATTTAATTTCTGATTCAATGATAACAATCAGAGTAAGAAGAAGAAAAATAATCTTTCAAATAAATAGAGATTCAATGAGGTAATCATGAGTGATTTAAAGAAACTAAGGTCAAAGCTTTCAGAGATTGATTTAAAAATCATAGATCTGATTCATCAAAGACAATCCTTATCGCAAGACATTGGAATTCTTAAGAGAACAAAAGGAAAGCCAACAAGAGACTACAAGAGAGAAAAAGAAGTTATTGAATTGGCAAAAGAACATGCAAGTAAGCTTAATATAGAATCAGAGATGATCGTTGATTTGATGCAATTACTGATAAAGAGTTCTCTCAAGACACAAGAAAAAGCTAGAGTGAAGGAAGAGGGATTAGGATCAGGACAAAAAGTTTTGGTTATTGGAGGCTGCGGGAGAATGGGTAACTGGTTTGTTGAATTTCTAACTTCTCAAGGATATACAGTAGAGATAGCGGATCCGAATCAAGAAAGATCTAGTGATAATTCTTTTCAAAACTGGAAAGATGCTGATGATAACTATGATATGACTGTTATTGCAGCTCCTTTAAGAGAGTCAGTTACAATACTCAGTGACATGTTGGAAACCGGAAGAAAAGGCATTGTCTTTGACATTGGTTCTTTGAAGTCACCTGTTAAAGACCTATTAAAAAGAATGGCTCAAAAAGGAATTCAAGTCGCATCCATTCATCCTATGTTTGGACCTGATGCTGATTTACTAACAGGCAAGCATATTATATTTATGAATATAGACTCGAATAAAACCTTGTCAAAAGTCAGACAACTGTTTGAATCAACCACTGCTCAATTAATAGAAATGTCCATTGATAGCCATGATTTTGCTATTTCCTATGTACTTGGATTGTCACACACTCTTAATATTGCTTTTGCAAAGGTATTGGCTAGCAGTGGAGAGAATAAAGATCTACTTTCTGAACTATCAAGCACGACCTTTAAAGATCAATTGAGTGTTGCTAAAAGAGTGACGGATGAAAATCCACATCTATATTATGAAATTCAATATATGAATAAGCACAGCTCAAAGATGATTAACGAGTTAAGCGCTGTGATAGAAAATATTTCACAATACATAGAACAGGGAGATGAAGCTGCATTTGTGGCAATGATGGAAGATGGTAAATCTTATTTCTCTGTAAAATAAATAATCAATTTGAAGGTAAAGAGCAATGGCTGATTTAATCTATGATGATGGCTATAGAGCTAATGTTGGTATCATTATTTCCAATCAAAATAATAATTTATTTTTTGCAAAAAGACGTTATCAGTCGGGTTGGCAATTTCCTCAAGGGGGGATACATCTTGGAGAAAAGCCTATCCAGGCAATGTATAGAGAACTGAGTGAAGAAACGGGATTGAATAAGAAAAATACCAAGTTTATTAAGGAATCTGAACATTGGTATCAGTATCAAATACCAAAAAAAAATATTAGAAAAATTAAAAATGGGATCAAAGTTATAGGGCAAAGACAGAAATGGTATCTTTTAAAGTTTACAGACGATGAGGAAGTAATTGATTTGGAACATCATAGTGAACAGGAATTTGATTCTTGGAAATGGGCAACACCTGAAATTGTTATCAAGCAAGTCATTGGATTTAAAAAAGATGTCTACAGAAAAGTATTAGAAGAATTTAAACCTTTCATTGAAAAATAGAACTGGTCTATAATGACGGTACAAATTATTAATATTAAATTATGGAACAAGAAGCTTTAATTTTTACAGATGCAGCCGCTATGAAAGTTGGCTCACTTTTAGCCGACGAAGACAATTCAAAAATGAACTTAAGAGTCTATGTGACTGGAGGCGGTTGTTCAGGCTTTCAGTATGGCTTCTCTTTTGATGAAAATAAAGATGATGGCGATACTGAGGTAACTAAGAGAGGCGTCAATTTAATTGTGGACCCAATGAGTATTCAATATCTAATGGGAGCTGAAATTGATTTTCAAGAAGATCTACAAGGAGCTCGATTTGTAATTAAGAACCCAAATGCAACCACAACTTGCAGCTGTGGTTCTTCATTTTCCTGATTCAACGACCTCTTAGTTTATTAATTTTTTCTGGTGGTAGAAATACTCCTCCGAGCATAGTTGGAGCATTAGAACCAGTAACAAGCCTCAAGTCAGAATAAATTTTATCGATCCTTTTTTTTGATAAGTAGGAAAAGCCAGCAGCTTCAACCCATTTAGATTCAATACCCCAGTCGGAAGTAAGATTAATTTTCTTATTTAGTTTGTGTTTTATCCTACTCATTAAGAAGTTATTTTTAATACCCCCTCCACAAAAAGCAATTTCACTTTCTTTTGGATATTTTTTTATAGCATCAATAATCATATCTACTGTAAGTTCAGTAAGGGTTGCTTGCACATCAGCAGTTGCTATAGATTCATTATTAATCGATATTTTCTCTTTTATCCATTTGAGATTAAAGTAATCTGTGCCCGTGCTTTTTGGAGGCTTTCTTTTAAAGAAAGCATCTTTTTTGAATTCACTTAATAGTCGATGATTAATATTACCAGTGATAGCCCATTGACCTTTCAGATCAAAGTCTCCTTTCTTATTTGCTATTGACCAGGAGTCCATCAATATATTTCCAGGACCAATATCATACCCTTTATAGTTACCATTCTTAAGAAGAAGTGAAATATTCGATACCCCTCCAATATTAATTAATATCCTATTTACTTTCTTATTTAAAAATAACCACGAATGAAATAATGGTGCAAAAGGAGCACCTTCTCCGCCTGAGGCAATATCATTATTCCTGAAATTAGAAACAACTGTAATGCCTGTTTCTTTTGCAACCAATGCTGCATCTCCTATTTGAAGAGAACCAGGAAAATTTGTTGCCGTATGATGCATGATAGTTTGCCCATGAAGGCCTATAGCTTTTACACTGGATGGATCGATACTTTCCTTAAATAATAATTTATTCACACACTTAGCAAATAAATGCCCTGTTTTATAATTCAGTTCAATTAAGGTTTTCAGGTCTATTTTATATTGTGATCTGGATAATTCTCTGAGTTTATATTTTAATACTTTTGGAAACTTAATCGTGTGTCCCCCAATAAAACTCCAAGATTTTGGATTGATTTTCATCAGAGCAGCATCTACAGAATCAATGCTGGTACCCGACATAACTCCAATGAATAGATTAGGTTTCATATTAAAATTATATTTTTTATTAATTTGATTATATATCCGATCTATAATGAGATATATAATTAAACAATCCAATATGGTTTCTAAAAATAAACAGCTTGATGAAATAAGAAGGGGAACTGAAGAAGTTCTTATAGAGAAAGATTTTGTCCGTCGATATAAACAAAATAAGCCACTTAAAATAAAAGTGGGTTTTGATCCAACTGCTCCGGATTTGCATATTGGCCATACGGTTATTATAAATAAAATGAGACAGTTTCAAGAATATGGCCATGAGGTAATATTCTTAATTGGTGATTTTACAGCAATGATTGGGGATCCTTCGGGAGTGAATGCAACCAGACCCGTGCTTAGTGAAGAGCAGATAAAAGCAAATGCTAAAACCTATACAAAACAAATTTATAAAATATTAGACAAGGAAAAAACCAGAGTAGAGTTCAATTCTAAATGGATGAATGAGGTTAATACTTCAAAGCTTATTGAGATAGCATCAAACTACACTGTTGCAAGAATGCTGGAAAGAGATGACTTTAAGCAAAGATTTAAGTCTGAGAACCCTATCTCTATCCATGAGTTTCTCTATCCATTAATACAAGGCTATGATTCGGTTGCACTCGAAGCCGATGTTGAAATGGGAGGTACAGATCAGAAGTTTAATTTATTAATGGGTCGGCACCTGCAGCAGATCTATGGTCAAAAACCACAGACTGTTATTACACTGCCTTTGTTAGAAGGGCTTGATGGAATTAAGAAAATGTCTAAGTCTGCAAATAATTATATTGCATTGACAGATTCAGCAGATGAGATGTTTGGAAAGGTTATGTCATTGTCAGATAAAATAATGTGGCGTTATTTTGAATTATTAAGCGCTAAGACTATTGATGAAATCAATTCTATGAAACAACAAGTTAAAGATGGCGATAATCCAAGAGATATAAAGTTTATTTTAGCAATGGAGATAGTTGAGAAATTTCATAGTTCAAAGCAAGCTTCATCTGCAAAAGATTCTTTTCTTAATAGGTTTCAAAAAGGAAAGCTACCAGACAATATTGAGCTCGTATCAATTCCATTAAAAGACATACAAAATAATGATGGAGAAACCAACCTTGCTAAATTACTTTCATTGTCCGAATTGGTTAACAGTATCAGTGAAGGACATAGAGCTATTAAAGCAGGTTCTATAAGGCTTGAAGGTGAAAAAATAGACAACAAAAATTTAGTATTTGAGAACAATAAAACCTATATTCTTTCTTTTGGTAAAAGAAGATTTAAAAAAGTTAAAATTATTTAAACATAACTGTTG
>Ga0209558_1002281_pt1:10000-12724 | contig 12724 bp, 8 predicted proteins | sample SaaInlV_150m_DNA_3_FD_184674 | JGI IMG/M metagenome (GOLD analysis project Ga0209558, IMG submission 184674) | Marine microbial communities from expanding oxygen minimum zones in the Saanich Inlet - Saanich Inlet SI074_LV_120m_DNA (SPAdes) (version 2) | ecosystem: Environmental >...
CTGGAGGAAAAGAAATCAACCGAGATTCCCTTAGTAGCGGCGAGCGAAAGGGGACTAGCCCAGATTCAATCATCTTGAGTAATTTAACAAAACGTTCTGGAAAGTTCGGCCATAGTAGGTGATAGCCCTGTATGTGAAAAGTTACTTAAGTGTGAATCGAAGAGTAGGACGAGGCACGTGAAACCTTGTTTGAACATAGGGGGACCATCCTCTAAGGCTAAATACTACCTACCGACCGATAGTGAACCAGTACCGTGAGGGAAAGGCGAAAAGAACCCCGTCGAGGGGAGTGAAATAGAACCTGAAACCGTATGCGTACAAGCAGTAGGAGCACATTTATGTGTGACTGCGTACCTTTTGTATAATGGGTCAGTGAGTTACTTTTAGTGGCAAGCTTAACTTTCTTAGGGAGGCGTAGGGAAACCGAGTCTTAATAGGGCAATAAGTCGCTAGGAGTAGACCCGAAACCAGACGATCTATCCATGGCCAGGGTGAAGGTGGGGTAAAACCTACTGGAGGCCCGAACCCACCTATGTTGAAAAATGGGGGGATGAGCTGTGGATAGGAGTGAAAGGCTAATCAAGTCTGGAGATAGCTGGTTCTCCCCGAAAACTATTTAGGTAGTGCCTCATGTATTACTCTCGGGGGTAGAGCACTGTTTCGGCTAGGGGGACATCCCGTCTTACCAAACCGATGCAAACTCCGAATACCGAGAAGTAGAGCATGGGAGACACACAGCGGGTGCTAACGTCCGTTGTGGAGAGGGAAACAACCCAGATCGCCAACTAAGGTCCCAAAATTACAGCTAAGTGGGAAACGAAGTGTGGAGTCAAAGACAGCAAGGAGGTTGGCTTAGAAGCAGCCATCCTTTAAAGAAAGCGTAACAGCTCACTTGTCAAGTCGACACGCGCGGAAGATTTACCGGGGCTAAGCTGTGTACCGAAGTTGCGAATGCTTATCATTAGATAAGCGTGGTAGGGGAGCGTTCTGTAAGCCTGCGAAGGTGTACTGCGAGGTATGCTGGAGGTATCAGAAGTGAGAATGCTGACATGAGTAACGATAATGCGGGTGAAAAACCCGCACGCCGAAAACCCAAGGGTTCCTGCGCAATGCTAATCAACGCAGGGTTAGTCGGTTCCTAAGGCGAGACCGAAAGGTGTAGTCGATGGACAACAGGTTAATATTCCTGTACCGCGTTTACTGCGATGGGGGGACGGAGAAGGCTAAGCATACCGGGTGTTGGTTATCCCGGGAAAAGTATGTAGGTAGGAAATTTTGGTAAATCCGGATTTCTATTACCAAGGTACGAGACCATCGATTTTTTAATCGAGAAGTTGCTGACGCCATGCTTCCAAGAAAAGCCCCTAAGCTTCAGGTAAAACGTGGCCGTACCCCAAACCGACACAGGTGGGTGGGATGAGAATTCTAAGGCGCTTGAGAGAACTCTGGTGAAGGAACTAGGCAAATTGGTACCGTAACTTCGGGAGAAGGTACGCCTTGATTGGTGATGGAACTTGCTTCCTAAGCTGATTAAGGTCTCAGATACCAGGTGGCTGCGACTGTTTAATAAAAACACAGCACTCTGCTAACTCGTAAGAGGATGTATAGGGTGTGACGCCTGCCCGGTGCCGGAAGGTTAATTGATGGGGTTAGCCCTTGTGGCGAAGCTCTTGATCGAAGCCCCGGTGAACGGCGGCCGTAACTATAACGGTCCTAAGGTAGCGAAATTCCTTGTCGGGTAAGTTCCGACCTGCACGAATGGCGTAACGATGGCCACACTGTCTCCACCAGAGACTCAGTGAAATTGAAATAGCTGTGAAGATGCAGTTTAAACGCACCAAGACGGAAAGACCCCGTGCACCTTTACTATAGCTTTACATTGGACTTTGATCCTGTTTGTGCAGGATAGGTGGGAGGCATTGAAGCATACACGCTAGTGTATGTGGAGCCACTCGTGAGATACCACCCTGATATGATTGAAGTTCTAACCTAGACCCGTTATCCGGGTTGGGGACATTGTATGGTGGGTAGTTTGACTGGGGCGGTCTCCTCCTAAAGAGTAACGGAGGAGTACAAAGGTTACCTCAACTCGGTCGGCCATCGAGTTATGAGTGCAAAGGCATAAGGTAGCTTGACTGCGAGACAGACATGTCGAGCAGGAACGAAAGTTGGTCTTAGTGATCCGGTGGTTCTGAATGGAAGGGCCATCGCTCAACGGATAAAAGGTACGCCGGGGATAACAGGCTGATTCCCCCCAAGAGTTCACATCGACGGGGGAGTTTGGCACCTCGATGTCGGCTCATCACATCCTGGGGCTGTAGCAGGTCCCAAGGGTACGGCTGTTCGCCGTTTAAAGTGGTACGCGAGCTGGGTTTAGAACGTCGTGAGACAGTTCGGTCCCTATCTGGTGCGTTCGTTGGAAAATTGAAGGGAGCTGCTCCTAGTACGAGAGGACCGGAGTGGACGTACCCCTGGTGTTCCGGTTGTCACGCCAGTGGCATTGCCGGGTAGCTACGTACGGAAGGGATAACCGCTGAAAGCATCTAAGCGGGAAGCCCACCCTAAGATAAGTTTTCCCAGGATCCCTTGAGATCCCTGAAGGGCCATCGTAGACTACGATGTTGATAGGTCGGGTGTGGAAGCTCAGTAATGAGTGAAGCTAACCGATACTAATTACCCGTGAGGCTTGGTCTTATAACAATCAAATAACTTTACACAGTGTAA
>Ga0209558_1002295_pt1 | contig 12690 bp, 13 predicted proteins | sample SaaInlV_150m_DNA_3_FD_184674 | JGI IMG/M metagenome (GOLD analysis project Ga0209558, IMG submission 184674) | Marine microbial communities from expanding oxygen minimum zones in the Saanich Inlet - Saanich Inlet SI074_LV_120m_DNA (SPAdes) (version 2) | ecosystem: Environmental > Aquatic >...
ACGCCGAAGAAATTACCCATTTTGGTACATCGGCGAAGTTCATCGATGCGGTAAACAAAGCAGGGCTAAAACCCAAATCCACCCACAAACTGACCACGTTGAAAGCAATTCTTTCGACCGGGTCTCCCCTGGTCGCCGAAAGTTTTGATTTCGTCTACACCCATATCAAACAAGACCTGCACTTGGCGTCTGTATCCGGTGGCACTGACATCATGGGGTGTTTCGTATCCGGCAACACGACGGCGCCTGTTTGGCGAGGTGAAATTCAGGGACCAAGCCTCGGCATGGCCACAGATGTATTCGATACCGATGGCAACCACATGCCCCAGGGTAAAGGAGACTTGGTCTGCACGGCCCCGTTCCCATCGTTGCCGGTGGAATTCTGGAATGATGCGGATGGATCAATCTATCGAGGCGCCTATTTTGAGCGCTTCCCCAACATTTGGCACCACGGCGATTATGCGGAATGGACTGAACATGGCGGCATGACCATCTACGGACGATCCGACGCCACCCTGAACCCCGGCGGTGTGCGCATCGGCACCGCAGAAATCTATCGTCAGGTTGAACTTCTGGATGAGGTCGTTGAAGGAATCGTTGTCGGCCAGGAGTGGGACGATGATACCAGAATAGTTCTGTTCGTCGTGTTGCGACCTGAGCGTAAATTGGACGACGCGCTGATCGACAAAATCAAAAAACAAATTCGCGCCAACTGCACCCCCCGCCATGTGCCGCGCAAAGTCGTCCAGGTTGCCGACATCCCCAGGACCCGTAGTGGCAAGATCACGGAACTCGCTGTCCGCGATATCATCCACGGTCGCGCCATAACGAACCGCGAAGCCCTGGCGAACCCGGAGGCCTTGGACCTCTATAAAGACCTGGAAGAACTTCAAGATTAATCTATAAAGGCGCCCATGCGAGGATATTTTGGCATTGGCGTTGAACGCATTTCAAAGACCATGAACGTGGGCAGCCTGTTCCGCTCGGCCCATGCGTTCGGCGCGGACTTCATGTTTACGGTCGCCGCGAACTACGACCGTGCCGAAGGCAGTAAGTCTGATACCTCCGACGCGCCGGGCCATGTGCCGTTTTATGCGTTCCCAGATACGGCTTCATTGGTGCTGCCAGAAAAGTGCTCGTTGGTTGGGGTTGAGCTTTTGGACGATGCGGTTGATCTGCCAAGTTTCCGCCATCCCCAGCGCGCCGCCTACATTTTGGGGCCTGAGCGCGACTCCCTATCGCCGGAATTGGTCGAACGCTGTGACCTGACGATCAAAATTCCGACAAAATTCTGCGTCAATGTTGGAATCGCAGGAGCAATAGTTATGTATGACCGGATTATGAGCCTCGGCCGCTACCCCAACCGACCCGTCACACCCGGCGGGCCGATTGAGCCTTTGGCAGAACACGTGCACGGCGACCCGGTCATTCGCAATCCGATGAACAAGTTTAAGGCCCCCCCACCAACCAACATGGCGCCGCTTGATGAGGTTGAGAATTGAAATTTTTAGGATCCCTATTTCTAGTTTTAACCGTGTTATTGGCGACGCCCGCCGACGCCAAGTTCATGGACAACCACGGCAGTTGGAGTGCGTTTAAGGCAGGCAAAGTCTGCTACATCGCGACCGAGCCAAAGAAATCCGTCGGCAAATACAAAAAACGCGGCACAGTGGCGTTGGTTGTGACCCATGGCCCTGGCAAAAAAGAAATCGGCGTGGTGAGCGTACAGGCGGGCTATACCTATAAAAAAGGCAGCAGCGCGGTAATCACAATCGGTAAGACCAACATTAAGATGTTCACCGATGCCGATACCGCCTGGGCCGCCAAGCCCAAGACCGACAAGGTCTTGGTCGCTGCAATGAAGGCTGGCGCAGAATTGGCCGTTCGGGGTCAATCCAGCCGCGGCACGAAGACGACCGACCTCTATTCGTTAAAAGGTTTTACCGCCGCCTACAAAGCCATCAGTAAGGCGTGTAAGGTAAAGGGATGACGGACCAAGCCCTCAAAAACCTGATCGGCCTTAACCGGGACGAATTGATCGCCGAGATCGTCGCCATTGGTGAAAAACCGTTTCGGGCCAATCAGTTGTGGCATTGGATGTATCATCGGGGCGAAACTGACTTCTCCGAAATGACGACCTTGTCCAAAGAGTTTCGAAAGACTCTCGCCGAGCATTTTGTTGTCCGTCGACCCGGCGTGAGCAAAGAACTCACATCCAAGGATAGTTCGCGGAAATGGTTGTTGGAATTTACCGATGGTAACGCAGCAGAGACCGTCTTTATCCCTGAAGAAGATCGCGGCGCACTGTGTGTGTCGTCGCAGGTCGGCTGCACCTTGACCTGTTCGTTCTGCCATACTGGCACCCAGCGCATGGTACGGAATTTAACGCCAGGGGAGATTGTCGGCCAGGTCATGCTGGCCCGGGACAGTTATTCAGAATGGCCGAGTGGGTCCGATGATCGATTGCTTAAAAACATCGTGATGATGGGCATGGGCGAGCCGTTGCTGAATTACGACAACGTCGCCAAGGCATTAAAGATTGTCATGGATAATGAAGGCATCGCGATTTCGAAGCGCCGGATTACGCTGTCCACCTCGGGCGTGGTACCAAAAATTCGCCAATGCGGGGCGGAACTAGGCGTGAATCTAGCGATCAGTCTGCACGCGGTAAAAGATGAACTCCGCGATGTGCTGGTACCGATCAACAGGAAGCACCCGATTAAGGAACTGCTGCAAGCGTGCCGTGAATATCCGGGGTCCAGCAATGCCCGGCGCATTACCTTTGAATACGTGATGCTGAAAGGCGTGAATGATTCCCTTGCCGATGCGCGTGAACTGGTGCGGCTGATGAAGGACATGCCGGCGAAGTTTAATCTGATCCCGTTTAATCCGTGGCCGGGGTCGATTTATGAATGTTCTGAGCGCAAAACCATGGCGCGGTTTGCAGACTTCATCAATGATGCGGGGTTTTCCGCCCCTATTCGCGCGCCCCGAGGTCGCGACATCATGGCCGCGTGCGGGCAACTTCGTACCGACAGCATCCGCGAACGCCGGGTTTCTGAGGCAGTTTAAATCCCTATCTTGAAGTTTTGATCTTTATCGGTGTTTTCACATCGGGGGGTATACGGTATACGTGGCCCAACTGAATCTAGTTTAACAAAGGGGACGATCATGCGGATCATCTTTCACGGCCAGCAAGCTTTCGGCAAATCAGTTTTGGAGGCGCTTCTTGATCGCGGCGAAGATATCGTCGCGGTATTCTGCGCGCCGGATAAAGAAGGCGGAAGGCCCGATCCCCTAAAAGAATTCGCCCTGGAGAAGGGTCTGCCCTTGCACCAGCCCGCGTCCTATAAGAATAAGGAAGCGGAAGAACTGGTCGCATCGTACAATTCTGACCTTTGTGTCATGGCATTTGTCACCCTTTTTGTGCCCGAAGAAGTTCTCTACATCCCGACCCATGGCACAATTCAGTATCACCCGTCCTTGCTGCCCATGCACCGGGGGCCGAGTTCCATCAACTGGCCGATCATCCAAGGCTCAACCAAGACCGGCCTCAGCATCTTCTGGCCAGACAACGGCTTGGACGAAGGTCCGATCCTAATGCAAAAAGAATGTGAGATCACACCGGATGATACCTTAGGTACAGTCTATTTCGATAAGCTGTTCCCGATGGGCGTCGAGGCCATGTTGGAAAGTGTTGATTTGGTCAAAGCGGGCAATGCGCCCAAGGATGTCCAAGACCTATCCAAAGGCTCTTATGAAAGCTGGGCTAAGGCTTCTATCGCCGAAGTCGATTGGTCTAAACCAGCCGCCGAAGTTCATAACCTTATTCGGGGAACAGATCCTGCGCCGGGTGCCTGGACGATGAATGAGGGCAAAAAACTGGGGCTGTTTGATTGCAGGCGCGTTGATGATGCGGCGGGTGACGCGGGCACGGTTATCGCGGTTGATGACGACGGCATTACCATTGCAGCCGGTGACGGCGGCGGTGTGCGGCTCGGACGTGTTCGGCCTGAAGGTGAAGGCAAGATTGCCGGGAAGGACGCCGGAATCGCGGTTGGGACGAAGCTGGGCGCGTAATGGGTACATCTGTCAAAAAAGTCGTTCTGGCCTATTCCGGCGGACTGGATACGTCCGTCATTCTGCGCTGGCTGGAAGATACCTACGGCTGCGAGATTGTTACCTTTACGGCGGATATTGGCCAAGGTGAAGAACTCGACCCAGCACGGGAAAAGGCCGAAGCCTTTGGCGTGAAAGAAATTTTCATCGAAGACCTGCGCGAGGAGTTTGTGCGGGATTACGTCTTCCCGATGTTTCGCGCCAACACGATTTATGAAGGCACCTATCTGCTGGGCACCTCCATCGCCCGGCCCCTGATCGCCAAACGCCAAATTGAAATCGCTGAGGAAGTCGGCGCGGATGCGGTTTCGCATGGCGCGACCGGAAAAGGCAATGACCAGGTTCGATTTGAACTTGGGTACTATGCGTGCAAACCAGACATTAAAATTATCGCCCCGTGGCGGGAATGGGATTTAAATTCTCGCACCAAGCTCATTCAATACGCGGAGTCTCGGCAAGTCCCTGTGCCGACCAATAAGCGAGGCGAGGCGGACTATTCCATGGATGCGAACCTGCTGCACATTTCCTATGAAGGACGCGTGTTGGAGGATCCATGGGTGGAACCTGATGAGGCCATGTTCCGCTGGACCGTGTCGCCCGAGTCTGCCCCTGATAAACCAACTTATATGGAAATCGATTTTGTTGCGGGGGACCCTGTAGCAATTGATGGAGAGAAGCTATCTCCCGCTAACTTATTGGAACGGTTAAATAAAATTGCGGGGGCCAACGGTGTCGGCCGCAAGGATATTGTCGAAAATCGGTATGTCGGCATGAAAGCCCGGGGTGTATATGAAACCCCCGGTGGGACGGTTCTATTGGAAGCACACCGCGCCATTGAATCGATCACCCTAGACCGCGGTGCCGCCCACACCAAAGACACGCTAATGCCCCAGTATGCTGAGCTAATTTACAACGGCTATTGGTTCTCACCCGAGCGCAAAATGCTACAAGCCGCCATTGACCAAACACAGGAACGGGTCACCGGCACCGTGCGTCTAAAACTCTATAAAGGTAACGTCATCGTTGTTGGTCGAAAATCACCCCATAGCCTTTATGATGAGGACTTGGTGACGTTTGAAGAAGACGACGTTTATGACCAGCACGACGCCGAAGGGTTTATTAAACTCAGCGCGCTCCGGCTTCGCATGGAAAAGCTTTCCAGGGATAAGTCGTAACGTCTCACTGAATTGTATTTGGGAGGCGGGCGTTAGGATTTATTTAGAGCATTGGCCAAGCGCTCTCTCAGTTCCGGCACCACGTCGGCTTCAAACCAGGGGTTTTTGCGAAGCCAAGCGGTTGTGCGCCAACTGGGGTGAGGTGTTGGGACGATGCCCGGTAAGTAATTCCGCCAATTTCGGACAGTTTCGGTCATCGTCTTGGCTGCAGTTTTCTTGAGATAATATTTTTGGGCGTAACTGCCGATCAGGAGTGTTAGCTCTAACTTCGGCAATGCCTCCAACAACGGTCCGTGCCAAAGTGGAGCACATTCTGGGCGCGGGGGGTTATCGCCGCCGTTCGATGCCCGACCTGGATAGCAGAATGCCATTGGGATGATGGCCAGTCGATCTGTTGAATAAAACGTATCGCGGTCCATACCCAGCCAATCACGGAGACGGTCGCCCGACGCATCATTCCATGGCACCCCAGAATTGTGGACCTTGGTTCCCGGTGCCTGCCCGATCATCACAACCCGGGCCTTGGCAGATGCCCGGAGTACGGGCCGGGGTCCCAGCGGCAAATGCTGATCACATTCCCGACAGTCGCGAACCTGGGCAAGGAGGTCACTGATAGCCATTCGTGATCACCATCCATCTGCAAGGATTTTTTCGACATACGCTGGCACCACCTTGGTCGCGGGACCGTATATCGCTTCAGCGAACATAGTCGCTCCCTCTGAGGGTTCAAGATTGAGTTCCAAGGTGTGTGCGCTACCGGCACCTCGGACGTGCTGAACGAAGCCTGCGGCGGGGTAGACGTTGCCTGATGTGCCGATAGAGATAAAAAGGCCGCATTTGCCAAGGGCTGCATAGATACGATCCATTTCCATTGGCATTTCGCCGAACCAGACGACGTTTGGGCGCAGTGTTCCAACGGCCTCACAAGCAACGCAAGCCTGATCGGATTTGATATCCTCGGCCCAATGAACGATATCACCGCAGCCCTCACACCTGATCTTCAAAAGCTCACCGTGCATGTGCAAAAGGTTTTCTGTGCCGGCAGTTTCGTGAAGATTATCAACGTTCTGGGTCACCACCAGCACGTCGCCGGGCCAATCACGCTCTAGTCGCACCAAAGCGTCATGGGCGGCATTCGGGCGGATATTATCGGAGTTAAGATTAGCCCGTCGGGTGTTGTAAAATTCTTGAACTCGCGCCGGGTCGCGTTTGAAAGCATCCGGAGTAGCGACATCTTCGATGCGCACCGTTGCCCAAAGGCCGTCCGCATCACGGAACGTCTTTAGGCCGGATTCCTTTGAAATTCCGGCCCCGGTGGAAACGACGATGCTGGGGTGGGTATTTGCGTCCATTGTCTTCTTGCTGCCCTTTTGTTTCTGCTGGATAATCCAAGCCTTAGGTGTTCTTGCTCGATAATTCCAACCTTAGGGAATACCAGGAGCGGGTCATGGTCAAAGTTCTTTTCGTCTGTCTTGGCAATATTTGTCGATCGCCAACGGCAGAGGGAGTCTTTCGGACCCTTGTCGAACGCGAAGGCTTGGCCAATAAAATTAGTATCGATTCAGCGGGGACCGGCAGTTGGCATGTGGGCGAGGCCCCCGACCGCCGCGCCACGGCGGCGGCTCGAATGCGCGGTGTCGACTTGAGCGAACAGCGCGCCCGCAAGGTACAGATTTCCGATTTTCAGAATTTTGATTACGTGCTGGCCATGGACGCAGACAATTACGCGAGCCTTTCCGGCTCTTGCCCCCCAGGAAAAGAAGATCGGTTGCGCTTATTCTTGGACTTTGCTCCCAACGCTGGACGAAACGACGTCCCTGATCCGTACTATGGCGGTGGGGGTGGATTTGATTTGGTGCTGGACTTGGTTGAAGAGGCATCTCAGGGGCTGCTGGCGGACATTAGAGAACATCATTTTTAGGGACTTATGGTCGTGAAAGCGTCGATCATTCAACGCATATCCGCAGCTGCCGACGATCTCCCGACGAAATTTTCACCCTTGGAGGGTGGATGCATCGGCGATGTCTTCCGGGTCGACCTCAAGCACGGCGGAGCCATCGTTGCTAAAGTGGGTGAACTTGGTGGTGGATTGGCCATCGAAGGCATGATGCTCGATTATTTGGCGCGGAACAGCCGACTGCCCGTACCCCAAGTCCTCTATGCCATGGACGATTTATTGGTCATGAGCCACATAGATGGCGGCGATGCATTAAACCCTCAATCTCAAAGGCATGCAGCAGAGCTTCTGGCAAACCTGCATGGATTGACCGCAGATCAATTCGGTTTTCCGATGGATACACTGATTGGCGGGTTGGTTCAGCCCAACCTCTGGACCGATCATTGGTGCGAATTCTTCCGCGATCAGCGACTCTTGTATATGGCGCGGCAGGCCTTAGACGCGGGTCGGTTACCTCGGCGATTGATGAGACGTATAGAGTCATTGGCAGAAAAGTTAGAGACTTGGATTGACGACGCCGCACAACCCTCTTTACTTCACGGCGACCTGTGGACGGGCAACGTGCTGTGTAAGGGCAACCAAATTGCCGGGTTCGTTGATCCGGCCGTTTATTATGGTGATGCGGAAATTGAGCTCGCGTTTAGCACTCTGTTCGGAACGTTTGGTGAGCCATTTTGACAGGTATACCGAAATTCGACCCCTTCAACCCGGATTCTTCGAGGAACGTCGGGATATCTATAACCTCTATCCCCTTCTGGTTCACGTCCGTCTATTTGGCGGAACGTATGTAGGCTCCGTCGAAAAAACACTTAGCAAGTTTGGGAGTTAACGGGGAGCCAACTCGTAGTCTGCCAGGACCTCATAGTGCGCCCCTTCATGGCCCAAATGGCTACGGAAGAGGGTAAAATTTTCGACTGAAAAAGGGCTGCTTACAAAGCCGAGATTGCTCTCGAAAAAGGGGGCTATTTTGTCGGCTCGGGTTTTTTTAAACCGTGCCAATGTAATGTGCGGGGTAAACTTTCTCTCCTCAGGCCCATAGCCCAGGCGCGAGATTGTAGACTCGACGCTTGCCTGTAACGGGTCCAATTCTTGTGGCTTCTCGACACCGGCCCAAACCGAGCGCACGCCCTTCGAACCCCCGAAACAATCAACGCCGGCAAGAGAAAGATTAAAGGGCGGGCACGAAATATCGGCCAAGGCATCGTTTAAATCTTCGACATCTTCGCCATTCACATCGCCAACGAAACGAAGGGTAATGTGCATATTTTCAGGCTTCACCCATCTGGCACCAGCGATTCCAGAACAGAGAGCCTGCAGCCGAAGCCTAATGTCAGAGGGTAGAGCAAGGCCCACGAACAGGCGCATTTTTAACTCCCCAAAATATTTATAACGATATCGTTATGTTTCGCTACAGAAACAACGTTAAAACGCCGGTATAACTATACAAACGAGCATTTGAAAACTCGCCCCCCGCATAGAATCCGATCAAAGGAACGTCACCCAGGCACTCCCGGATCAAAGCCATTTCCCGGCCTTCTTCGCCAAACATATTGGCGCTCCGTGCGATACATGAACAATACACACCGCCACGGGCCGTACCGGACAGTCGGTTTTTAATAATTTCTACTGTGTTTACAAGGTCTTCCTGGGCTGTATCGGGGTCTCTCCGGACAAACATGACCCGGTCGCCGGTTTGAATGTTTCCACCAACTGCGAGCCAACCCCGGGTGGGGTCGATTCCAACCAAATCCCGCACCATGTAATCGCCTGTGTCCGACCCTTCGATGGGAATTGCGGCATGCACGTAACCTGCGACCCGGTTAAGGTCCCGCGATAACAGCTCTCCAATGTCATTTTTGAAGACATCGAGCGCTTTTTCTCCATCCAATCCGATGATGACGTTATCGATTGAGTCGGAAACGAGATGACTTTCCCCGACCGGCACGCACCCCTGGCTGAGGCCGGTTGATACCTGAACTTCGGGTGCGAATAAAATTCCTGAAATTCCGCCACTGGTGACTTCATCTGCTACTTGGCGTGATTTGTCGCGGGTCGATGTTAACCCGCCGACCAAAAAACTGCTGCTGGTTTCCGCTAGATTTTGCACAAGTAGCGGGGACTTGGCGTTGCTGGGATCTGCATGAACGATCCCAAGTGTCGGGTTGCGTTGCCCCATCCAAGTCGTTATTTCGCCAGAGATATTTTCAAGCGTGTCCGTGATGGTTGGGAGCACCCTAAACTGATCTTCCGGCAAAGTTGTCAGCATGGCGGCAGCCGCCGGGCGATTAAAAACTTCCTTCGCATCGACGCAGATGCCCATGGCGGCGGCACCGACCCAATGGGGAACACCCGTGGTCTGGCGTAAATATGTGAGGATGCTGGATAAGTCCCCTATTAAGGGTTCAGTGACATACAAAAACCCAAGCGACGCATCTTCTAATCCAGTATCCAGCAATTGGTCGGCGCAACTTTTTGCAACGCCCGTCCAGTCTTCGGCCTCTGCAAATGCTGTTTTGAACTGGGACATAAAAATTGTCTCCTGCGAGCGTCTAATCGGGCAAAGACTAATATTGCTAGAGTACCGCTACTGAGTAGGAAAGTCAGCCTCGTTAACCAAAAAATTAACGGACGCTCCTTGCCTGGGATACAAGCCTTTGAATGAAGGGGAGAATGTTCGTAACGATGACGCCTACCCCTTCTGCATTTGGATGAATGCCATCTGCTTGGTTTAAATTTTCGTACGTCGCAACGCCATCCAAGAAAAATGGGTAGAGTGCAATTTCGTATTTGGCTGCGATGCGTCCGAAGATAGCGCTGAATTCTTGCCCATAATCGGCCCCCAAATTCGGTGGCGCACGCATTCCCACCAATAGAACAGCGAGTCCTTTGCGTTTTAATGCCGAAACAATGGCGTCTAAATTAGCCGCTGTAGCTTTAGGATTAAGCCCTCTAAGTCCATCATTGGCCCCCAGTTCAATCACCACGGCATGAGGCTTAGACGCGAGTGACCATTCTAACCGAGCGCGCCCCCCTGCCGATGTATCGCCGGAAACCCCGGCGTTTAGGATGCGGACTGACGTACCGCCTTTTTTTAAGGCCTGTTCCAGTTGGGCCGGAAAACTATCCGGCTCAGCCAAGCCGTATCCGGCTGTTAGGCTATCACCCAGGACAAGAATACGAATTTCCGGTTCCGCGCTTACTGGCAATGTGCACAATAGGACTACCAAAGCAGGTGCGGCGTTGACAAGCCGTGATTTGAAGACATATCGAAAGAACAATACGATTCTTATTAAACGGTGCATCATCTATGCCTATGGACCAACAGCGACCGGACGCAGACCTTAATACAGCCGTTCGCTTAAACAGTGTTCACCTTAAGCTGGCAAGCCAAGCGGGTGAGGTCAACATACTAAGGGGAATTGATCTCTCCATCGGGTCTGGAGAAACGGTCGGCGTTGTCGGACCCTCCGGTTCAGGCAAGACAAGCCTGTTGATGGTCATCGCTGGCTTGGAACAAGCGACGTCTGGGAGTGTTCATGCGGCGGGGACCGAAGTCTCTGCCCTTGACGAAGATGAATTGGCGCTGTTCCGGCGCGACAACGTCGGCATCGTCTTTCAGAACTTTCATCTGATTCCGACCATGACAGCACTTGAAAATGTGGCCATCCCCTTAGAATTTGCCGGTAAGCCTGACGCTTTTGATCGGGCAGAGGCGCATTTAAATTCCGTAGGCCTCGACCATCGACTGACCCATTATCCCGGTCAACTTTCCGGTGGCGAACAACAAAGGGTTGCCTTGGCCCGGGCATGCGCAACTGAGCCGTCGATTTTGCTGGCTGATGAGCCGACGGGAAATCTGGACCAGGATACCGGGCGAAAGATTATGGATCTTTTGTTCGAACTTCATGATCGCTTGGGAACCACCCTCATTCTCGTCACTCACGAAGTCGCCCTGGCAGATCAATGTACGCGGGTCTTGCACCTCGCCGATGGACTTATCGTTCAGGATCAAAAATGAACGGCGCGGGTCTCGCACTTCGGCTTGCCCTACGTGAACTTCGCGCTGAACTCCGGGGCGGTCTCACAGGATTTCGCATATTTCTCGCCTGTTTGGCCTTGGGTGTGGCGGCCATTGCCGGCGTCGGCACCCTGAGCGAGGCCTTTGTTGGTGGTCTGAAGGATGATTCAAGAAATCTTTTGGGAGGCGACGTCGATCTTCGCCTGCTCCATCGGACAGCGTCCGCGGAACAATTAGATTATTTAAAGCTCCAGTCGAAAAAGTTTTCATCCGCCGTTCGCATGCGGGCAATGGCCTCTAAGCCTGACACACCAGAGGAACGCGCACTCGTGGAATTAAAGGCGGTGGACGGCGTTTACCCCTTGGTTGGGAGCATGGTTTTACGGCCTGCCCAACCGCTTGCTGAATTAATGAGAACGAAAAACGGCGTGGCGGGGGCTGTGGCCGATGGCAACCTCCTCTCCAAACTAGGTCTCAAGACAGGAGATACGGTCAAAGTTGGCGACGCAATGTACCAAATTAGGGGCGTTATCCTGAAAGAACCTGATCGCGCGGCGTCCGTCTTCAATTTAGGCCCTCGGCTAATGATAGACCAGAGCACCCTGAAACAAACCGGCTTGGTGCGACCCGGCAGCCAAATTCGCTACCATTACAGGGTAACACTCGAGAATCCCAAAACCGGCAAAAGTTGGGTCGAGGCCCTGACGAAAGCCTTCCCATCTGCGGGCTGGCGCATTCGGGGAGTGGACGAAGCGGCCCCAGGCATCCGCCGGTTTATCGAACGAATGACTTTGTTTTTTTCCTTCGTCGGCCTGACGTCCTTGCTGGTGGGGGGAATTGGAATTGCCAATGCGGTCAGCAGTTACCTGGAAAGTCGAACCGATAGCATTGCGACGTTCAAATGCCTGGGCGCGCCTGGAAATTTGGTTTTTAAAATTTATATGCTGCAGATCCTTATGCTCGGTGCCTTTGGGACGGTACTTGGCTTGAGCCTGGGGATTGGCCTACCCGCCGTTACGCTCGGCATCTTGGCGGAGATGCTGCCGGTCATTCCACGTGCCGGCGTATATCTAGGCCCAATTTGGATCGCCGCAGCGTTTGGAATGGCGACGACCCTGACCTTTGCCCTACTGCCGCTGGCCCGAGCACGAGAAATCCCAGCACAGCACCTGTTTCGCCGCCAGGTGAACGCTATTTCCGGATGGCCGCAAAAGCGTTATCGAGTTGCGTTATTAATCTCCGTCATCGGCTTGGCCGTGTTAACCCTGCTCACTACCTCCGACCGTTATTTCGCGGCGTGGTTCATTGGGTGCGCGATTGCGACACTGGCGGTCCTACGATTGAGCGCCGTTGGCGTTATGGCAGCGGCGCGGCGGGTTAAAAATCCGCCGGGTGCCGTGGGACGGTTGGTCTTAGCAAAC
>Ga0209558_1002308_pt1 | contig 12644 bp, 9 predicted proteins | sample SaaInlV_150m_DNA_3_FD_184674 | JGI IMG/M metagenome (GOLD analysis project Ga0209558, IMG submission 184674) | Marine microbial communities from expanding oxygen minimum zones in the Saanich Inlet - Saanich Inlet SI074_LV_120m_DNA (SPAdes) (version 2) | ecosystem: Environmental > Aquatic > Marine...
CCAATTGGTTTGTCCACATGGTGTAATTTGTTTGCTACAGCACGATACAGTATTTTATGCATCAATGTTGATTTTCCCGAACCAGAGACGCCTGTGAGGCATACAAGGCGTTTTAATGGGATGTCTACCGTGATATCTTTTAAATTATGCTCTGCTGCACGAACAATACGAATTTTTGGGGAATACTTGTCCACTTTACGTCTTTTTTTAGGAGTGGCTATGGTTTTTTCACCACGCAAATATTTTCCCGTTAAAGAGTCTTGTGTATTTCCAGTAATACGGCACTGATATTCTGTTTTTTTCTCTTTCTGAGATAGGAGCACCTTGAGTGGTCCAGAAAATACAATCTCCCCACCATGCACTCCGGCTCCTGGTCCAATATCCACAATCCAGTCACTCAACATAATCGTATCTTCATCATGCTCCACAACTATAATAGTGTTTCCCGCATCACAAAGATTTCTTAGTGTTTGTATCAATTGATCATTGTCTTTTTGGTGTAGACCAATTGTAGGCTCGTCAAGCACATACATGGCCCCAACCAAACGCTGCCCAACCTGTGAGGCCAGTCTAATTCTTTGTGCTTCACCACCAGAAAGTGTTCCTGCACGACGAGCAAATGTGAGGTACTGCAACCCAACATTAGCCATAAACGCAATTCTGTTTTGTATCTCCTTCAACGCAGCTGACACAATGGTTAATTCTTGTGCACTCAGTAATGACTCTATGGTAGAAAAAAAGAGCTGTGCCTCTTCTACCGTCAAAGACACAATATCATAAATATTTTTTTCTCCTATTTTGACGCTCAGCGCATGATCATTGAGGCGTTTTCCTTCACAAACCGTACACACTTCTTCACTAAACACTTCTTTGGTCCCAAGCCCAGTACATGGAAGACATTGACCATATGGACTATTAAAACTAAACAAGCGTGGTTCGATTTCAGGAAAACTATACCCATCTTTTGGGCAAGAATATTCGGTACTATATATCACCTCTTCACCGTTTGGGTATAACACGGTACAAAGCCCATTTGAGAGGTCTACGGCAGTTTCTATAGCTTCGGCAAAACGCTGCTGATCTTCTTTTGATAGCGCACCAGATACTACCGGTGGTGTGTCTACTACAATTTCAATGGTATGCTTTTTATGTTTTGACAGTATAATCTTTTCTCGCAAGCTTTTTATCACACCATTGATACGCACTTCCAAAAAGCCTGTGTTATACATGTCATATAACATTTGATAGTACTCCCCTTTTCGCCCGCGAACAATGGGGGCAAAAATAGTGCATACGGAATTTTGACTCTTCTTCTTGTGTTTTTGTTGCAAAGCAGCCACAACACGATCACACATTTCTTCTGTGGTCATTTTTTCTATTTTTGTACCACAAACCGGACAGTGTGGTTTTCCAATCCGCGCAAACAATACACGAAGATAATCATAAATTTCTGTAATTGTTGCAACCGTTGATCGTGGATTTGCACTATGCGCTTTTTGATCAATAGAAATCCCCGGAGACAACCCTTCTATCTCATCAACATCTGGTTTTTGCATACCCCCCAAAAATTGTCGTGCATATGCTGACAAACTCTCTACATACCGTCTTTGACCTTCGGCAAAAATGGTATCAAAAGCAAGGCTCGACTTTCCCGAACCAGATAAACCAGTAAACACAATCATTTTATTACGTGGCAGCTCCAGGTCAATATTTTTTAAATTATGCTCTCTAGCGCCTTTTATAGTGATTTTTTCTTGCATATACGATTACTTCAATAACGTTTTAGCGTATAACAATACCTCTCTCTTGTCAAACATTGTTATATCGTGTACAGTAAGAGGCATATTATTGTATTTATATAGTATAGAAGATTTATGACACATAAACCAGCATCGTTGTTGTGCCTTGCTATGGCTATTAGTTTGATTGGTCTAGGGTGCACAAAAAAAGAGGAAAAAAGAGAGGAAAAACCCCAAGTAAAGCAAGCTATTGTGGAAATACAACCTGAGAAAGAAAAAACAGAAAAAAAAGAAGAGACAAAAGAAGTGCCAGAGGAAAACACCGACACAAGCACCTCCGCTAACACATTGCTTGAGGGTGTGATAGAAGCAGGAAGCACACGCACCACACAAGAGCAAGATGTGACAACCGACATTACGCTGAATGGTACAGTTTTAGGCCCAAATACCGCGCTTTTTACATGGAATGTGTCTGATGCAGTTGATGAATCCTCAGAAGGTTACAAAATAGTAAGAGGAACAGACCCAAACCCAGTAGACCCTGCAGGCTGGTGGTGGCAACGAGGCCCAAGCCACAGAGAACACACATGGGTTGGACTTCCAGAAGGAACCGCATACTTTCGTCTATGTATATTAGAAAATGATGCGTGTATACAGTATAGTAATGCTGTTTTACTAGAAATCCCATCAAAAGTAGAAGGGAGTAATATAGTACCAGCCAACACAGGCGGACCAGAAGAGCGGCCAGGACCATGTCCACACAAAAATGCACGGGTATTAGCAACAAACTTTTTTACCGCTATTACAGAGGGTGAGCTTAAAATAGCTTTAGAACTAGTTGATGCAGATACAGTTCAAACATCAGAATTTAAAGAGATTTGGGAACATATTCTAACAATACAACCAGAGCAAGCAGCGTATAAAAAACTCTTTCATGATGTGGGGGGAGATAAAGAAAGAAAAGATATACAAATGCGCATTAATGAGGCTGAAGTATTTACCCTTGAAACAACTCGTATCGGGTGTCAGTGGTGGATTACTGCAATAACGCAATAAACACTGGAACATTATAGAACACACAATACCACGCACCATTTGCGTGGTATTTATTTATAAAACATAAGTGGTGAGGGTTTGGTAATCTCCATTTGAAACCAACCTTTGACTCTGGCGAGCTTTTCTCGAATATTAGTTGACCAAATAACACCCCTAACCCCTTGTTTTCCCAAGTCTGCAGTGACACCTCTTGTGTCTATACCAAAACGGTTACAAAAATAAATAATTCTACTTAAATGAAATTCTTGCGAAATAACAACAAGATGTTTAAGATCTTTTTCATGTGCAGCCCTATAACAACTGGTGTAGGTGTTATATCCATGTCTATCTATCTCAATAACATCTTCTGAGACACCGTGAGCGATTGCATGGGCCGCCATTGCGTCCACCTCATTAAATCTTCGTGCCCCGTCATCTCCGGTAAAAATCATCCGTGAAACACGTCCTTGCTCATAGAGTGAAATAGCCATATTTACTCGCTCTCTTTGCGCAACACTCATAGAACCATCTCTCTCCATACCACCCCCAAAAACAAGTAACGTACTTGAAGTATGTATACTAGAAACAGGAATAACATGCACACCATAAGAAAGTATATGCATATTTACCCAAACCGCAAATAGAAGCACTGCAAGACAAGGTAGGCCCAAGATAAAAAGTATGTATGTAGTTTTTTTTGTCATAATTATATTCTTTTTTTAGCATTTTTTGACTTCTCCACCCTTTCTCTGACGCGAAGTTCACGAATTTCGTCACGCAAGATTGCTGCAAGCTCAAACGCTAAATCATTTGCCGCTTCTTTCATTTGTGTTTCTTTTTCTTTTATTATTTCTTTTAAACTCCGAGCGTCACCAAGCAAGTCTAGAGACAGTGTTTCATGTTTTTTAGATGCACCCAAACCACGCTGCATTCTATCTTCTTTTGTAGAAGAAATACCAAACTCTTCTAGCATGTTTCGTATCTCTTTTTGAATGGTTTTTGGGGTAATGCCATGTTTTTTGTTATGTGCTAATTGCTTATCACGACGACGAGTAGTTTCTTCTATTGCTCGTTCTATTGAGCCGGTTATTTGGTCTGCATAAAGGATCACCTGGCCATTGCTATTTCTTGCTGCCCTTCCAATGGTTTGGATAAGACTTGTGTCACTTCGCAAAAACCCTTCCTTGTCTGCATCGAGTATTGCCACAAGAGATACTTCTGGTATATCGAGCCCCTCACGAAGTAGGTTTACTCCCACAATAATATCATACTCCCCTTTTCTGAGTGCGGTAATAATTTCTATTCGTTCAATAGTCTTAATGTCACTATGCAAGTAGGCTACACGAAATTTTTTTTCCTCCAAATAGTGCGTTAAATCTTCTGCCATCTTTTTGGTAAGCGTTGTAATCAGCACCCGCTCTCCACTCATAATCCGCTCTTTTGCACGAAACACTACGTCATCAACCTGTGATAGGTGTACAATATTTCCACTCTTATCTTTTTTCTCAGTTACCGGCGCAATAACCACATCTGGATCAACCAACCCTGTTGGTCGAATAATCTGCTCCACTACACTATCACTATGCTCAAGTTCATAAGACCCAGGTGTTGCAGATACATACACCACTGTGTCACGACGAGCATCAAATTCATCAAATCGAAGTGGTCTATTATCAAGTGCACTGGGCAACCTAAAACCGTGCTCGATAAGTGTTTTTTTTCGTGCCGCGTCACCATTATGCATGCCACGAATTTGCGGCAATGTTACATGGGACTCGTCTATTACTGTTAAAAAACCTGTACTATTATGTTTCGTAGTGGCATGATGAAAATAATCCAACATGGTAAACGGCGGTTTACCGGGCTCACGATCCTCAAAGTATCGTGAATAGTTTTCAATCCCACTACAATAACCCACGGTGTCGATCATTTCCAAGTCATACCCAACCTTTCTTTTTAGGCGCTCACACTCCACAAGCTTCCCCTTCTTATTAAAGAAATTAAGACGCTCTTGTAGGTCTTCTCTAATGTGCACCATGGCCGCACCTTTTGCTTGCTCTCCGATTACATGATGCTTTGCCGGAAAAAACCATGCATCGGCAAGCTCAGTCCGCACCTTGCGCGTGATAGGGTCAATATGCTCTATACGATTAATAGTATCTGAAATTTCAAACCGATAGACCATTTGTTCGTGTGTTGGCATAATATCAAAAATCTGACCACGCATACGAAATGACCCACGCTTCAGTTCACCATTTGTTCGTTCAAATTGCATACCAATAAGTCGTTCAAGCATGCCGCGTCTATCTAGAGGTTGCCCTTTTTCCAAATGAAGTACGATGTTTTCATATTCTTTTGGTGAACCAATATTATAGATTGCAGAAACTGAGGCCACTATAATAACGTCATTTCGTGTAAGAATAGCCTGAGTACATGCATGACGTAACCTATCAATCTCCTCATTGATCTGCGCTTCTTTTTCTATATACGTATCTGAGTGCGGCATGTATGCCTCGGGCTGATAATAATCATAATAACTCACAAAATATTCCACGGCATTACGTGGAAAATACCCTCGAAACTCTTGGCATAATTGTGCTGCCAATGTTTTGTTGTGCGCAATCACAAGTGTTGGTTGTTGCACTTTTTCTATAACATTTGCAATCGTAAATGTTTTTCCAGAACCAGTCACACCTAGTAATGTAAGATCTTTTGATTGTTTTTTTATACCAGAAACCAACCCCTTAATGGCCTTGGGCTGATCCCCTGCTGGAGCAAACGATGTATCAAGATTGAACTTCATATGTTCTCTACCCTACCATAAAGAAACAGATACAACAAGGTGATTAAACAGTAAATTTTTCCCCCTCTTCTGGTACAAACGCTTCTATTGCTAAGCTATCTCGAAGACTGTGTGCGAGTGTTGTCGAAGGAACCGCCTCTCCGTGCACACAAAAGACTGTTTTTGGTACTGTTTTTGCATCAGAAACCCATCGTATCAGTTGATTCTTGTCGGCATGCGCGGACAGTGCCCCAATAGCGGTTACTTTTGCTCGAACAGACACCCGTTCGTTGTGAATTGTTACGTGCTTTGCCCCCTCATACAGCTTTCTTCCTAAAGTATTATGTGCCTGATACCCCACAATCACCAACATGGAGCGCTCATCAGACAAATACCTCTTTGCATGATGCAAAATCCTCCCACCATTCATCATGCCAGAACCAGCTATCACCAGCTTTGGTCCTTTGACACTATTAATCCGTATTGATTCTTCTTTTGAGAGTGTGCAAGTAAGATTAGGAAAAGAGAAAAAATCCTCTCCAAGGCTATATTTCTTTGCTGCCTCAGCATCGTAATACTCTGGATGGTTTTTATATACCTCAGTAGCTCTAATAGCCATAGGACTGTCCAAAAAAATAGGGATTTTAGGTAACGCAGGATTCTCTGCAAACATTTCATTAAGCACATATAAAATTTCCTGTGTACGCTCCAAAGAAAAAGCCGGCATCATAATAGTTCCCCCACGTTTCACCCCTTCCATTATAAGATCCGTAAAAATCTGTTCTCTGTCCCTTCGAGACTCATGCACACGGTCTCCGTATGTTGATTCACACAACAATACATCAATATCACCAAGCTGTGCCGTATTGCGTAAAATAGGCACATCTACATTTCCTACGTCCCCAGAATATGCAATGGTCGTGTCCCCATCCGAAACTTCTATGAATGAAGACCCAAAAATATGTCCCGCGTCTTTAAACACCGCCGAAATACCACTTCCTAAATCTAGCGTAGTGTTATAATCCACAGCAATGGTATTTTCATACGCAACAGTTATATCATCTGGGGTAAATAAAATTGGACTTTGAAACTTTCTATTATTGTATACCATAATATGATATGCATCTTCCCAAACAATACGCGATAATTCTAATGTTCCTTTTGTCATATACAGTTTTCCCACAAAACCATCCTTGATCAGTTTTGGTATACGACCAGAATGATCAGTGTGTGCATGACTCACCAACACCGTATCAATTGTTTTTGGGTCAAATGAAAAATTATCATGATTTCTTCCTTCGTTAAAGTCTGATCCTTGAAACATACCACAATCAAAGAGAATACTTTTTCCTTTTGTGGAAACAAGATGACATGAGCCGGTAACTTGATGTGACGCACCAAAAAATGTAATGTCCATAAAACGTAATCGAATAATATTGACTTATAGGTATATCTAGCGTATCATATTTCTATTATTATTCCTATACAATATTTATAAAATTAGGTATAATACTACCGGAACACGTATGTATACAACAAAACCTCATGGTGCTGCAGTCCAATCGCCACCAATACAAGAACTAAAAAAAAAATATACCTGCCTTGGAAGGGCTTGTACATTTGGTTGTTGTGGAGGAATTATATTTATTATAGCATCTCTCTTGTTTTTTTATTGGATTTTTAACCCAAAAGCACAAAACTTGAACACACTTCCGGAGCATATTACCAAAGACATACCATTATACGAAGCTAAAATAATAGACCATATTTCCTATATATCTTTTAAAAAGAGGCAAACAGCAAAAACATATATAGAAAAAAAACACCCAAATATTTTTACACTGCTCAAAAAAAATCACCACACAGACATTCCTGCAAAAGAGCTCTATGAAATTTCTTGGACCGCGCTTCCGGCAAAACCATCCTTTATATTCGCCTATTACAAACAAAGATTCATAGACCAAGGTTTTACCGTAACAACAAAAAAAATACATAGTGGAGCGGAGATAATTTTTTCAAACAACACACATAACGGCACACTTTCTATTATCGACAGAGCAGGACACTCTGGTACAGACGTGGTTACCCTTACTCTCACACTTCCGTAATACTCTTTGTAACTTAAAACACATAACCCTCTTTCTATGTCAATAAAAAAACTCACCACAGACAAGCTCACCTGGGTAAACATTGACCAAGTCAATGACGAAGCGCTCACCTACCTAAAAGAGCAGTACAACTTTCACCACCTTGATTTAGAAGATATTCAGGGTGAAAGCCAAACACCTAAACTTGATACATATAAAAATTATCTCTTTCTTGTGGTGCAATTTCCTCACTGGAATGACGAGACAAAGTCAATTAGCACACATGAAATAGATGTATTTATTGGAGAAGGATTTCTTATTACCGTACAACACACAAAATCAAGAGATATAAAAAATTTCTTTTATAGGTGTATGAAAAAAAAGAGTATCAAAAAAGAATGGATGCGTGGCACTTCTGGGTACTTACTATATTCACTTCTTGAGGCTTTGTTTAAACAAATGCAACCTATTCTTAATAAAATTGGAAAAGAATTAAACAATATTGAACAAGATGTGTTTGAAGGAGAACAAAATACAGAAATAGTAAAAGAGTTGGCCATATACCGAAGAAACATACTGTCACTCCGCCGAATGATAGACCCGCAACGCTATCTTATGGCAAACCTTTCTCACATTAGAAAACCTTTTTTAAATGAAGAAACCAGTTTGTATTATGATGATATTAATGACTATTTAAATAAAGTCTGGGCAATTATAGACACCTATCGAGATACTATTCAAGGGCTCCATGTTACGGTCGAATCTCTTATAACACAAAGAACGAACAAAGTGATTAGTGCGCTTACCGTTATTTCAGTCGGCCTTCTTCCTTTTACTGTTCTTGCGAGTATTTATGGCATGAATATTACCGGCCTCCCGTTTGCCACCAACCCACTTTGGGTTTGGGGTATGTTTGGGGTATTGGCTGCCCTCCTGGGAGTCGTAATAATTGTTATGCGAACCCGCAAATGGCTTTAATAGAAGACTGCCATAGTATGACTGCATGAAAAAATTCTTTACTGTCAAATCAAAAACAATTACTGGCGCTGCTCTTGTTTTAGGGGCAGCTGCTTTTGTTAGTAGAATTATTGGCGTTGTTCGAGATCGAATTTTTGCCCACCATTTTGGTGCAGGAGAAACATTAGACATTTACTATGCCGCGTTTCGTATTCCTGATCTTGTGTACAATCTCCTTATTCTCGGTGCCCTTTCTGCCGGATTCATTCCTGTTTTTTTAGATGTCTGGGAAAAAAACCAAAAAAAAGCATGGTTTGTAACAAATAGTATTATACATATATTGGCACTCGCGCTGTTGTTCCTTCTAGTTCCATTGTATTTCTTGATGCCACACATTGTCCCATATATTGTCCCGGGTTTTACTGAAGGTGCTCTTCAAGAAACGGTAACACTTTCTCGAACCATGCTCCTGAGTCCTTTTATTCTTGGAATCAGTGGTATTGTGAGCGGTGTTCTCCAATCACGTAAAAGTTTTTTTATCTATTCGCTTACGCCAATATTGTATAATATTGGTATTATTCTTGGTGTTATATTTCTTGTGCCTCATTTTGGCACACAGGGGTTGGCATATGGAGTTATTTTTGGGGCCCTTCTCCATCTACTTATTCAACTTCCCACACTCTATCACCATGGGTACTCCTACCGCACTGTTTTAGATATTCGCGACAAGTCTGTGCAAGCTATTGGAAAACTAATGATTCCGCGCACAATAACACTGGCGACTCAGCAAATAAATTTACTTGTTATCACTATCCTTGCTTCCCAATTGGGCGCAGGATCAATTAGTGTGTTTACGTTTGCACAAAACCTCCAGTTTTTCCCAGTTGGTATTATTGGTGTGTCTTTTGCTCTTGCCGCATTTCCTACGCTATCAGAATTTCATGCAAAAAAATCTACCACAGAATTTATTAACTATCTTACACAAACAATTAAGCAAATTTTATTTCTTATATTACCATGTACAGTAATTTTTCTTTTGTTACGAGCACAAATTGTTCGTGTTGTACTTGGTTCGGGTAAATTTGATTGGCAGGCAACAATTCTCACTGCCGACATACTTGCTTTTTTTACTATTTCTTTCTTTGCACAATGTCTTATACCTCTCCTTATCCGTGCATTTTACGCAAAACACAACACCATCACCCCACTTATTATTAGTCTTATAAGTGCCGCTATTAATATTATACTCAGTATCACATTACAGCGTACGCTTGGTATCCAAGGGTTGGCTCTCGCATTTTCTCTGGCTGCTTGTATACAAATTGCATTATTGTGGTTTGGTTTACGCCATATTATTGCTTGGGACAAAACAAAAGGTATTCTCTCTTCGTTATATAAAATATGTATTGCGGTGACACTTATGGCTTTTACCACACAAATACTCAAACATCCTTTTTCTTTGATTGTACACATGGATACTTTTTGGGGTATTTTTGCCCATGCACTCCTTTCTGGTGGTTGTGGTATTGTGGTCTACCTCTTTACCTGTTACGTATTAAAAACAGAAGAATTACTCCTGCTAAAACAGAGTATACAAAAAAGGTGGCTCAAAAGTACAAAATCACAGCCAGATATCACCTAAAAGTAGCCGATCTTGTCAATATCCGCTCAAGATGCTACAATTACCTTAAAATATTTGCTCAACATCAGTTTTATGCCAGACATTAGAAATTTTTGCATTATTGCACACATCGACCACGGAAAAAGCACACTTGCGGATCGTTTTTTAGAGGTGACCAATACGGTTGACATGCGCAACACCACAACACAGGTTTTAGACACCATGGAGCTTGAACAGGAGCGAGGAATAACTATTAAGCTCCAGCCAGTGCGAATGCAATACAAAGACCACACGTTGAACTTAATAGACACACCTGGCCACGTAGACTTTACCTATGAAGTTTCTCGATCTCTTGCAGCAGTAGAAGGTGCAATTCTTTTGGTTGACGCAAGTCAAGGTGTTCAGGCACAAACCATAGGAAACCTGTATCTTGCCCTTGATCAAGACCTTACCATTATTCCCGTGCTTAATAAAATAGACCTGCCCAATGCTGATCCAGAAAAAGTAAGTCAAGAAATTATCCATCTTCTTGGGTGCAAAAAGGAAGATATTCTTATGTGTTCTGGAAAAACTGGTGAAGGGGTAACAGAACTCCTTGACGAGGTTATCAAAAAAGTACCCCAACCAGAGACCACCAACACGACAAAACCACCAAGGGCATTAATCTTTGATTCATTTTATGATGATTATCGTGGAGTAATTGCCTCGATCCGCATGATTGATGGTGCATTTAAAAAAGGAGAAAAAGTAACATTTATGGGAACCAAGGCACAAGCAGAGGTGCTTGATATTGGTCATTATACACCAAAACTCATCTCGGACCCGGTGTTTGAAAATGGACAGATTGGGTATATTGTCACAGGACTCAAAGAGTTACGCGAGGTTCGTGTTGGAGACACAATAACTCACACAAACAACCCAGCACCAAACATTCTTAATGGATACAAAGAAGTAAAGCCAATGGTCTTTGCTGGAATATTTCCACAAGAAGGTGATGATTACAACTCTCTCCGAGAAGCCATGGATAAGTTGAAATTAAATGACTCAGCACTTGTCTATGAACCAGAACACTCACAAGCACTTGGATATGGTTTTCGTTGTGGATTTCTTGGCATGCTTCATTTAGAAATTTTTCAGGAACGTGTCAGAAGAGAATTTGGCCTACATATTGTTGCAACCGTACCAAGTGTTGCCTACCATGTATTTAAAACAAATCAAGAAACACTGACAGTAAAAAGTCCTCAGGATTTACCAGAAGTACAACGAATAGAGCGCCTCGAGGAACCATGGATGACTGTTGATATTATTACTCCAGAAAACTATATAGGCAATGTTATGAGTTTGGTGTCCGAAAGAAAGGGGCAATACACCACAACCGAATACCTGAGCACCGGATCAGGACAACGTGCCATGCTTCACTACCACATGCCTCTCGCTTCGCTTATTACAGATTTTTATGATAAACTTAAGACAGTTACAAGCGGCTATGCTTCACTGAGCTATGAGTTTAAAGAATATAAAAAAACAGATGTTGTGCGGTTAGATATTTTAGTAGCAGAAGAAAAAGTAGAAGCACTCTCGACACTTGTCTGGAAAGACGAAGCATTTAGAATCGGAAAACAAATTGTTTTATCTTTGAAAGAAACGCTCCCTCGGCAACAGTTTGCCTTAAAAATTCAAGCAGCAATTGGAGGAAAAATTGTTGCAGGAGAACGCCTCTCTGCCATACGAAAGGATGTTACTGCCAAACTCTACGGTGGAGACGTAACACGAAAACGAAAACTTCTAGAAAAACAAAAGAAAGGAAAAAAGAAGATGATGGCAATGGGGAAAGGAAAGGTAGACATACCAACAGAAGCATACCTTGCTGTACTTAAACGTTAATTCTATGATGGACCCAGGAAAAGTAAAAGTCGTCAAAATGGTGGTAGCCATTATTGGCATCGGGGGGATGATATTTTTCACCCTAATCCCTCTTTTTTACACACTCTAACAACACAACATGTTGAAGACAGATTCAACAAAAACACTTCACCCACACCATAAGTATCAGTTGGAGGTGGTGTTTCTTTTTGCTTCAGGCATATTCCTTCTTGTGCCATTCCTAGTATTTTTACAAGAATATAATTTAGATCTCTACATCTATCAGTGGTATTTTTTTTGGCCATGGATGCTCTTTTATTCTTGGTATTCTCTTGTCACAAGAGCACAAACACTCCCAGAAGAACGTGTTACACCACTCAAACGGCCAATTGTGCACTGGGTGCTCCTTGGTTTAGTTGTCACCACCTATTACCTCTCCCCCATTTCTCTGGTTCACCCAAGATCAATAGACATAGCGTTTATTATTTTTACCCTTTTTTTGGCTGACTCTTATTGGGACTTTAGAAACCCAGTAAAACCTTAAACACCTCCTTATGAGT
>Ga0209558_1002328_pt1 | contig 12552 bp, 10 predicted proteins | sample SaaInlV_150m_DNA_3_FD_184674 | JGI IMG/M metagenome (GOLD analysis project Ga0209558, IMG submission 184674) | Marine microbial communities from expanding oxygen minimum zones in the Saanich Inlet - Saanich Inlet SI074_LV_120m_DNA (SPAdes) (version 2) | ecosystem: Environmental > Aquatic >...
AGCAGCTCCAGTTATTAAGACAGTTTTCATGTTAAGCAGTTACAGTTCTTCGGCCGATGCTTTTGTAATAATATCCTCTCTTTTCCATTGATTCAATGGAATACAGATTTCTACCATCAAAAATGGTCTTATTCTTTAGTTTTTTATCTAGCTCACTAAATTCAGGCGTTCTGAATACAGACCATTCGGTGCATATTATCAAGGCGTCTGCATCAGGAAGAGCATCGTACTCATTCTGAGCATAGCTGATCTTATCTCCTACTACCTTTTTGACATTCCCCATGGCCTCTGGATCGTAGGCTGTGACAGTGGCGCCTCTTTCTAAAAGTTTTTCAATAATATAAAGGGCCGGTGCCTCGCGGATATCATCCGTATCTGGTTTAAAGGCCAGCCCCCACATTGCAAAATGCTTCCCGCTCAAATCGCCCTCGTAGTAATCCAGTATCGAAGGTAAAAGCACAGTTTTTTGGTCTTCATTTACTTGAATAACTGACTCAAGAATTTTCAAACTATAATCATTGTCATTCGCCGTTTTCACAATGGCCTGAACGTCTTTTGGAAAACAACTTCCGCCATATCCAATACCAGGGAATAGGAATCTATTGCCAATGCGCGTATCAGATCCAATCCCAATTCTCACTTTATCGACATCTGCGCCGATGATCTCACACAAATTAGCAATTTCATTCATGAATGAAATCTTGGTTGCGAGGAAGGAGTTGGCGGCATATTTGGTCATCTCAGCAGATTTCTCATCCATGAAGAGGATGGGATTTCCCTGTCGGACGAAAGGCTTGAACAAGTCATCGAGTATGGACCTTGCACGATCTGAATCAGTCCCGATAACAACGCGATCAGGTTTCAAAAAATCATCAACGGCAAAACCTTCGCGTAAAAATTCAGGGTTTGAAACCACGTCGAATTCACCAGCATAGTTCTTTTCAATTGCCGCTCGAACTTTATCAGCAGTACCCACTGGCACAGTGCTCTTGTCGATCACAATCGTGTATTCCGTAAGAATGTTGCCCAAGTCCTCAGCGACCTTCAATATGTATTGGAGATCCGCACTCCCGTCTGCACCCGGCGGTGTTGGAAGCGCTAAAAAGAGAATTGAAGCATGGTCTACAGCATCCTGAAGGTTCGTAGAAAACGACAGTCTTCCTTGGGAAATGTTGCGTTCAAATAAATTGTCAAGATGCGGCTCATAAATTGGCACTTCTCCATTCTTCATCTTTTTGACTTTCACCTCGTCAATGTCAACGCAAACGACATGATTTCCCATTTCGGCTAAGCACGTCCCCGTAACCAATCCTACATAACCGGTTCCAACTACTCCAATGTTCATTTGGTAATAAAATCTTTTATTGAATTAATGATAAAATCTTGTTGTTCTTTTTCGAGTTCTGTGTGCATCGGTAGAGACAACACCACTTCCGACAGGGCTTCTGTCACGGGCAAGTCTCCTACTCCAAAACCGTATTTTGTGTAACCCTTTTGAAGATGCACTGGTACTGGGTAGTAAATGTTGGCAGGAATGCCAAGATCATTCAGATACTCCTTGAGCGCATCACGGTCGACACCTGTTAACTTGATCGTGTATTGATGAAACCCATGATCCGAATTCTCCGGTGTCTGAGGAGGCTGAATTTGCTCTAGCTCACCCAGATATTGACTGTAATAATTTGCAGCTCGATTCCTTTCCTGGGTATAAGTATCGAGATGTTTCAATTTGACCCGAAGGACCGCGGCTTGTATACTGTCAAGGCGTGAATTGCAGCCGATTGAGTCATGTATATACTTAATTCGTTGGCCATGATTCGCGATCATTCTCAGCTTAGCTGCGAGATCATCGTCATTGGTCATCATTGCTCCCCCGTCGCCAAAGCAGCCCAAATTTTTCGATGGAAAGAAAGAGGTGGTTCCTATATGACCAATGCTTCCGGCTGAATGTGTCTGGCCAGATTTGCTTCTGTATGTCGTGCCGATTGCCTGAGCAGTGTCTTCGATGATTTTGAGATCGTGTTCGTCAGCGATCTCCATGATAGCATCCATATCCGCGCAGGCTCCATAAAGATGAACAGGAATGATGGCTTTAGTTTTCTCCGTGATCTTGGCCCTAACATCTTCAATGTCTAAAGTGAAGTTGTCAGTATCCACTTCGACGAAGATTGGGGTTAAACCAAGCAAAGCGATCACTTCTGCAGTCGCGATATAGGTGAAACTGGGGGTGATTATTTCGTCCCCAGGTTCGGCATCAATAGCCATGAGGGCGATCTGAAGCGCATCCGTGCCATTGGCACAGGGAATGACATGTTTCACTCCCAGATACTCTTCAAGTTCTGCTTGAAATTTTTTTACCTCCGGTCCGTTTATGTATGCCGAGCTTTCGATGACGTCAAGCACTGCTTCATCGATTTCGCTCTTAATTCTGGAATACTGAGTGTGGAGATCTACTAGCTGAATAGGCTTCATCCGCAACAAAAAAATGAGGCGCAAAGATATCGTTTTCAATGGCCATTATTACCTAATTCTAAGTGAACGCGAATAGATTGAAATATTGTCTGATACCCTTCACTTGCCTTTATACTTTCGCAATGTGAATAGGGCAATTATTCTCTTCGTGCTGGTTACCTTTTTTGGACATAATTCTACTGGTCAAAAGAGTATTGAAGATTCGACCATCAGTGTTGTGGCCCTCGGAGCTCAAATTGGATTGTCATACCCATTGGGTGAATTGGGACTACGCTTCGGGTACAGTGGCATGACAGGTGGCTCCTTAATGTTCAAAACCAAAAGCAACTGGATCATTGAACCCAACATGGCAATACTGTTCGGGAATCAAGTGAAGGAAGACAGTATTCTAGACCCCATCACGACCAACACGAACATAATAATTGACAGAACCGGCAACCCGGCAAACGTTGTGTTTTTCGAGCGTGGGTTTATTACCTCTGTGAGGGTTGGGAAAATTTGGTCTATGATTGGGCCTAATCCCAATTGTGGAATTCAGACTACCCTTGGTGTTGGATATATGCAGCACCGAATTCGAATTCAGGATGAATCAGAATCCATACCTCAATTACAGGGAAACTACCGAAAAGGGTACGATCGATTCACTAGCGGATTATCATTAATGCAAGGAGTCGGCTATCAACATTTTAGCAATTATCGATTCATTAATTACTACATAGGACTTGAAATCCACGAAGGGTTTACCAAAAACAGAAGAGCTATAAATTTTGACACCATGGAGTCGGATAACAAGTTGAGGCTAGATGTACTGGTCAACCTTACTCTCCGGTGGTACTTCCCTATGTACAAGCGTCAACCAAAGGACTTTTATTTTTATTGATCCCTTGCTTTTACTCTACTCCATAGCAATTTTCCTCTTCGAAGTCGGAACTCGTTTGGCCAGTTTGGTCGATGAAAAAGCAAAATTGTGGGTTCGAGGTCGGGATTCGTGGAAATTGATTGATGCTCCCGAAAATGGTAAAACAGTTTGGATTCATTGTTCTTCAGTCGGTGAATTTGAGCAAGCGCGCCCGTTAATCGAATCGATGAAGGATGAGTATTTCATTCTCCTAACCTATTTCTCTCCATCGGGGTTTCAATCTGAAAAAGCGAAAGAAGTTGCTGACGAAGTCTGTTATCTTCCTACGGACCACTCGTCGTTGGCTAGAGCGTTTCTTGACAAATTTCAGCCTAGTGCGATTCTTTTTGTCAAATACGAATTTTGGTACAATTTCATGGAAGAAATTCACGATCGAAAAATTCCATTCGCCTTGATAAGTGCTTATTTTCCAGAGAATTACAGTTTATTTCGTTGGCCGGGAAATCTTCTTGGCCACAGGTTAAGACAGTTTGATAAAATCTTTGTTCAAGATCTTGAAAGTCAAGATCGGCTCAAACGACATTTAGGAATTGACGTTGCCGAAGTTTCAGGTGATACCAGGGTCGATCGGGTTGTTCAAAATAGGGCCGCACGTCTTGAACTTTCTGCGGTAAAAGAATTTGTTGGGGATATGCCAGTGCTCGTCATCGGAAGCAACTGGCCCTCAGACGATGAAATCCTAATTCCTTTTCTTGAACGTAGAAAAGACTTGAAAGTCATTGCTGCACCACATGAACTAGGGAATAAACAATGGAAAAAGTGGAAGGATACTTTCGGCCCTGACATCATCGACTATGATCAACTTGAAGGCGGAGAAATAGGAGGGAGGGTTCTCTTTGTAAATAGGATTGGGCTGCTTTCGTCCTTATATCAATATGCGACGGTTGCATACGTTGGTGGTGGATTTGGGTCAGCTGTACACAATACCTTGGAAGCTGCTGTTTGGTCGATCCCGGTACTTTGTGGTCCAAAGAATGACCGATTTCTAGAGATTCAGCAATTGAAATCGAGAGAGGTGATCTACGAAATAATGGATGAGGCTGAGCTAAGTAGGACTTTAGATCTACTGTTGGATTCAGCCGCGATCAGAGAAAAGGTTGGACTTGAGGCCCAAAAGTATTTTGGGGAGAATGCTGGGGCAACCAGTCAAATTCTTGATTGGCTGAACTCAAAAGCATAAAACACGAAGCATTCTTGAATAAAAAGGCCCACTTCATTTGAAGCAGGCCTCTATTGAAATTGTACCCGGAGCCGGGGTCGAACCGGCACGGCCGCAATGGCCACGGGATTTTAAGTCCCGCGTGTCTACCAATTCCACCACCCGGGCACGTGATATTTCTATCACAACTGCTTTAAACACCCTGTTTAACGCAATGGTTTGGCACCAATTTATGTCCAAAAAAATACCTCCCTAACGGGAGGCATTTAAGGGATTTGAGCGAGAGACGGGATTCGAACCCGCGACCCCGACCTTGGCAAGGTCGTGCTCTACCAGCTGAGCTACTCTCGCAAAAGGACGGCAAAAATAAATTAATATCTGAAATTGGAATTTGTAGCTCGAAAAAATCAATTATTTCGATCCAAGAAGCTTCTTAATCTCGTTTAACTTGAACAATGCTTCGACGGGCGTTAATGAGTCTATCTCAATATTTTGAATTTCTTCCTTGATCTGACTGAGTACCGGATCATCCAATTGGAATATGCTCATCTGAACCGCATCTGATACATCTTTGAGACTTTCTGAATTCAGGTCCTTTCGATCTGAGCCTTCAAGAGTCTTCAATACTTCTTCGGCTCTTTTAATCAATACTGAAGGCATTCCAGCCATCGTAGCGACGTGTATTCCAAAACTGTGCTCACTTCCCCCTTCAATGAGCTTGCGAAGAAAAATGATCTTGTCCTTCGCTTCTCTGATGGAAATCGTGAAATTTCGAATACGTTCGAACCGATCTGTCATTTCGTTCAACTCGTGATAGTGCGTGGCAAAAAGCGTCAATGGACGTCCTTCATGTTGATGAAGATATTCGGCAATAGCCCAAGCAATAGATATCCCGTCGTACGTACTCGTTCCCCGACCTATTTCATCGAGGAGAATTAAACTTTTATCAGAGAGGTTATTCAGAATGCTGGCCGTTTCATTCATTTCGACCATGAATGTTGATTCACCTTGCGAGATGTTATCACTGGCTCCGACCCGCGTGAAAATCTTGTCTACTATGCCAATTTCTGCTTCGGTCGCAGCAACATAACTACCGATTTGTGCCATTAACACGATAATCGCCGTCTGCCTTAGCAGCGCTGACTTACCAGACATATTCGGTCCAGTAAGCATGATGAGCTGTTGCTCATCCTTGTTGAGCAGAATGTCATTCGGAATGTAAGTCTCATCATGTGGCATTTCACGCTCTATTACAGCATGCCTACCTTCCTTAATCAGCAGATTGCTTCCATTCGACAGAATGGGGCGACAATAATCGAATGCCCTGGCGTTGAACGCAAAGGTGCCGAGACAGTCAAGCTCCGCTATTGCTCTGGCACATTGCTGTATTTCTGGAATGCCGTGTGCTAATTCTTGGAGAAATCCGTCATATAACTCGATTTCAATTTGTTGAATTTTCTCCTCAGCTCCCAAAATCTGCTGTTCGTACTCCTTTAATTCTTCGGTTATGTATCGCTCAGCGTTTGTGAGAGTTTGTTTGCGAATCCACTCTTCTGGCACCTTGTCCTTGTGGGTGTTGGTGACCTCCAGGTAATACCCAAACACATTATTGTAGCCAATTTTCAGTGAGGAAATCCCAGTTCGTTCAGATTCCTCTTGCTGAATTTTCACCAGGTGATCTTTGCCTGAATAGGCTATTATTCGAAGATCATCGAGGTCTTCATTGATTCCGTTTGCAATGACTCCACCCTTAGATGCCAGGGCTGGTGGATCACTCTGAACCGTACGATTGATTAGCTGAATAAGAGAGGAAGTATCAGCGAATTTCGAAATTGAATGATCGAATTTCTTGTTTTTCTTCAGAGATTCTTTGATCGGCTCTAATTCGCCAAGTGACTTTGAAAGTGAGATCGCCTCCTTCGGATGGAGTTTTCCAATCGATAGTCGGGAGGCCATTCGTTCTAAATCCCCAATTTTACGCAGATGCGACCTCAACTCTTCCAGCAATTCTGCTGATTCAACAAAGGCACTCACAGTTTCCAACCGAGCATTGACGTCAGCAACCTTGTTCAATGGAAATGCCAACCATTGACGAAGCAACCTTGAACCCATGGGAGTCAGACAATTGTTGATGACGTCAAGGAGAGCCTTGCCTCCGAGATTGTTGGTTCTGAATATCTCAAGATTCCGTTGCGTGAATTGATCCAGCCATACGTGATCATCGCTATCGATTCGTGAAATCGACCTTATGTGCTCTAATCTGTGATGTTGAGTTTCTCCAAGGTATTGAAGCGCTGCCCCGGCCGCAATGATTGACTCTAGCTGATCATCGATTCCAAATCCTTTGAGACTTATTGTTTTGAACTGGCGATTCAGCTGTTCTCTCGCATATTCTTCTTGAAAGACCCACTCATCCATCGCGAAGTCATGGGTACCTGCTCCAATTGCCGAAGTGAATTGTTTCTTTTTACTTCTGTCGTATAGAATTTCAGAGGGTTTGAAACCAGCCATTAGCTTTTGGATATAGGCCACATTTCCGGTTGCGACAAAGAATTCTCCGGTGCTTATGTCTAAGAACGAAGCCCCAACCTTAGATTTTCCGAAGGCCACCGCCGCCAAAAAGTTGTTGGTGTCTTTGTCCAGAATCTGTTCATTGAAGCTAACTCCTGGTGTGACGAGTTCAGTCACGCCTCTTTTGACTATGGTCTTAGTCATTTTCGGGTCTTCAAGTTGGTCGCAGATCGCGACTCGCTGACCTGCACGTACCAACTTGGGTAGATAAGTGTCAAGACTGTGGTGCGGAAACCCCGCTAATTCAACGTGGGATGCAGCACCATTCTTTCTCTGAGTCAAGACAATTCCCAGAATATTTGACGCCTTAATCGCGTCCTCTCCAAATGTCTCGTAAAAATCACCTACACGGAAAAGAAGCAAGGCCGTCGGGTGCTTGGCCTTGATCGCATAATATTGCTGCATCAAGGGAGTTTCCTTCCGATTCTTTTTCTCCTTTGTAGACATCCAATAAAACTAAAAACATCCCTTGAGTCTCTTAATTTCCAAATTGTCACTTTAAAACAACTTATGAACAACAAACGCACGAATGAAGCCCTTGGTAGAGCCAGCGTCGATGAGTATCTAAATCAGGATAAACATCCCGTAGTTGTTGTGCTTGACGATATAAGAAGTCTATCAAATGTGGGCTCGATTTTTAGAACTGCGGATGCGTTTAATGTTGAAAGCGTCGCACTTTGTGGCATCACAGGAACTCCTCCTCATCGAGATATTCAGCGCACAGCGCTTGGTGCCACCGAAAGTGTAGAGTGGACTCATGAGGAAGATATAACGATCTTTTTATTGAAAAAAAGGGAAGAAGGGTACAAGTTACTGGCGGTTGAACAGTGTGATGACTCAATAGATCCTAAGTCGATTGAGGATTCGGTGTTCCCGTGCTGTGTTATTCTGGGCAACGAGGTAAATGGCGTAAGTCAGGATGTAATTGAACTATGTGATGCCGTTATTGAGATTCCTCAGCAAGGCACTAAACACAGTTTGAACGTCACGATCGCCGGAGGAATCGTCCTCTGGGAGTTATTTAAAAGAAATTCTGGGTGATTACTCAGCAGTGCTGCAGTCCCAATTTGCCCGCTCGTAGATGGTCACTTGATCGTCGTAATCTCTACCGGTTCCGCAAATCTCATCTGTGAGAGTTTCCCCAGCGGTTAGAGGGTCATCACTTACTGATGTACAGGTTGCACATTTCTCGCAAGAGCTCGTAAGCATTAATGCGGCGGATATTCCAAGTAGAGTAAATAGTCTTTTCATCGGGCTATTTGTTAGGGGACAAATATAATCGTTTATCGAGGCGTTGGAATTCACATTGAGAATGCGGGACACAAAAAAAGGGTACCGAATGGGCACCCTTTTTAAAATCATCTATTTGGTCTTACTTGGCGATCGCAGCTTTAAACTGATCATCATCCCAGTAATCCATGAATTCTGCATCTCCAGCAGCTTTGTCTTTTAGAGCGCTGTCCTTGTCACACGCAGGCTTCAGATTATTTACAATCATATCCTTGTTGCTTGTGCGCGCTCCAACGAGAGCTTTAAGGTAGTATCCTTCCGCTGTTGCTTTTGCATCAGATGCTTCAATTGCATTGACCGCTTCTTCAGAAGAACCATTTAACATTTTAGCCAAGGCAGAATTGAATGTGTTGTAACTACCCATGTTGCTAACAGCATCTTCATAATCTCCACCCATGATGTTGAGGATACCAATGTTGTAATTCACTTCAGCTCCAGCACCTTTTGCTTTCTTGTAGTAGTCCATAGCACCGGATCTGTCACCCATCAATCTCGTAACTGCACCGATGTTGTTCATTACCACTTTCTCAGCAGGACTAGCTTTTGCAGCTTTTTCAAATTCAGCTTTGCCTTCTGACACCTTGTTCTGAAGAACGTAGATGTAGCCAACATTGTTTGAGCTTCTCCAGTCATCACTGTACGTGGCTTGAGCCGCTTTATAAACCTCTAACTTGTCGTTAAGGTCCTTGTAAAGAGTTGCTGTATAAAGAATTTCCTCGATTGTTAATTCTGAAGGATTCTCCTTTACAAGCTGCTTTAGCTCATCATCAGTTTTGGCTTCTTCTTCAGCATTGATTGTGATCACAGATCGTCTCAATGGAGGTAGAATTTCCTCTGCGATGACTTCATAAGTAGCAGCTAGGTTTTTAATTTCCTCTTCGCGCTTCTGATCATCACTGTGCATACCTAGAATACGAAGGATCATGTCTTTGTCAGCAATCTCTGATCCTTCCATTTTCTCCTTAAAGCCCATCCAATCTTCTCCTTTTGGAGTTTTACTATAAAGGCTTTCCTCACCTCCAGCGTCAATCTTCGCTTTCTTAAACATTGACATCACTGCACTCGCAGCAGAATTTGCACGGTCACCCGCCAAGTTCTCATTCAATGCTGTTTCACCATCAGGCGAAGCGTAGGAAGTAATCTGAACACCTTTCCAGGTGTATTCATACTCCAGACCTTTCTGCATGAATGTGTCGACATCAAGGATGTCAGCATCTTTCATTTCAGTTGATCTGACATTGCTTCTCTGTAGTTCGTAGTTGATTTCAGCAGAAATCGATCTCGGAGAAACCTTCGTGAATTTGTCCTTACCCAAAATTGGCATTTCATCACTCTGTACCCACATTGGAGTCGTGATCGTACCATGTCCGAGTGGAACTGGATCAAATGACTTTATTTTTGTCTTAAAACCCGCTTCGACACGAATTTCAAGGTCAACATTCTCCATTGCTGATTCGAAAGCGACGATGTTAAACACATTGAAGCTTCCTCCAGTTTTGTTGATCTTGGTTCCTTCGCCTTCAGCGAGTTCACCTATTAGCTTGATTGTTTCAAACTCTTTTACCACATTTCCGTTGGCATCAACCATCACTGGACTGACATTGGCAACGACTTTTTTGTGAAAGAACTTTTCTGGATAGCGACCGCTAACCGTAATGGCTACGGAATCACCGTGCATTTCAAGCGGATTAGGATCGAGTGAATACTTCACCAACCCATGTTTCTTATTCATCTTGTTGAGCGGGTTACACGCCGCTAGTGCACTCAATGCAATGATTGAAACAATTGCTAGTCTAGAGTAGGATAGTCTCATCAGGTTTGATTTAAAATTGCTAGGAATGAGATATAGTTTATTGGCTGCAATATTAGTGAATGTTTACATATGCGCGCCCATTTAGGGCGGTTCAATCAATCTTCTACTACTTCTCTGAAATAGGAAATTCCATTCTTCCATTCAGAACCGAGAACGGACGATATGTTCTTCATGGTCCCGGTTAGATCACGCGCCTCATTATCAGACTCATCGAGCACCACTATTGGAAACCTGTTCTCCTCTTTCAAGTAGTTGAAATACCCCTCTTCCAAGCGCTTTAGGTAGGCAAGTGGGATATCCTGTTCATATGATCTCCCCCTCTTTTTAATATTTTCCAGTGCTTTTTCGGCAGGGATATGCAGATAAATAAGAATATCTGGCCTCGGCATGAAGCGATCCATTATCCGAAATAGATTCATGAAGAGCTCATTTTCGGGTCCCGCGAGGTTTATTCCACTAAAAATGGAGCATTTCACGAAGAGATAGTCCGAAACAGTGAATTCTTGGAAAATGTCGCCCAATAGGTTTTTAGAAAGCTGATTATACCGTTCTGCAAGGAAAAATAGTTCCACTTGGAATGAATAGCGTTCGGAATCGGTATAGAATAGTTCCAGAAATGGGTTGTTATCGAAGGACTCCAACAAAAGACGACCGTCTAGCTGTTCTCCAAGAATCTTGGCTGCTGTCGTCTTCCCAACACCGATGTTCCCTTCGATCGTAATATTCCTATATGCTATTTCGGGCTTTTCCATTCCACTTTAGTGGTATCAGAACAAAGATTTAATAATTCTTTCTGTGATTTATTGAAAATTGGATGAATCATGTCAGGATTTAACTCGACCATCGGAACGAGCACAAACCTGCGTTCTTGGATTCTAGGATGAGGGACGATCAATTCTGGGGTGTCGTATACTAAAGAGTCTATATATAAGATGTCGATATCGATGATTCGAGACTCATATCCACCGCTGGATTTTCTAGTGCGTCCTAAGATGGTTTCAATTTGCAATATGCCTTCGAGTAGTTCGAGCGCAGTTTTAGTTGTTCCAATCAAGTGGACTTGATTAAGAAACCAATCATCCGAGTCCATATTCCATGGCTCCGATTCATAGATGCTCGAGCTTTTAAGGATGTTTCCGCAATTCTCGTGTATGGATTTCTCAGCTTCCTTTAAACTCTTTGATCTGTCTCCTAGGTTTGAACCGGTGAGGAGGTATACTTTATGTTCAATTTTTCCTTTCAATGAATTCTTTTTACCACTAATCAAAAAGCCGATTAATCTGAGAGAGGTCAAAATAACTTTGATCTCAGATTAAAAGAGAAAAGTGATGAATAATTTTTTGAAATACATGTTTGCTTCAACCTTAGGTACCATTCTAGGGTTCATATTCATATTTATCCTGAGTGGAATTATCATGGCAGGAATCATTGGTTCGGCTATGATGTTTGCTGATCGAGGAAAGGATGATGTAGAGGTGAAACCGAATACAGTATTAACGCTAGACATAAGTGACGCGATCATCGAACGAGCTGCAGAAAACCCCTTTGCTAAATTTCAATTCGATGGAATGGACGATGGTGGAAAGAACGAATTAAGCTCTGTGCTCGGAGCAATTGAAAATGCCAAATCCGATACCAATATCAAAGGAATAGTAATCAGAGGAGCTTCATTTAATGGTGGATTGGCCACACTTCAGAATCTCAGAGTAGAATTATTGGACTTCAGAGAATCTGGGAAGTGGATTATAGCATACGAGGAAATGTACACACAGAGTGCATACTACTTAGCCTCGGCTGCTGACGAAGTCTACATGTTCAAAGAAGGTGGTCTTGATTTTCGAGGTCTTCGATCTGAAGTTGCATTCTTTAAAGGTGCAATGGATAAATTGGGAATTGAGGCGATTGTAATTAAAGGTGCCGACAATAAGTACAAAAGTGCTGTTGAGCCGTTTTACCGGGAAAACATGAGCGCAGAAAACAAAGTACAGATGCAGCGCATTCTCGATAATATATGGACTGATTGGACAAGCAACTTAGCGGAGTCAAGAGGAATTACCCCTGAGGTGATGAACGATCTCGCTGATAATTTAAAAATTGATAGTCCAGATGCGGCTGTAGAATTTGGTTTTGTCGATGAGCTCGTTTACTACGATCAATTTGAGTACAAGCTCAAGGAGAAATTAGGACTGGAAGACGACGACAACCTTGAAACCATGAGCATTGGTAAGTATTCAAATGTGAAGCCGGAAAAGAAAGAAGACAAGAACTGGGAATTGAAAGATGAGATCGCGGTAATTTATGCGGTCGGCGGAATTGGAAGTGGCGAAG
>Ga0209558_1002329_pt1 | contig 12551 bp, 10 predicted proteins | sample SaaInlV_150m_DNA_3_FD_184674 | JGI IMG/M metagenome (GOLD analysis project Ga0209558, IMG submission 184674) | Marine microbial communities from expanding oxygen minimum zones in the Saanich Inlet - Saanich Inlet SI074_LV_120m_DNA (SPAdes) (version 2) | ecosystem: Environmental > Aquatic >...
CAGTAAAAGAAATCATATCTACATCTGGATGACTTGTTAAAGTATTACCTGTAACTGCTCCATCCCCATTTACTAAATTAAACACACCTTTTGGTAATTTAATTTCATCTATCATTTCAGCTAATATCATAGAAGATAGAGGTGAAATTTCCGATGGTTTAAGAACCATAGTACATCCGCTCGCTATTGCAGGAATTACTTTTAAACATGTTTGGTTCATTGGCCAATTCCATGGAGTAATTAATGCACAAACTCCCTTTGGTTCATGTAAAATCTTACAGTTGGGCGCATGTTCTCCAAGATTTTCTTCAAAATTATATTCTTTTAATACCTTAATAAATGTTTTGATATGACTTGCCCCTGTACCAGCTTGAAGCTGAGTTGAAAAATCTATTGGCGCTCCCATTTCAAGAGAAATTGCTTGAGCCATATCTGCCCATCTCTTTTTATACACATCGTACAAAGCTTCTAAATATTTTAATCTTTCTTCTTTTGAAGAAAATGCCCAAGTCTCAAAAGCTTTTGTAGCAGCACTTACCGCATCATTAACATCCTCAACTCCACCTAAAGATATTACTGCACATTCTTCTTCTGTTGAAGGATCTATTACTTTTATGTCGTTAGGTTTTTTTGGAGAAACCCATTCACCATTTATATAAAATTTTTTCTTATCTAACATTTTGAGAAACTATCCTTTCTTTATGATTTTGCAAATAGATTTGTTAATTCGTAAACAATTGTTGCAGCCGCCAATGATGTAACTTCAGCATGATCGTATGCTGGTGAGACTTCTACCACATCAGCAGATACTAAATTTAATCCTGAAAGTCCTCTTAAAACATTCACCATCTCTCTTGTGGTCATTCCAGCAATCTCGGGTGTTCCTGTGCCTGGTGCAAAAGCAGGATCAAGTACATCAATATCTATTGATAAATATAAAGGATTATCACCTACTCTCTTTTTAATTCTCTCTGCAATTTTATCTGTTCCCTCAGTTTGAAATTCATCACAATGAATTATCTTAAATCCAAAACTTTCATCATTTTTAATATCATCTCTACTATAAAGTGGACCTCTAATACCTACGTGCATAGAAGCATCATCTAAAAATAATCCCTCTTCTCTTGCTCTTCTAAAAGGTGTTCCGTGTGTATAAGGAGCACCAAAATAAGTATCCCAAGTATCTAAATGTGCATCAAAATGAACTAGGGCAACTGGTCCATTACATTTTTTATTAATTGCTCTAAGAAGTGGTACTGCTATTGTGTGATCACCGCCTAAACTAATTATACCACCTACTTTATTTAATAAATCTGTAGCTCCAGCTTCGATTTGTTTTATAGCTTCATCAATACTAAAAGGATTGCAGGTGATGTCGCCAGCATCTGCTACTTGCTGAACTTTAAAAGGTTCTACATCATAACTTGGATGATAATTAGTTCTCAAATGTCTTGAAGCTTGACGAATACTTTGTGGGCCAAATCTTGCGCCAGGTCTATAACTTGTACCAGCATCAAATGGAACTCCTACAATTGCAACATCACAACTTTCAACATCTCTTAATTCTGGTAATCTTGCAAAAGTTGACGGACCGGCAAACCTTGGAACTTTAGTTCCACTAACAGGTTGAACTGGATTTTTATTACGTTCTTTTTTCATTTATAAACAAAATGTACCACATTCTTTTTAAATCTAATATCATCTAAATTATATATATGAGGATTTTTAAGCTAGTTTTAATATCATTTTTTTTAATAACTTCAGCAAATTCTAATTCTATTTATAATCTAATCAAAATCCCAAATTTAGAAATCTATGAATTAAAAACTCCAAATAAACTTAAATATTTTTATGCAATCAAACCCTTTAGACTTGGTATTCAAAAAAATATAGCTTGCAGCAACTCAGATAAAAAAACGTATGATGAAAAATACCAAATAATATCTAACAATTTGAAAAGATATTCAAAAGAATTTTTAAGAAAGATTAATCTTAAATATATCGTCATGTGTGAAAACCTATCTATTTCAGGAATAAATACAGCCGGAATTCCAGATCATGTAATGAAAACATTAATTATAGATATAAAATTTAATGAAAAATATTTTGAAAGGGTAATGCACCATGAGTTATTTCATATTATTAACGATGGATATAAAGAATTATTTGATGATGATGAGTGGAAAAAATTTAATGAGCCAAATTTTAAATATGTAGATTGCTCTACTTGCTCAAAAAAATTAGGGCTTGATACTTATAAAAATACTAATGGTTTTTTTACGGAATATTCAATGACAATACCATCTGAAGATATGGCTGAAGTATATTCTCATTTAATAACTGGGAATTATGAAATTTCAGATGATAAAATTTTGAATAAAAAAATTAAATTTATTAAAGATAAATTAAAAGAAATTGATAATACTTTTGTATTTTAAGCATGATAAAAAAAGTTAAAGCCTCATTACATGAAAAATTAATTTTTATTTTTTTAGTACTAGTTGGAGTTTTTGCTTTAGGTTTTACTATTGTTATAAAAAATAAGTGTTTGTTTGTAAAAGATTTCGATCCACAAAAAATTAATTTTGAGAAACCAAATAATATTGTTGTTCTTAATGTTGAGTGTGGAAATGTTATAATTGAACTTTATCCTGAAATATCTCCAAATGGAGTTGAGAGATTTAGAAAATTAATTAATTTAAAGGCATATGATAATGTTGCTTTTCACAGAGTAATTAAAGATAAACTGGTTCAAGCTGGGGATCTTGAGTTTGGTAAAAAAGATCAATTAGATTATGGAAAAATTGGAACTGGGAGATCAGATTTTGGTACTATTAAATCAGAGGTTGATGCTGAGTTTAATTTTGAAAGAGGTACAGTTGGTTTAGCGAGATCTTTAAAATATGATACTGAAGATAGTCAGTTTTTTATTATTCTTGATAATGAGCCTTTATTTGAAGGCGAATATACTCCTATTGGAAAAGTGATTTATGGTATTAAAGCTTTAGAAAAAATTAGATATTTTCATAGATCTGAATATGTCCTTAGACCTGATTTTATAAATACAGTAAGGATGTTTAAGTAAAAATTAATTAACTAGTGGCTTACCTGTTGCAAGTGTATGCTTAATTCTATCTTGAGTTTCTTTGGTCTCAATTAATCTCATGAAAGCATCTAATTCTAACTTATATAAATCATCTTCTGATAATGCTTTGTCAATTGTGGTGTCACCACCACTTAACACGTGAGCTAATTCCTGTGCTACTTTTAAACCGTGATCTAGAATTACTTTGTCATTATATAACTTATCTAAAATCTTATTCATTTCAGGAAGCACTGTTTTTCCTGGAAGATTAAATTTTGTCTCAGATGGTGATTTGAAGTCTTTATTATTTTTTAAAATTTCCTTTGAAACTTCTAACAAGCTGTTTCTATTCATAATTTTTTTATCTTCAGGTTTTAAGTATTTCATTGGCTCAGCCTCAACAGAAGAGGTTGCTGTCTTACCATACCCAATTATATCGAATACTTTAAGAGGAGCATAATTTGCATCTTTTTTAGCTTCTTCTGTATCAAGCCATCTAGCCAACATTTCCTTACATCCACCTCCAGCTGGAATTAAACCAACAATAGTCTCTACCAAACCAACAACAATATTTGTATGTGAAGCTACAAAATTACTTTGAACCATCACTTCAAATCCTCCACCAAGAGTTAAACCTGATGGAGCTGAGATTACTGGGTGCTCAGAATATTTTAAGTGCTTACATATTTCTTGAAAATATTTAATAAATTTTTCAATTGATTTGAAATCCCCTTTGTTCGCAAAATCCATCGTATAAGTTAAATTTACTCCAGCAGAAAATTGCATGCTCTCATTGATAATAATTAGAGGTTTATCAGTTGCTTTTTTAAGAGCATCCATTGAATCATAATCAAGTGCGTTAGCTTTAGTAGTAAACTCAACTATATTATAATCTTGAAAACGATAAACTTGAGCTGAATTATTTCCATCCATACTGATAGCTTTTTTCTTAACTTTTCCCAATGTTTCAATCTCAGTATATTTTTGTCGTGAACCATAAAAATCTTGGTTTTTGCTTTTAGATAAATTTTCTAAAAACTCATTTCCTTGAAATAAATCTATCTTATTAAAAAAATTTTCAACACCGATTTCTTCTAACATTTCAAATGGGCCTTTTGCCCAATTAAAGCCTAATCTCATCGCTTCATCTATGTCATTAAAATCTTTAGTAATTCCAGGAACTAATGAAGATGAATATTTTATAATTTTAGAAATAACAGACCAGGCATACTTACCAAATTTATCCTCTCTTGAGATTAAAGATCTTAAATCAACTTTATCAGAACCAATATTAATTTTTTGACTTGAAGAATACTCACCAGTTTCAAGGTTAATTGCTTCCATAACCTTAGTTGCACCAGTTTTATTCATCCGGTAAAAACCGCCCTTACCTTTTCGACCAGTATAACCTGTTTCAATTAATTTTTTTACTAGAGGAATTTCCTTTGCAACTTCTTGAAAAGGATCATTTTCTGATAATTCTTTAATAAAACTTTTTAAAACATCGGCCATCAAATCAATTCCAATCAAATCATAAAGGCCAAAAACTCCTGTCTTTGGAATTCCCATTGGTCTTCCAAATATTGCGTCAGCTTCTTCAATACTTAATTTCATTTTAAAGGCTTCAGTCATTGCAACTTGCATAGCAAAAACACCTATTCTATTTCCTAGAAATCCTGGAGAATCATTACAAACAATTGCTCCTTTTCCTAATTCTATTTCACAAAACTTCTTTAAAGAGTTTATTTTAGCTAAATCATTATTCTCATTTTTAACGATCTCTAATAGCCCCATGTATCTGACTGGATTAAAAAAATGAGTGATACAAAAATCTTTTTTTTCTTCTGTTGTTAATTTTTCAGATAAAACCTTAATAGGAATAGATGAAGTATTGGATGAAACAATAGCTCCCTCTTTTCTATTTTTAAAAATTTTTTCGTATATATTATGTTTAATATCAATTCTCTCAACTACTGCTTCAACTACCCAATCAGCCTCTTTAACCACATCAAAATTATCATTGATATTTCCTACTTTGATATGATCAATTTGCGATTTATCTAATAGCAGCGGGGGTTTTGATTTGAAAATTCTATCTCTAGCTTTTTTGGAAATCTCAGTAGTAAGATCTAATAAAGTTACAGGGACTTTAGCATTGCATAAATGAGCAGCTATTCCACTACCCATTGTACCTGATCCAATAACTACAACTTTTTTGATATCCATAAAATGTGGACACTATAACAAAATCTATTAAAGACAATTACTAATATAATCTCTCTACCAATAATTGAATAAATATATATATTAACAAAATGTTTAAATCAGTTATTGCAGGCTATTCTAGATCTCCTTTCACTATTGCTAAAAAGGGTGCGTTAATAAATGTTAAGCCTGATGAATTATTATCAGAAGTTATCAAAAATCTTATTTCAAAAACTCAAATAAATAAAAAAGATATAGAAGATGTGATTATTGGTTGTGCTTTTCCAGAAGGAGAGCAAGGTTTTAATATAGGTAAAATTGTAACTTTCTTAAGTGATATGGATATAAAAACAGCTGGGACAACAGTTAATAGATGGTGTGGATCTTCAATGGAAGCTATTCATATTGCTGCTGGAAAAATTTCAATGGGCGCAGGTAAAGCTTTTATTTGTGGGGGTGTAGAAAGCATGACTAGAGTAACTACTGGTTTTAACCCTTTGCCTTATCCTAAATCAGATACTGAAAATTCTCATTTATATTTTACAATGGGTACTACCGCAGAAAACGTAGCAAAAAGATATTCTATTGATAGAAGATCTCAACAAGAGTTTGCAATTTCAAGTCATCAAAAAGCTTATGAGGCACAATCAAAAGGGAAGTTTAAAAAAGAAATTACAAAAATAAATAATTGTTTAATAGATGGAGGGATTAGGCCTAATTCTAATCAAGAAATATTAGATGGCTTAAAAGTTATCTTTGATGAAAATGGAACTGTTACAGCAGCAACTTCATCTCCTTTAACAGATGGTGCAGCAACGACACTTATATGTGAAGAGCAATACGCTAAAGATAATAATTTAGAAATTTTAGGAAGAATTGTCTCTACTGCGGTTGAAGGATGTGATCCAGATTATATGGGATTAGGACCTATTGGTGCGACTAGAAAAGCTTTAAAAAGAGCAAACTTATCAATTAAAGATATTGATATTATTGAACTTAATGAAGCTTTTGCATCTCAATCATTAGCTTGCATTAAGGATTTAGAAATTGATATCAAGAAAGTCAATCTTGATGGTGGAGCAATATCTCTAGGTCACCCACTTGGGGCAACTGGTGCAAGAATTACAGGAAAAGCAGCAGAATTATTGGTAAGAGAAAATAAAAAATATGCTTTAGCTACTCAATGTATTGGATTTGGTATGGGTATAGCAACAATTATAGAGACTGTTAATTAATTATCTATTAATTCCTCTTAGCCTTTCAGATCTTCTTCTTAGAAGTTCCGCTGTAACTAGAATTAAAGTAGACATTACAATCAAACATGTTGCAACCGCCATTATAGTTGGACTTAACTGTTCTCTTAATCCTACCCACATTTGAATTGGGATAGTTGTATTCTCTAAGCCAGCTAAAAACAATACAACTACAACTTCATCAAATGAGGTTACAAAAGCAAATAATGCACCAGAAATCACACCTGGCATAATTAAAGGTAGTGTTATTTTCATAAATGTATTTACTGGGTTACTACCTAAACTTGCGGCAGCACGTGTTACACTATGATCAAAACCTGACAAAGTTGCTGTCACTGTAATTACTACAAATGGTGTACCTAAAATAATATGTGATAAAATAATTCCCGTATGAGTGGCTGATAAACCAACTTTTGCCATAAAGAAAAATATTGCAGTACCTGAAATAATTAATGGAACAATCATTGGTGAAATTAACAAAGCCATGAATGCTGCTTTATAAGGCATATGTCTGCTGCTTAAACCTAAGGCAGCTACTGTTCCAAGAATTGTCGATCCAATTGTTGCAAAGAAAGCTATAAATAAACTATTTTTAGTGGCCAAACCCCATGGATTTTTAGTTCCATAAATCATGTCTTCATACCACCTTAAAGAAAAACCTTCAGGATCCAGTGCTAACATTTTAGCTGAAAAGTGAATGTATTGTTCAGCGTTAAATGAAAGTGGTAAAATTACAAATAAAGGTGCAATTAAAAAAAAGAATACAAATCCACAAAAAGTTAAATATGTATAATGCCATATTCTATAATTTAAAGGTGTGTGATTTGGTAATGCCATAAATTATCCTAATTTAATATTATCTATTCCAACAAGTTTGTTATAAATCCAATAAATTGCTAAAACTCCAACTAATAGCATTGTGCCAAGAGCAGACGCAAAAGCCCAGTCTAACGAACTTTTCATATGATAAGCAATAGTGTTACTAATTAAAGACCCACTTGCACCTCCAACTAATGCAGGAGTTATGTAGTAACCAATAGCTAAAATAAATACCAATAAACATCCAGCACCAATACCAGGAATAGTTAAAGGGAAATAAATTTTTACAAATGAAACAAGTGGTGTCCCACCTAATGATTTTCCTGCTCTCATTAAACTTGGAGATATAGTTTTCATCACACTGTAAAGTGGTAAAACCATAAAAGGTAATAATATTTGAGTCATCGCCACAAATGTTCCGATTACATTATACATTAATTCAGGTCTATTGTCGTCAGCTGCTAAACCAATCCATACAATTAAATCATTTATTGGACCTTGTTGTTGAAGCAAAACCATCCAGCTAGAAGTTCTGACTAATAATGATGTCCAAAAAGGAAGTAGTACGCAGATCATTAATAAATTACTATATTTCATTGGTAGGGTTGCTAACAAATGTGAAATTGGATAAGCAAGAATAAAACAAAAAATTGTAACCCAAAAAGCTACATTCAATGTTCTCATCCATAAAATTTTATAAATTCTTCTTTCTTCTTCAACACTAACTATGTTTCTATCTTGATCAAACGTCATATCCACACCTTTAAGATATTTTGCATATGACCAATTTGGAGATGCATTTTTTAAAGCAACCAAATATTCAGGTTGGCTCCATCTTTTATGAACTTTAATAAACTGCTCTTTATAATTACCTTCTTCAAACTTGCTAATTTTTCTAACTGTTTTTTTTATTAAGCTACTAAATCCTGATTTTTCATAATTTAATCTAGCTATAATTTTTCCATAAGTTTTATTTTGTTTCAAATAAGTTAAGTCTTCATAAAGTCCTTTATAAACGGGCTCATCTGGTAAATCATTTCCATCCCACTTTTCCATTGCGTCAAATGTTTTAGGAAGCATTTTTGTAATCATACGATCATCAACACTCCTAAATAACATATCTCCTATTGGAAAAACGTAGATAATTAAGATAAATAAAAATAAAGGCGCTACAAGCAAAACTGCTTTTAATTTATTTTTTCTTTCAGCCTTTTTAAGACTTTGTTCTAAAGGTATTCCGTCTGATGATAAAATTTGTTCTTTACTCATAATTTAAAAAAAAAGGGCGGTTATTTTTCGTAACCGCCCTAATATTATAATAAAATTTTAATCTATAAAACTAAATTATAGACCAGCTTTCATTGCTTCCCATTTCTCATTAATCTCGTCCTGGTTATCTGCCCAGAAGTCAGGATTCATAAGAATGTGGCTTTTTAAGTTAGCAGGATTCGTTGGCATATGAGGTACCATGTTAGTTTTACCATCTTTAAACCAAGGTTCTCCAGCTTCCATAATAGCAATTGAAGATTTTCTCCAAGGAGCGTAAGCAATATACTTAGCACTTCCTGCTAAACCTTCAGTACTAGTCATTTCAGCAAGTACTTTTAAAGCACTACCATCAGCATAACCTGGACCACCTTTAACTAATGCAAAATACTCATAGTCAAGAATTTGAGCATCCCATACTTGTACAATTGGAGTTCCTTCCATTTGTGCGTTAAAGAATCTACCATTCCAACCTGTTGCCATTACTACTTCACCGTTAGCTAGTAGTTCTGGTGGTTGAGCACCAGCATTCCAGAATACACATCCACCGTTTGGATCTGTACAAAGTTTTTTAATTTTATTTAAAGCTCTATCAATACCAGAACCTTCCATTTTTCTGTAAAGTAAATCTCCACCAGCTTGTGCTCCGCTAGCTTTTACTCCATCAGCTACAAGTGCAATTTCTAAGTTAGACATTGCGCCTTTATAGATTGCTCTTTTGCCTGGAAACTTTTTAGTGTTGAAAAAGTCTTTAATAGTTGTTGGTTTTTTGCTTCCAATTTTATCATCATTATAAGCGAAGTTCCAAGAGTACAGAATGTTTCCAACTGCACATTTTGAAGGCATGCTTGTAAAGAAGTCTTGACTTGCAGGTGTTCCATCTGGAGCAGCTGAGAAGTCTTTATCAAAATCGAATTCATGGAAAATTCCTTCGTCACATCCAATAATTGTATCTTTTGCATATACATCAATGATGTCCCAAGTTATTGCTCCAGCTTCTTTTTGAGCTTTAATTTCTGATAATCCACCAGTGTAGTCTACCCAATTAACAGGTATTCCTAATTTTGCTGCTGTAGGATCACCATACCCTAATTTTTGTGACTCTGTATAAGCTCCACCCCAAGACACTACAGTAACTGCAAATGCTGAAGTTGTTACAGAAAGTACAAAAGAAAGAGCAAGTAATAATTTACTTAATTTTTTCATTTATTCTCCTATTTAACGTTAACGTTTAGTTTTTATAAAGTGAAAGTAAAACAATATAGGTAAGTTTAGTCAACACCTGATTAAGGTCAATTTGGCCTAGTTTTTATTAATAATTTTAGATGATTATTTTGGGTCTAAAGCTCTACAGTCAACACTGTTCCAGCCAATATTAATTTCTTTTCCAGTTTTAATATCCATTCCACTAGTACTGTTTGGAACTTTTAAAATAAACTCTTTATTTCCTAAAAGATCTACTCTTAATCTAGTGTGATCCCCATGATAAATCACTTCTTCAATTTTTCCTTTATGATTGTTATCCATAGTAGTTTGTGGATCAATTAATGCTCTTTCAGGTCTAAGAGATATTGTCGTTTTATCCCCTTTTGCTTTTGCAACAATTGGATTTGCTAATATTTCTGCACCTGAATTTAATTTAACTTTACATTTATCGCCAGATACATCGGATATCTCTCCAGCGAAAGTATTATTCTCACCAATGAACTCTGCAACAAATGAGTTTACTGGTCTTTCGTATAATTCATCAGGACTAGAAAGTTGTTGAACTTTCCCATCATTGAAAACTGCAATCCTGTTAGACATTGTTAATGCCTCTGTTTGATCGTGTGTAACGTATACAACTGTTACACCAATACTTTCATGAATATGTTTAATTTCATATTGCATACTTTCTCTTAAATTTTTATCTAAAGCTCCTAAAGGCTCATCCATAAGAACAAGTTGTGGATCAAACACCAATGATCTTGCAACAGCTACTCTTTGTTGTTGTCCACCTGACAATTGCATAGGCATTCTAGCTTCAAAGCCTTGAAGGGATACCATTGATAATGCTTTATCAACTTTTTTATCTGCTTCATCTTTTGGAATTTTTCTAACTCTTAATGGAAAAGCTAAATTTTCATAAACAGTCATGTGGGGAAACAAAGCGTAATTTTGAAATACCATTCCTATTCCTCTTTTGTGTGGAGGAATATCTGAGATAACTTTATTATCTAAATAAATTTGTCCGTTAGTTGGTGTTTCAAATCCAGCCAACATCATCAAGCATGTTGTTTTACCAGAACCAGAGGGTCCAAGCATAGTAACAAATTCACCTTCTGCAATATCTAGATTTAAGCCTTTTACGACAAGTAGTTTGCCATCATAACTTTTATCCACATTCTCGAATCTTACGAAGTGATCATTAGCCATACGACTTTAAAACATTTGTTAGATTGATAATCAAGTAGTTTATTTGATGAGCAATTCTTTGCTCATATTACAAAATAATTCACTACCATTTTCTGTAACTCGAATAGCTTCAGATGCTTCAACGCCCCAATCACCAAATTGCATTACTGCAATCATATGAAAACAAACATTGGGCTCTAAAACAGTCATGTCTCCTTTATATATATTAAGAGTATGTTCTCCCCAGTCTGGTGGGTAGCCAATTCCTATTGAATAACCAGTTCTTGATTTTTTATCGATACCGTACTTATCTAATATTTTCCAAAAAGCTTGAGCCACATCGTCTGCAGTATTACCAGGTTTTACAGCACTAATACCTTTTTCTAGAGCCTCTATAGTTTTTTTCATTGTATCAATTTTTAACTGATCAGGTTTTCCCAATAATACTGTTCTAGCCATTGGAGCATGATATCTTTTATAAACTCCAGACAATTCAATTATAGTTGCTTCTCCCTCCACAAATTTATCTTGCGTTGCAGTTAAATGTGAAGCTGATGTCCCTTTGCCTGTTGGAAGTAAGGTTGCAATACTAGCATATTCACCTCCAAATTCTTCTGTTCCATAAAATAATGATTTTTGAATTTCTCCAACTGCATCGCATTGTCTTACACCAGGATTTATTACATCCATTGCAGTTTTCATTGCTTTTTGAGAAATTAAAGCTGCAGATTTCATGTATCCAATTTCAACATCTGATTTTACTAATCTTGCCCAATTAACAAGTCTATCACTATCTATAATTTTAGCATTTGGAAGACCTTGTTTAATTTTTTCATGACAGAAAGCTGTATAATAATGAGCATCCATTTCTACACCGACAGAAAGTTTATCCCACTTTCTTTCTTTAATTACTTGAACTAAATAATCGTAAGGATGTTTGGGCCATGTATGAATATAATTTTCATCATAAACAATAATATTTTCATTTTTTAAATATGTTTTTATATATGCTCCACCTGCATCTTGTGCTCTTACAAAGCATAATGGTTCTTCAGCATCAACATGGACAATTGCGCATTGAGCATAATAAAATGACCACGCATCATAACCCGTTAAGTAATTTAAATTATTTGTATCATGTGAGATTAATAGTTCGATGCCTTTTTCCTGCATCATTTTTTGAACTTTTTTTAATCTTTGTTGATATTCTTCTTTTGTAAAATCCATTGATTTAATTCTTAAATAATTTTCCAAAACCTTCAATTGAATCTTTTTTTCCAATTGACTGTAGTGTGTCCCAAATTAGAACTTGATTACTAGATAAAACTACTTTGTTTAATTTTTTTTCAAGTTTTTCAATAATAGATAAGGCTGGTAATGCTGTACAAGAAATAAAAAGTGCATCTGCATCTCCTAAATCCATTTTTGATAAAGTTTCATATAGGTAATCTTCATCAACTTTACCAATATCCAAATCACTTAAAATATCAAAGTAAGCATTTGAAGAAATTTCAAAGTTTTCACTTTTA
>Ga0209558_1002336_pt1 | contig 12521 bp, 11 predicted proteins | sample SaaInlV_150m_DNA_3_FD_184674 | JGI IMG/M metagenome (GOLD analysis project Ga0209558, IMG submission 184674) | Marine microbial communities from expanding oxygen minimum zones in the Saanich Inlet - Saanich Inlet SI074_LV_120m_DNA (SPAdes) (version 2) | ecosystem: Environmental > Aquatic >...
GTCGTAAAGCTGGGGTGGCGGGTCAGCGAGGCACCGAAGAGCGCCGTTCGGCTCGCGTGGCTGCTATGACCGGCATTGACAAAGATGAGCAAGCTTTTTCTGATGGTCCAGAGTTTCCGGCGCATCTAGATTTATTGGCGCCTCTCTTGGGGGTGGTGGCGTTGGTGGCTGGCGGCATTAATGCTGGTGACCCGGCGTGGTTGTCGGTGGCTCGGGTGCTCATTGGGGCACTGTTTTTGGGGGCTATAAGCGACGCCATGTTGTTGGGGCATTGGTATTTGGTGCAGCCTGGTTTGGCTCGTGGCCCGCTTATTGAGTTGGTGTGGTGGTCGGGCTTATTGTGGCCTTTTGAACTGGCTGTCTTGTTGTGGCCTACCGGCATGGTGTCGGTGCTCAACGGCGCTATTGCCGATGGCTACAACGGCATGTTGGGCTGGTTTTGGGTGGCTTGCACGGCGTTTACCATCGTGTTGATTGTGCTGACCCGTATGGCGTTAAAAGAGCGCCAATATTCGGCGGTCATGGCCGCTACTGGTTTGTTGTACCTGGCTATTCTCACCGCTTTCGGCATGGACCTCGTAGCCCGTGCCACCTTGGCCTAAGGTTTAGTTGTGCTTACTATGCGAGGTGACGAAAGGAAGGGCCCTGTGGCCCAAGTGACAAGATGGCTGGCTGCTGTACGGGTTTATTTGCCGTTGACCCTTAACTTTGCTCAACGAGAGTTGAAGGTGCAACATAAGCGCAGTGCGTTGGGGTGGGCTTGGTCGTTGTTGAATCCTCTGTCGAGAATCTTTGTTTACAGTTTGGTCTTTGGGGTTATTTTTCGTTTTCAACCACCAGAGGCCGGGTCGGGTCAACTCAACTTTGCCATGTATCTCTTTAGTGGCTTAATTATTTGGCTGCTTTTTGAAAGCATGATTCGTGGGGCCATGCATTGGCTTATCTCAGTGGGTGACTTGCGACGAAAAGTTTATTTTCCTTTAGAAACGGTAGCTTTTGGCGGTGCGGCGGCGGTGGGTTTTCAAGCCTTGATCGAAGCCATGGTGTTGTTGGTGTTTATGGCTTTTTATGGCAACTTGGGCTGGACCATCGTGCTTCTGCCCGTGGTGTTGTTGTTCACCGCCATGTTCGGCTTGGGCATCGGCATGGTGATGTCGGTGTTCAACACCCGTTATCGCGATGTAGAGAATCTGATCGTTATTTTGTTGTCCACCATGTTCTTTTTGGTACCCATTGTTTACACCGAAGACATCATCCCAGAAGAGGCTTATGGTCTGCCGGCTGCTGCTCTGATTGGCGCTAATCCCATTAGTCAGTTCGTGGGCACTGCCCGTGATGTTGTTTATTTCTTGGAATGGCCTTCGTTGGCTCGAATGTCGCTGCTTGCTGTCTATGCCTTTGGTTCGCTGGGGGTGGGTTGGTGGTTTTTGAACCGTCGCTCTATGGCCTTAAGTGAGGAAATGTGAGCCAGCAGGCCGACCCGGCGATTCAGGTTCAAGGAGTATCAAAGAGTTATCGGTTGGTCCGTGATCGGCCCACTTCGGTTAAAGAGGCGGTAGTGCGGCGTTCGCGTCGGCAGACCGTTGAAGACTTTTGGGCGCTGCGAGACATCGACTTAGAGGTACCCCGCGGAAGTTTTTTTGGCTTGATTGGCCATAACGGTTCAGGAAAGTCAACTTTGTTGAAACTGTTAGCGGGTATCCATCGGCAAACCAGTGGGGACATCACCGTTAATGGTCGTCTTTCTGCTTTGCTGGAACTTGGAGCAGGGTTCCACCCCGAGTTAACGGGTAGGGAAAACATTTATCTCAATGGAGCAATTCTCGGGATGAGTCGTCGGCAAATGTCGGCGGCGGTTGATGAGATTGTGGAGTTCAGCGGTATCGGTGATTTTGTGGACGCCCCGGTGCGCATTTATTCCAGCGGCATGTATGTGCGTCTAGGTTTCGCTATTGCTGTGCACGTCAATCCTGAGGTCCTGTTGGTAGATGAGGTGATTGCCGTGGGCGACGAGGACTTTCAGCGGAAATGCCTTGACCACATGGAGGTATTGCGCAGCCAAGGGGTGACCATCGTGTTGGTCTCTCATGACCTAGACCAGGTGCGTGAGCTGTGTGATCAGGTGGCTTGGATCGACCGTTCGCACCTTGTAGAGGTGGGGGAACCCAACGAGGTTTGCGACCGATATATAGCCAGCGTCAATGTTGAGAGGCAGGAAGAGTTGTGAAACGCCTTTGGGTCGGATTTTTCCTGCTGGTGTTTCCCTTAATGGTGGTGTGGGCGGTTACTAACCCGATGTTTGCTTCGCCGGATGAGCCAGCGCACATGGTGCGAGCCCAGGGCATTGTGCGGGGGCAATTTGATGGCCCCTACAAGGTAGATGGCATTCCGGTGGATGACATTAAGTGTTTGGCTTTTCACCCCGAGGTGTCGGCTGATTGTATGACTTTGGAGTGGTCCGAGGCCCCTACTTTTGAAGATTCAACGGCGACTAACTACCCTCCGCTGTTTCATTTCCTTGCTGGTTTACCCTCGCTGTTCGTACATGGTCTGACTGGGGCTTATGTGATGCGCCTTTGGCTGGCTTTGATTTGTTCTAGTTTGTTGGCGTTAGCCGGGGCGATACTTTTTGTTCGCTATCCCAGCAAATTCATGATTTTGGGCTGGGCTTTGTCGGTGACCCCCATGGTGTTGTTTTTGTCGGCCACCGTGAACCCGTCGGGTTTAGCGGTGGCTCTGGGGGCAGTGATTTGGGCTTCAGGGATGGTGTTAGCCGACCCGGGTACGGAAACAGATAAGCGACGTTTGAAACAAGTGTTGGTGGTAAGCGCGGCAGCTTTTTTGCTGGTGCGTCGAGACTCGCTGTTGTGGCTGGGAGCAATAGGGGTGTCGTTAGTGGCTCTTAGTCCCGAGTTGTTGCACTCTGTGTGGCGACGCCGTAAGGCGGCGGCTGGTTTGGTCGTAGCGGGGGTGGCTGCGGGTCTTCTTTGGGTTGCTCCTTCTTGGTCGGTTCTTTCGGCGGGCAATAATGGCCGTAGCCGGTGGGCTTCGATCCCTAAAGACACTCATACCTATGTGAAACAAGCCGTGGGCTGGTTTGGCTGGCTAGACACACCGCTCAGCGATGCGGTAATGGTGGCTGCACTAGTGATCATGGGGACATTTTTGTTGTTGGGCTTGGCTGCTTCATCAGGTACGGTCACCCGCTCCCTGGCAGTGGTGGGGGCGCTGGTGTTTTTGGTGCCGTTGGTGTTTGCAGAGTTTCGTTACCCATATTTTCAAGGCCGGTACTATTTGCCGCTAGCGATTGGCGGATTTTTTCTGGCCGGCCGATCGCTGGCAACAGTGGACTTACCTCGCCGTTTACAAAGCCGCTTTGTTGGATTAGTCGGAGTTACCTGGGCCGTGGTGCAGATTTGGGCACTAGTGATAAATGTTCGGCGGTATGGTTAAGGAAATTGGAGAGGCATTTAATAGTTTGAGGAAAATATATGATGATCAATTTCTCTTAGGAAAAATGTTTACAACAAAACGCAGAATCAACGCAGGACTTTTAAATTTTTTCATATGTTTAAAGGCAAAAAATATACGGATGAAAAAAGCAAAATATCCAAAAGCTGCTCTAAATAGAGCAGCTCTAGACTGAGCATCATTCAATGTTCCGAACAATACTCCAGATGAGATAGTTTTATGACTGGAGGTTAGAACGGGAACGAATTCGCAGTGGAGACCCGCAACACATGCGTCAAGTATGAAGAGGTACTCATCACCTAAGTGGTTGAGTGTTCCAGCCCCGAAGTCCTCATTGAAATAGATACTGTGAGATTTGAAGGACGACAAGCGAATAGCAATTTCGTAAGTGGCTGCTTTTGCCGAGTTATAACGATTTAAGCGTTTGCGAGTTGCAGGGTATTTTTTTCGTAGCCCGCCAAACTCATTTATGGACTGCGACAGAACAAGATCCGTTTCAGGAAAAACAGTAAAATGATTTAATATTTTACTTATTCCACTGGGGAGCCATTGAATATCATCATCAGCAAAGAAAAGAAAATCCCCTGTGGCAGCACTAATCACAGCATTTCTGCTTTTGGCAACGCCAATAGATTCAAGAAGGATTACCCGTACATCATCGCGGTCAGAGTAGGTTGACTCGGCTAAAGCAATGTCTGATGGTGAAAATTTACTAGCCTGTGCAACTATTAATATCTGAACTTTTAAGTTTTGACATGGAAGTTCGATGCCTTCCATTTGGCTAAGCAGGCAGGAATATCCAATTGTAATTGACGGTTCATGCATAGTACACCCTGGCTCTTACGTAGCGCATTAGCCCTGAAGAAAAGCCAGAATACATTTGTCCAAGCATGCGCACGGCAATAAAGAGAGTGAAAGCTACGGAAGGAGTAATGGCGGCATCGGCGTTGAGGAAAATTAAGGTTGCAAAAAGGAGCAATAGTCCAAATGCAGAAGCCAGAGATCCAAGTTCTCCGGCAAGTACTCTTGTTTTAACTTTTAGCGCATTTGATACTTTGATTTTGTCATTTCTTAGGTCTATAAAGTTTTTTTGTAGAATATATTGTCTGCGCATTTGAATGGAGAAGATGTTAAAAATCAGTACTCCAACTAAGAAGGTGATAAAGCCGAAAATCCATGAAAACCAAAAAAGAAGAGCGGTTATAAAGAGCCATCTCCCGCATAGGGCAAGAAGGGAAGTGAGTTCCATAGCTGCTGCCCATCGCCAGGAATTAGCAAAGTTGTTAGCACCATCCCTTTCTACCAATGCTTTTTCAAAAACATTTAACCGATAGTATTCTTTGCCGTAGTTTATAACTCTCAGAACACCAAAGATTGATAAAAAAATAATACTTAGAAAAGTCAAATTGGAAGAATTGGCTCCTTCTGTAGGCATAATGAGAAAAGAGAAAAAGCGTGCTATAAGTAATTCTGATAAAGAAATGATTGTAGTTAGTGCTACTAATCTTGCAACCATTCTTTGTTCAGACGAAGAGGGAAAAATTTCTGTGATACCAGTTCTAAACTGTTTCATCAGATAAATCATGTCACAAGTTCAATACTTTGCATGATGCAGGACTCGATTTCTTTCTTTTTTTCTAAAGGTATCGAATCCCTTCGTATGATTGCGCCAAAATCCACCTCTGTAAGATCTCGACCTACTGGGGTAGGAGCTATTTCCTGCAGTCCTACCCCAAGTGCATAGTCGGCGTACTTGATTCCAGTTCCGCTAACACTTTCTGAAAGCTCAAAGAATGTTATTAGTGAACAGGGAATATTGTAGGATTGGCACACTATTAATACGTGCATAGCGCTAGTCACGACTTCGTCGTATGAGTTGAGAGTAGTTAAGAATTGCTTTATGGATTTTGGGCCGGAAAGAAGAATACTAAATTCGTCAAAATTATCTGGAAGGTTTAATGAAACGCCCGCATGGGTAAAATGGCGAACTAGTGCAACTCGGCCATTTGTTTTTCCACGTTCAATTGGCATTATAAGTGATATTACAGCAGCAGGATCTCCAAATGAATTTACGGATGGGCCGCCATTGTCTTTGATGTGTTTTGCAGTAATTGGGCCCCTCACAGAAATGTATCGTGCCTCATTCTCTAGAAGAAATTCGTTGCTGGATATTCCAGTTCCTACAACTATAGAATTTTTTTTGATAAATCTTCCAACCGAGCCCACTGAAATAATATGTTCTGGAGAATCGCGTGTAGAAGAATTTATAGGCTGATGTATGATTCGAATGCCATTGCTTAAATAGTGTTTATAGATGAATGGGGAAAGCCAGTCACCAAAATTGCCCGGAAATGGGCGTACCCACCAGGAAAGTAAAATTTTTCGCGAGTCTTTTTCTTTCGTAGAGCGAGCAGAAGCAGAATAGGCGGCAAAAGATCTCGCTACTTCAATGGATGATTCTTCTTCTGCACTTGGGACTGTATGGGTCTTGAATTGTGAAATAGTTTCTTCAAGGAGTTCAGTGTCTCCTGCCTTTCCTTGTTGAATGAGTTGTATGCGCAAAGCTTTTCTTTGTTTAATATTCCTTCCGCTAATAATAGATTTTGGTTGAATAATAGATTTTGGTTGAAAGATAGTTTCTCGTTCAAACAAAATTCTTGTAATCCCTTTTTTATCAGCGAAGGAGATTAGTTTTTTACCCATTTTTTTCGGAAGAATTTTTATAGAGAATTTTCCCAACTTGATTAATGCGTACTTCACGTTACTCGTTCCGTTCCTTGGAGTATTTTTCGGTGAGGGAGTATTTTTCGGTGAGGAATTTTTTTCGTGTTGGCTGGCTAGTGATTTATGCGTAGATACGTTGCCGCTTGCACCAAACACAAAAAATGATGGGTGGCCGATTACTGCAGGCTGGCTTTCTGTACGACAGTTAGATGGGATGACTTGAAAAGTGAGGTTGTTGGCATTGGCTCTCCACCCTTCTTCGAAAAAGTAATCGTCAGTTGCTTTAATCGCCATTTTTGACTCTGCGAGAGCAGAATCAGCAATCATTTTCCTTGCGACAGCAGATATACCTACCCCCCAGAAGCAGGGTTCCCAGAAACGAGCACGGGCACTGTAGCCAATTGTTAATGCGTCCGAAAAACCTCGTTGAAAACCTATTATGTCTGCCGAGGAAGTTTTAATGAATTCTGGTATTTCTACTAACCGACAATCAACGTCAATCCAAAATATCCGTTTATCAGGATAACTCTGACAAATTTCATTTAGAAAAGGAACTTTCTGTCTACAAAGGTCAACCCAATCTTGGCCTTCCTTTTTTTGGATTTCCTTAACGATATGAAGAACTCCCAAGTTGGCAAGATTTTTTTTAAGTGCTTCACCATGTGCCAGGTAGTAATCATCATCTGTATAGAAGGAGCAAAAAAGCATTTCTTTGTTATCGAGGTCGCTTATTTTGTTCATCGTGTCCCTGTCTCGCTTTCTTTCTTGTTCCTGGGTAGCTTAAATGGAGCCATCAGCATGTGATTTTGGGAATGGTCGAAGGAAGCCCAGACCCCATGATACGTGGATGACTGTGAAAGTAATCGCCAGGCGTAAATGGTCAACAGGAACTGTCCGCCCCTCCTGTAAAAAAGAATATCTAATACAAGATGTAAAATAGAACAGTGGAAGGACCAGTCCCAAATAAGATCCGAGGAATACGGCGACGAGAGAACCTAGAAGCCCTAAGACAAATGTCGGAGCGACTAATTGACGCAACCGTAATGACTTTGGATTCCTGAAAATAACTCGTCGTTTCCATGCCCCATACTGAAAATATTGCGAAGCTAATTTTTTCAAAGTATCCCGTGGCCAGTAGTCAACTTTAAGTTTCGGATCAAACCAGACGAGATACCCGGCCTGACGGAGTCGCCAATTCAATTCGTAGTCCTGGTTGCGTATCAACGACTCGTCATAACCTCCGACGGAGTCAAGGGCCGCTCGGGTAAAGGTGCCTAGGTATACCGTGTCGGTTGGGCCCTCCGTCCCGTGCCCGCGAAAGTTCGCCGGACCGGCACCAAAGGGCGAGCGCATGGCTAAAGCAATGATGCGTTGCGTGCCCTCGTCGCCCACCGGATGCTGTATGCCGCCGACATTGCCCGCACCCGTACGCAACAAAGTAGAAACGGCTTGTTGCAGATATCCCGCAGGTAAAACCGACTGAGCATCAACCCGGGCCACGATATCTCCGCGGCTAGCGGCGATAGCGAGGTTGAGGGCAGTCGGGGTGCGGCCCGTTGGATTGTCGACCACTTGCAAACGGTGTTCTTGCGCCGCCCAGCGTGCAAGCACTTCTTTGGTGTTGTCACTGCTTGGACCAACAGCCACCGTAACGTCTAGTTGCCCTGAGTATTCTTGAGCAAATATTGCTTCAAGACATGCCTCAATGACATTGGCGGCGTTTAACGCCGGGATGATCACCGAAAGCGACGGCAGGGGAGCGATGGTCATCGAGCCGAGCGGCGGAGCACCACCAACACCGTTTTGAGCCCAATTTGTAAATCAAGAATGGCCGACCAGTTCACGATGTATTGCAGGTCATGGCCCAATTTGTAAGAAGGATCCGTTTGATAATGGCCACGCACCTGCGCCAAACCGGTTAAGCCAGGCGGCACATCGTGGCGGCGCTCATAACCAGGTATTTCGGTTTCGAACTGGCCAACAAACTCCGGGCGTTCGGGCCGAGGGCCCACTAACGACATCTCGCCTTTCAGTACATTCCACAATTGGGGGAGCTCATCTAACCGGGACTTCCGCAACCACCCCATGCCCGCCAACACTCGAGGGTCGGCCTCTGTAGCTAACTGCGCCCCCGTAGTCGACTCCACTTCGTGGGCCATGGTGCGAAACTTCCACATGGCAAAAGGCCGGCCAAGGTAGCCCACTCGTTGCTGACGATAAAAAATACCTGTCCCGGCGCGAGCTCGTACATAGAGCGCAACCAAGAAAAACCCCAGTGCGGCCACCGGCATAGCCAGTAAAAGATACAACAAATCCAAAAGACGTTTGAGCCGCAGGGAATGCGACGGCACCGCACGGGCCCTTAAAGCCACAAACGGCATACCGGCTATTTGGCGGCTGCGTTGTAGACCCAACAAAGTGTCGGCGGGGGTTATGCGCTTGTAAACCCCAACCCGGCGGTGGCCAAGTTGGCCCAAAGGCTGCGGATAAATCTCATCCAGAGTTTCTCCACTCAACAACAGCACATCGGTGGCTTCTACTTGGTCAACCTCGTGTATCAAGTGGCCGCCCGGTGCAACTTGTCCTACCACCTCAATGTCTCCGCCGGCCTCTTCAATGTGGCGAGCCGCTAAGGCCCGATCCTCAGTTTGCCCCACCAAAAGAACTCGCGGATGCCCAAAACGTCGAGAGCGCACCGACCGAGACAGCCAACGATTAAAAGTAACCAACAGCGAAGCCGCCACCAAAAAAGACAACAAGTTTCCGCGAGGCATGAAATAACGCCCGGTAGTCAGGGCAAAGAAAGCAGATATCAGTACCGCAAAAAGAGTGAGCGCAGAAACCCGAGGCAGCCAGCCTGGCCGACCTAAGCGTTGCTCGTATTCGTAAAGGCCGCCGAAATAGTAAACCCCCAAATGGATAACCGTGGCCGCCCCAAAGCCCGCCAAATGGTAGTTGATGGAATAAGTGGGCCAAGCGGTACCAAAGCGCACGGTGATAATGAGAGCCATAAGGGCAAATAAACCAACCGCATCAAGGATCAACAGATAACGAAAGCCTAAAGAACGCAGCCAAGGCAAAGGCCAGCGCTCAATTTCAGGTTCAGCCGGCCGCGCCGGTACGGATTGAGTAGTCATGATGTAAAAGCTTGTACCCATAGCGTAACGCTCCGGTACCGAAGCGAGAGTTCATGCCCGGAGCGTCTAGAATCTGACCAATGAAGATCTACACCCGCAAAGGCGATGACGGCACCACTGGTTTGCTTTATGGCGGCCGGGTAGCCAAAGACAGCCCTCAACCGGTGGCCTACGGCGATGTTGATGAAACCCAAGCCGCTCTGGGTTTGGCTCGGGCTGCTGCTGGCTCAGAATTAGCCGAAGTGTTGTTAAAACTTGAAGGTGACTTATGGTTGGTGATGGCCGAGTTGGCATGCCTTCCCGAGAAATTGGACCGCCTTACCGAAGCCGGCACCCGCCCCACAGAAAAAGACGTAACACAGTTAGAGACCCTGATAGATCAAGCCACGACACGTTTTGACCCACCCACCGAATTTGTGGTGCCTGGCGAAAACGAAGTTTCTGCTCGTTTAGATTTTGCCCGCACGGTGACCCGCCGCGCCGAGCGTTCGGCTTTGGCCGTAGCCACCCCGGGCTCTCAAGTAGTGCCTTATCTCAATCGTTTGTCAGACTTATTGTGGGCCTTGGCTCGCGCTGAAGAAGGCACTTCGGTAACTGCCCAATCGCTCAATAACGAAGACTCCTAGGAGAAACCATGACCGTCTCATTTTCTGTCGCCCGCAAGGCCGCGGCCGCCACGCCTTTAGTGGCTTTTGGCTTAACCACCGAAACGCTGGTCGATTTGCCTGCGGGTCTCGCAGGTCGAGAAGTAGCACTGGAGTCTTTAGGCTTTGAAGCCAAGGTTGGCCAGGTGCAGATCATGGCCAATGGTAAAAAGCTAGTAGCCGCCGTGGGCTTGGGTTCGGCTGATGACCTCACCACCGACACCCTCCGTAAGGCCGCCGCTGCTTTGGCTCGGGCCGCCACCAGACACAAATCAGTGGCTTGCGACTTAGCGAATGTTTCTGGGTTGCCGTTGGCGGCCGCCACCCGAGCGGTGGTAGAAGGCATGGGTTTGGCCGCCTATCGCTTTGGCTACAAATCAAAAAAATCTGATGCGGTATTAGCCAAAGTGGTACTCACTGGTTCAGCCGCTGCCGCAGCAAAAACTGCCGTAGCCGATGCCGAAGCGGTATTGGCGGGGGTGAGTTTGGCTCGAGATTTAGTCAACGAACCCGGAGGCAGTCTGACTGCCCCCAAGTTTGCTAACAAGGTGCGGCGCATGGCTAAAGAAACCGGTCTCACGGTAAAGGTCATGGATGAAGCGGCCATCAAGCGGGCCCGCTTGGGCGGTCTCTTGGGCGTCAACCGGGGGTCCACCAACCCCCCTCGTTTTGTAGAACTTACCTACACCCCGAAAGGTCGGGCTACCGGCACCTTGGCTTTGGTAGGTAAAGGCATCACCTTCGACACTGGTGGCCTTTCTATTAAATCCGGTCAAGCCATGATGGATATGAAAATGGACATGGGTGGGGCGGCCGCTGTGGTGGGTGCGATGTCGGCCCTGCCGGCGTTGGCGCCAAAATGCAAGGTAAAGGCCTACATGCCCATGACCGACAACATGTTGGGCGGCGACGCCACCCGCCCAGGCGATGTGTTGACCATTCGTAATGGCAAAACCATTGAGGTGCTCAACACCGATGCCGAGGGCCGCTTGGTGCTCGCTGATGCTTTGTCGTTGGCTTCTGAAGCAAAGCCCGATGCCATTATTGACCTCGCTACCTTGACCGGGGCTTGCATGGCGGCTTTGGGCCCCCGCATTGCGGGGCTGATGGGCCACCACGATGGTTTCGTAGCCCAAGTTGAAGCGGCCGCTGCGAGTTCCGGCGACCGGGTATGGCGACTTCCTTTGCCGGCGGATTATCGCAAAATGTACGACTCGGCAGTGGCCGATATGAAAAATATTGGCGGTCCGTACGCCGGGGCGTCCATTGCTGGGTTGATCCTGAGCGAGTTTGTTCCCGAAGGCATCCCTTGGGTGCACCTTGATATTGCCGGCCCGGCCTTTACCGACGCCGCCGAAGAAGATCGAACCAGGGGCGGCACCGGTTTTGGGGTACGGCTACTGCTTGACCTCATTGCCTCTTTCGAAAAACCAGCGACCTAACTGTTGCCTGCTGTTTGCAGCGCAGGTTTAGCGCTCGCTGATGCACGCTGCTCTCGAGTTTGCTTGATTTTTTGCCGTTGCATTGCCCACCGGGCCGCCTCGGTGCATACTTCGGGGCTGAATCGCCAAGAGTTGAGCTGGCGTTCAATGGCTGCGAGGTCTTCGCCCAAAAAGAGCAGAGTCAAGGCTAGGTGGCGGGCCCGCCGCTGTTGTTGAGCATCAGGGCCTTCTAAAGAGGCTTCCATCAACTTTTGGTGCCGGTTGCGCAGGGTGACGGGCAGTCGCTCCAGTTGCAGCAAGGTAAGCGGCGGCATAAAGCGGCGAACCTGCAAACTGGCTGGGCCACTTTGGCGGGCCATACGAAACTGGCACAGTCGCCCCAGGGTTCGCATGAAAGGGGCGTGGCGTCCGCCGTTTAGGCGTAAACCAATGCTCATGGCGGTGTCGGGTAGTTCAAGGTCAAAACCATTGGGGTGCTGGTCGAAACCCGTGGCAAGGTGGCGTAAAAGCCAACTGGCGCTGGGGCCCAAAATGCCCAGCCAATAGGTTTCGGCGTAAGAAGAGCGAGGGTCGTACCCCAAACGATCGATGAGCGGGTCCTCCCAAACTTCAAAATAAAGACGGTCGGTAGGGAGTACGGGTGATTGGGTCATGAAGGCCTCCGGAGGCAAAAGTTGGTTTAGACGGGGAAGCCTTCAGCATCTTTCAATACATTTCAATCTTTGTCAAGTGAAACTTTGGTGGTGGGAAAAGTAGTCGGTGAAGCCAGACTGCCAGATGAACCAAAACCTGGCCCAAGCAGCAGTCATGGTGGCTGCCGCCCAACAGGTGGTGGTGCTTACCGGGGCGGGTATTTCTACCGATAGTGGTATTCCAGACTTTCGTGGTCCTAACGGAGTGTGGACCAAAAACCCTGACGCTGAAAAAGCTTCGCACATTGATGTTTATGTAAACGACCAGGCCATTCGCCAAAGCAATTGGAACCTTCGAGCCACCGGGGTCTTGTGGCCCGATATTGCCCCCAACCCTGGCCACCGGGCTTTAGTAGATCTCGAAAATCAAGGCAAACTCCGAGCCCTAGTAACGCAAAACGTGGACGGTCT